>Ga0255047_10000661_pt1 | contig 28050 bp, 54 predicted proteins | sample JV7_2_1_MG_FD_183640 | JGI IMG/M metagenome (GOLD analysis project Ga0255047, IMG submission 183640) | Seawater microbial communities from Jervis Inlet, British Columbia, Canada - JV7_2_1 | ecosystem: Environmental > Aquatic > Marine > Inlet | place: Canada: British Columbia | collected 2016-10-06
TTTTCCCGTAAGAACATGTAGCGCCGCAGAAGACAAAATGTACAGCCTGTCTCTGTAAACCCTGAGTCCTTGTATTTTTAAAGACTGAGCGTTTGTTCCTCCACCGGGGGTACGCAGCGGAATATTGCCACTATTGCTCCCGGTCCAATCGTCGTCGTCGCCCGTCTGACTGTAATAAAGGCGGTCAGGAAAACCGGAAACACCCCCTACCCAGAGTTTGTCAAGGAAGTATTCTACGGAATTGCCGAGAGTAAAAGTCCCACTGCCTATTACAAGGTTCGTACCGTTGGTATCGAACCGTATCACTCCCGGCGTACTGTTGGCAAAATAAACCGCAGGGTTCCCCGCTGCGGTAATGCCCCACGCTATCCTGTATGGATAGGTGTCTGCATTAGTTACCGCAGATCCAAATTTAGCCCAGGAGTTGGAAATGGTCGTCACTGCCCACGTTTCATCGTCGGCAATAGCAACAAGTGTCGCAGCACTTCCACCCAGCCTCCCCTTTTTGTATAGGGGGGTAATCGCATTGACTTTTGTTTTAGTTATGTCATTGCCAGAAGTGTAGTCTTCCAAGCCCCTGCGCTTACGAAAAGACCCCGCCCTCGACACATCAGCATTTTTTACCTCTACAAACGATGCCTTATCGTTAGCAAGAGTCGTGTTCATGCCCAGATTCGAGAAATCTATAACAAACGGTATCAATGCCATTATCACGCCGGGGTTATGGGTAAGACGATATTCTGCTGACGGACATCACGACGCCACCCGCCACCAAGAACAATGGAAGAACTTGACTCTGGGCGAGATCCCCTCCGAGCCTCTAAAACAGCCCGGTCGAACTCAGGGTTGTTCTGCAAAGTCCTGATGCCCCTGGTGAAGTCACCGTGCCACCCGCGTACAACCTTCTCAGACCACTCCGCAACCATCTGGTGGTACAGCTCCGGAAGGGCAGGCTCGTCGTCATTATGTGCCATCTTAACGACCTGCGGTACGTATCTATACAAAATGCTCTTGCCGTCAGGGACATTGAAAAACCTGGCCTGCTGGTATGTGATACTCCTGCGGTCCGGTCCTATCTCAGCCACTATGGTGGCATTCGGATCTGTGCCCACTATCAGAGTGTTGGTGCTGTCCCACGACTTCTGTATAGAAAGCACCTCGCTGAACTTGTTAGTAGATTTGACTACATCGGTAGAATCGGCGCCCGTAGCCAGTGTCTCCCTGACGAAGAGCCGGTCCCGCACGTTGGTGGTGTCTACTGTGTACCCCTCTATGCGGACATCTTTGCTCTGATCTGCCGCCGTATCCACACCGGTCATGTTAAGACGTATATGTCCCGCCGGTCCTATGGTGTTCGTGGATTTGGTAGCCGCTATTGCCACCGTCCCCACGGTAAAATCACCCGCCGCAGCGACTGTCGGGAGTGTCGTATCAGAACTGGAAGCGTTGGCAGTGAACGTCACAGTGCCCACCGCCGCCGATGCAAGTTCGATCCTATGCACCCACGTAAATTCTTTGGTCGTCAGTACACCGGTAGCCCCCGCCAGCGTTATGGTCTCGCTCGTGACGATGCCGTATGTCTCGCCGTAGATCGTAGCCTTTTGAGTGTCGGAGGCACTATCAGAGACCCCACGCACCTTCGTCGCCGGCTGCTGCCGAACAGGGAACGTCTCAGGAAGCATAGCCACCTTAGGGATCTGCGCCCCCGCATCCGGATTCGGTATGTAATGGTTGAACTCATCGGTAGACATTGTTTCAAGACGCTGCGTGTCCTCCTCAATGAAGAACTTTCCCTGGAGACTGTGAAAATCTGGCTCCAGAGCATATTGCATCCTGCCCGAGGTGGTCCTTATAAAACCATCCCGTATGTTGGCCGCCCACTCCATGCGCGACGACAACTCTCGTATCACTATGTTAATGGCCGTCAATATCTGAGTGACGGTATTGGTGTTGGTGTCGTTCATGTTGAGCGTTATCTGGTCCTGGATCTCTTTTCTGGTGATGGTACACCTCCTGACAACCTCAAATAGTGTGGTATTCGTGAGAGTGCTTGAGCTTGCCCTTCTTGCACATCTGTACTATCTCTGTTCCACTCAGCGTAGGAAATGAGAGATGGGGATAGGTCTCGTAAGCGTCGAACAGTCTTTCTATTTCAGGCCACCCACCGTCTCTGGCGTTATCTACAAAAACAAGACACTCATCGGCTCTATGGGCATCTACATATTCCAAGTCCCTCGATAGCCCCTCTCCGTCGTGTGCCCCATCTAAGAAAGCCATCTCGATACCCTGCAAGTCAATAAGCGGCTCTTCGCCAAACACATCCGGAGTAGATCCTATCACCTGTGTCACAAACTCCTTTTCCTCTTCACGGATAGCCCCTGACGACATAAGTCCATAATCTTTGGGGTCTACTGTCCATAGATGGCCGAACTTATTAGCCACCAAACCTTCTGCTATAGCCCTCGTAGACCTGCCCCTGTGCGTCCCTGTCTCAAAGACAATTTGAGGTTTCAAAGCCCTGACCAATCCTGTGAGAAGGTGTGCCATCCCTTCGTCGATTCCCCAGGTGTCCACCGTCCCCTCCAGTACTTTAGGAAACAATATGTCTACCTCAAACAGTTGACCGTTCGTACTACCGGGGCGGGCGATCATTGCCTTGATTTCAGTGTCGTCGCCGTGCTTTGCCATTAAAGCCCCCTCATAGTTATGCGTCGGTCTTTCGGCCCCTTGGGATTCAATATCCATACTCGCGTCTTGTAGAACACTACCACTCGTTCCCATATGCTCAACCTGTTAGCCGGTATCCACTGCCTGCTCCCACACTTGCAACGCAGCGTAACCTCCCCATTGGTATCGAGCCGCAAACACATATTGCACCGAAACAGTTTCAAACCTCTATTCCCCTCTTTACCAATTCCGCTCTCGCCGTATCGAACCTGTCTACCGCCGGTTGTTCAGACGCCCAGGCTACCAACTCTTCAATACCTGAGAACAGAGAAACTTCAGGAACAAAACCAAGTTCTTCCATTTTGGTTGTGCCAGCATAACAGTGACGGACATCTCCATGCCTGAAAGATCCTATTTCCACTTCGTTGTCGGAACCAAGCACCCTGGCGAGCAACTGTGCCACCTCTCCAATCGGGGTAGCATTGCCGGTTCCTACGTTGTACGTCCCCTTCTCTCCCATAGTCATAAGGCAGGCTGTAACGACATCGTGAACAGAAATGAAGTCCCTTGTCTGCTTGCCATCCTCATATATCACAGGTTTATTGCCATTCTTCAATCTGCTCATGAAGATTGCCATGACTCCACTGTAAGGATTGCTCAGGGACTGCCGGGGGCCGTATACGTTAAAAAAGCGTAAAGAAGTTACCGGGAATCCGTATACCCCTCCGACATGAACACACATCTCTTCCTGCTGCCTCTTGTTAAAAGCATAGATGCTATTGCAGTTTTGCTCCGCATCCTCATGGGTGGGCATAGGGTCTGCCTGGTTGCCACATTTCGGGCATGATGGCTCACAGAAATATGACCGAAGTGCAGGTCTCACCATCCCGCAATCGACGCACCAATACACTCCTTCTCCGTAGGAAGACATGCTCGCTGCCACCGTCAGGGGAATCGGGTCCTCAGAAAGAATCTGCAAGAGGTTCGCCGTCCCCATCACATTCACCTCTGTATATCTTGCTATCTCATATTGCGACTGCCCGACTCCCACCGCTGATGCGAAATGGAAGATGTGGTCCTGGCCTGATACGACTTTTCTCAGCTCCCTGTTGTCTCTCACATCCCCATAAACAAACCGACCCCGCAAATAGGCAGGCAGTTCGGTGTGGACCTGTGTGTCCAAGTTGTCAAAGACAGTTACCTCGTGTCCCAGTTCAACGAGAGTATCTACAAGATGGGAACCTATGAACCCGGCTCCTCCGGTAACAAGGATATTCATGCTGGAACCCCGACCTCTCCCCATTTCTCGTTAGGCCCTGTCACCCCTTTACTCAGGGTCTCATCGAGAAACTCTTTGTTCTTCCACCCTTCTTCCCGCATCCGGCCAAGGTCCCGGGGGTGCCACAGATGGTAATGGGACACCCGGTTACCTGACTCCTGCGTAGCCGCGAAACCCAGAGTATGGATGCTTTTACCCGCGAGGATAGCCCTGCACTCCAAGTCTGTGTCAAGGCCTCCCCATCCTATAAAGTTTTCATTGTAACCCGTCAACTCTTCCCAGTCACTGCGCCGCATCGCCTGGCAATCCCCTACCGCCCTCGTGAGAGCGGGGATGGCTATATTGGGATCTATAACGATATTCATCATGCCTGTTTCAGGGACATTCATTTTGATATTGCCCCCCTCTACTATTGCGGTGGTCCCTTCCGGGGTATCAAAACGGGTGGCCTCTACCAACGTGTCAGGGCGGCAATTGTTCTCTACTTCAGCAAAGAACTCTTCAGTGTATAATATATCGATGTTCGTACAGCATATGACATCTCCAGTAGATGCCTTTATGCCGATATTTTTGAGCCATGCTTCGGGGTACGGCCCTTCCGGCCCTTCGACATGAACAACCTTGAACTTGAATGGATGCTGTTGCACTCCGTTGTCTGACTGCATACCAAGAGGAACAAAGTCATTGTAGACAACCAAGACGACCTCTATGTCCGCCGTCTGCATTTCAAGCGTCTTGAGCCAGAGATCTGTGTCCCTTTTGTGCATGGACGAGACTATTGAGATCATATCAGGTTCGTTGCCTTTTTAGAGTCGATCACGTTCTGGCGCATAGTCTGAACCTCTGCTTCCAGATCCTGCTGGTGGGGCTTTCTGTCTGTCTGTATACGAGGAACGCCGGAATTTAAAAACTCTTTGCCTTCCTTCTGTTCCTGCTCGGCCCGCGCCCGGTAGATTTTGGTAATTACGGGATTGAACCCGACATGGCCGCAATCTACGTCTGTGTCACACCAGATCTCAATGCCCTTCTTTTTCGCCCGGTAGCACCAAAGCATGTCTTCCGTTCCTACTTTCGGCATAATAAAATATGGCTTGCCGAGATCGTTCTCTTCAACCATCGTCATAGACTCGTCAGGAAGTTCTCCCACATAATGATCTATGATGTCTTTCTCTTCAGGAGTCAGGCTTTTCAGTACCTCAAGCAGTTTCGGAGGATAGGGGGTGTGGTAGGTCGTTTCCTCTCCCCGGCGTGTGAGGCAGTCCGTTCGGCAGAGCATGGCATGTGTTCCACCTCCGTCTACCTCAATAAGTCCCTGGTCCATATCCTTGAGCGTGAGATTAACATAGGAACCGTGATCGTGAAAATCACCAACGGTAGACTTCAGGATGCCGATCTCATAGGGACTGCGCCGCATATAATAGGGGGTAATCATGACATCTTTGTCGTGTTCCAGGTAGCGGGGCAGCAGCTCAGGCCGGATCGTAGCATCGTCGTCGAGCCAGAAAATATGGGTAAACTCTCCATCGAGAGCAGCCTGACAGAGCATGGTGCGGGCGAAATGTACGAACGTCCTTCCCACTATAGACCATGAGAAATTCAGTCCCCACCTTGTCCATGCTGTGGTGCACTCCATGTGGGAGGTGTGAGCTTCGGAAGAGAACATATTCGTATAGTTCGGCGTAGCGATAAGGACCTTCGCGTCCATACTTTTCTTCGTGAGATCTACTCCATAGTCAGTCATGCAGACTCCTTGTGAAATAGGGGGCAGGCAAATCCTGCCCCCTAATTGAACAAACGACTAGAAACAGGACAGGAACACGGTTGCATTCGTGGCGTTCGTGCTGTCATCTACCGTCCATCCCACCGCCGCCCCATTATATTCAGGGCTGGTAAGCGTGGACTGGGTGGCTTCTGTCACGACTGAGGTAGGGGCAACACCTTCAGAACTTGCCACCACCAGACGTGAAGAAGCGATAGATGCCGAAGCGCGTACCGTATCCACTCCGTAAATCTGCAACCTGCCGACCGCGCCTGTCGCAATGGTAGAATCTACCACTCCCGCGACTTTGCCAGCAATTCCGGTAGTCACGTTTACCGCCACGTCCACCACATTAACATAGATACCCGCATTTGCTGCGGTAGTGGTGGCGGTCCATGCTACAGGGACACCCGGCAAAAGTTGGTCTGCGGCTACCGGATCGTTGGTGACGGTAACAAAGACCGTCTCCGCGTCCGTCCTTAGAAGACTCTGTAACTCCATCGTGAAACTCCTTTTAATTTACCTTCTGGACGCCCCTGCCAACAACGATCAACTCGCCATCAACATTGTCACCGGTCTCGATGGTAACAGTGGGCCCCTTGCGGTCCGTGTTTGCCGTGCCGTCTGCATCCTTAATAAGGATCTTGGCGGTGGGAGAATCGACATGCGACTCTACCTCCCACGCTACACTGGCGATATAAGCGAAACCGGTATCTATATCACCACCAGTGTCACCTGCCGCATTGGTGCAGCGCCACGACCTCGTGACGAATCCCCCGACACTGCGGGGGTTATTGGGAAGAGCTCTTGCCGTTGCTGCGAAAGCCATCATGCACCTCCTATGCCACGATACCGGAATACACGAAATTCCACCGTGGGTTCTCACAGACAAAGTTAGTCTGCAAAAGCGTCAGGGCGGTGCGAGCATCCTGGTTCCACGGCGTCTGGAAAGAACGCGGGGTGAAGTTAGCGTCCGGATGGACACCAACCCACCACGTATCCGTGGTCAGGCCATACACACGACCGGCAGGGCAATGCTTCGTAAAAATGACCGGGCGACCGTGGATCTTGATCGAGCCGAACATAACATCTGCGTTGTCCGTCTGGGTGTATACGATGGCATTCGACATGCGCTTGAAGATGTAGCCCATAACGGTCTCAGAGCAGAAGAACACATCTACCCCTTCACCCTCACCCGGACTTGCTTCCAGCATCATATCGAACAGATCTTCCACGCCTCGCTGGGCGAAGGAAGGAGCCGTTTCCGTTACGGCCTGTGAAGCACCGTTATACCGGTTGCGCCAGAAAGCGTTTCCTGCATCGCTTCTGTCGAGACCGGCACAGGTTCCCGTTGTCGGGGTCGTACCCACGTAATACGGAATACCGTTTACAATGAGCGAATCCGCAACCACCGAGTTGTTCTGCTTCCACAGATCGACAGCGATGGTCTTCTTGAAAGATTTCAGCGTCTGGTTCGTCTTCGACTGGAGAATCCGGAACAGAGACTCCTCACCGGAACCGTTCACACGTTCCGAGAATCCATCGATGGTCGTGGAGGCGGCGTACTGCTTCCAGTCCACGAAGGCTCTCGTGAAACCTTCCTGTGGAGTTGTCTGTATCGACCCGTAGCGGCTATAAGCCCCCACGGTGTCGTTTTCCAGGTACTCGACTTCTACGTCGAGTGAGCTACCGGTCGAAATCTCTTTCATGCGTCCAGAGGCCAGTACTTTCGACTGGTTGAATCCTTCCTGTCCTACCCCGTAAAAGACTTTCAGTTCGGGAAGGGCAGTATGGATCTGGTCCGCAATATTCTTCGACAGCAGCCTCTCATGGACGAAACTCAAAATCATGTTGTCTTTGTAGGTTTCGCCGGTAAGTCCCAATCCACTTGCTGGCATGTTGTCCTCGTTTACAGCGTTTTGCCGTACTCAGCGGCGGCTTTCGCCATAGAAGCAGGCGTGATGTTGCCATCAGCATCCTCTATGTCGATCTCCCCGGTACGTCTCGATGACGCCCGTGGCCTCTCTGTCGAGGCACCCACCCTGCGCTTAGCATTGCTGCGTGTCTGCTGCTCCTGCTCTATCTTACCCGACTTGTTCGAGGATACCTCGGCGTTCATCTCCTGCGCCAGTTCCTGGCACTCTTCTACCACATCTGGGTCAGAGAGATTCCACCCCGCCTTCTTAATGATACGAAGGGCGCGGCGCTGCCTGGCATCCGTGAACGCAGCTCCGTACTGCTGCTTGACGGCCTGAAATGTCTGGGCCACCTGCGTCTGTCGGACCTGCCATTCGGTGTTCACCGCCGCCTGTTTCTCCTGCTGGCGCGATGGCACCTTATCGAATATCTTCCCCAACTCCTCGTACTGAGAAGCGGTAAGACCGTGCTCGTCGGGTTCGTCGGTTGAAGCAGTGTTGTCTGGTTGCGTTAGTCTCCCCCGAAGCTCTGCGGCTTCAAGTTCGGCCTGCTGCAACTTCCGGTAGGCTTCCCCGTGACTACCATCGATGTGGCGGCGCTGTGTCTGTAACACCTCCACCGCTTTATCGGGGTTTTCACGCAGGTAGTCTGCCACGGCTTGCGTGTCGCTGTAATCGAGTGCGACTTCCTCGGCGGGAGATTCAGCGGGAGAGGACGCCTGCGGACTTGCGTCGGGAGGCGCCTCTGCGGCATCGTCTGCGGCAAAACGGTCGGAAACTTCTCCGGCCATCTCTTCAAAATCACTCATTAATTACTCCAGGGTTAGAACCAATTGGTTGTTTATCATCTGAAATCCTGTCACCGTATACCGTCCTTCTAAAAGTATCTGTATCTGCTGCATATGCCCCATCAGATTTACGGGAGCACCCGGCTGTGCGGGGGGCTGCACCGTGGGAGCATCCTGTGGAGCACCCATCTGAAAGGCGGGAGCACGCTGCTGCTGTGCCTGCACATTGGCCTCTATCTGCTGCTTCTGTGCTTCCAACGCTTTCTCTGCCCTTACTATCGCCGCTGCCCTATCCTCAGGGGACACATAGTCCGGGTTGGGCCGTGATACGGTCTTATAGTACTGGTTCCCCTGCTTGGCGGCGGTGCCATTCATAGGCTGTGAGGCATCGACGGGGATATGCTCTATTATCTCAGGGGCAAGCTCAGGCGTCACCTGTGGTATCTCTATTCCGGCTACTACTTCAGCGGGAGCAGGCCCTTCTCTGATGGGAGCACGGTTCTCCACCTTGGCTTCATATTGCTCTATAGCCTCCTTTTTAAGGGATTCCCCGGCGCGTTCACGGGCCTCTTCAAAGGCAATGAGCCGTTCTCCTTCGTCAAACTCTTCAAGGGGAGCATTCGGGTCTCTCACGGGAGCATTCATGCTACTACCTCTTGTTTCTTGCCTTTGGCCTCACGCATAGCCGCCATCCTCTCAGCGGTGGCTTCCTTCTTTAAAGTCTCCTGCTCCTCTTCCCAGTTCTCGTTCACCTCCAGCTCTATCTTCCGATCCCTCGGGCGTCTCTGTGAGTTCTTGGCCTGCACCGTTCTCTCTTCGATCCACAGCTCCCCGCAGTCCATACACTGGAAGTCGTATATCTGTATGTACTCGTAACCCTGTATCCGCTGCTGAGTCCCTAAGAGAAGCATCCTTCCGGAATCGCCCTCCTCAAGGCACCCCGGACACATCAGGTGAGAAATAAGCCCCGGTATGTCCTTTAGCCCATCTACGTGCTCTGTCGTCTCTCCGTCGCAGGAAAGGCATTTGAAGGTTACTGTCTCCTCTTTCCTGTCTACCGACACTGGTTGCAGGTTCTCATTGGGCGAACATCCTTTGTTCTCACACTGTAGGCGCATTATATCTCCCTCGGTACGAGTTCCGGGTTGGGGTTGGGTGTGTCTTCCCACCGCTCACCGTTCTTTACCCTGGCAGAGGATTCTGCAAAGGCATCCTTAACTTCTTCCATTGTGGCTTCCTGTGGTTCCTTCTCCTCAGTAACTTTCTGCATGAAGTCGTCCTGGCTACCACGGAACTCCGTGACACCCTTCTGCTCCATCACTTGCTTATGGTGCTCCCGTGAATAGATAGTCTCTCCGAGGCCGGGGTCATATTTGCCATGTCCGTTGTTATAGTACTGGTTCGATACCGCCGGGAGCATCACGTTAGGGGCTGTGGACCTGTTAAGGACGGGCCTTAGCTCGTCGGGAGCATGGCACGAGGGGCAGGAATCTAATATATGCTCCCCGACCACTCTCCGGAGCATCTCCTTATATCCACAGCTATGTTCGAACAGGTAGAATGGCATCACGACCCCTGGATTTCGTTTGACTGTATCGACTCAGGCGTTCCCGGATTTTCACTCGGGAACAGAAGTGCATTCCTGCGTCGCCCCTGAGCTACATTAGGCTGCATCTGCTGTGTCTGCTGTATGTGCTCCCCGACGAATTGCATCTGCTGCTGCAATATCTGTGCCTGCTGCTGCGCCAGAGGTGCTATCTGAGGATCTTGTATCGCAGACAAGGTCATCAGTTGCCGTTCCAGCTCCCCGGCAAGATCGTTATGTTGATCGAGATGGTATTTGGAGTCCTCGCCCGGGAGAGGCTGTACAGGCTGTCCCTGCATCAAAGCCTTATGCTCAAGCTCCACACGCCCCTGTGTGTCCACTGCCGCCTCTGTGAAGTACACTTCGGGCTGAAGGCCTAATCTACGCAGCATCAGCTTCTCAAGGCGTGCCATGCCCTCTCCCTGGACGTTCGGGGAGGATCGCATCTCATGAACAGCGTTAATGGAGTTGTTGAGGTCGTTCTGCTTGTCTCCCGGCAGGGGCAATTCAATAGCTATCTGCCACTGGCCTACCAAATCGGACCTCTTGAACTCTTCCCACTGGTTTCGGGTGCCGAATACGGGAACAATGAGTCTGTCAGGCCCAAATTCCCGCACAACAGCCAAAATCTTCGTCATGCACTTCGTTATGCCCTTACGGACCTTCTTGGCGGTGTCGTTTAACAGTATCTGTGTCGAGGAGGAGGCTTCACGGACCTCTGTGGCCGTTGCGCCCGTTATATTGCCCCTGGCGGGATCGTTGAGCCCTACAGCCTCCTGCACCGTCTCCTTCATAATCGCCCGCATCTGGAAGAAAGAGTTGTCTATGGGGTTAGAAGGAACCGGTACAAGGGCATTCTCTGCCTGCACTTCTATGATGGCGTCCATATCAGGATTCTGAAGGTCCATCTTCGTCTGGGCCGTATTTTCAGGATTCTTGAGCCTGTCAGGGAAAAGCATCCATTTCGTTGAGGCGTTTTTAACGTGTATCCCCATGCGATGGGCTATATCCATCTCCATGCGCTGCGGATGGTCCAGGTAAGACACTGTCCCCGGCCCATGAACATGCTCCGGAACCACCTGATGGCGCAGCATCTCAAGAGGATACCCCTTCATAAACCGGTATGGTTGCCCCTGGAAGGGTCTCACAGGGTCTAACTCCGCCTCTATCCATGCTGAAAAGTCTCCCTCGGCCTTATCGTAGTGCTCCCAGATATCAATAATGCCCATACCCCTGTCGGCTTTGGTTCTATCGAGCTCTTCCTCATCGAAAGTAAGCCTGGCTTCGTCGGTAATATCTGTCGGCTGCACACCCTTCGGATGGCGGTACGTCATATCCTCTTTCCACTCATCGAAATTCCTTCGGGATCTCACTAAAACATATCTCGAATCCTCGAAAGTGTTACCACCACCACCCCAGAAGACGTCCCTTCCTGATACGCGATATAAAAAGGGCATGTCAGGGTCATCGCCCTCGGTATCAGCCGAAGTAGTGGCCTCCGTGACTACAAGGTCATCACCGTGCTCGTCGATATGCCTGGTGGCAAATGCCAAAATGGTATCCCTGAATGGCGACTCCTGCACATCCGGTGACTCTAAAAACATCTGGTGGGACGGTATATGGGTGGCATGGCGCTGATCTTCCTCCACCGGGGTGTCAAAGTCCCCCTGTAGCCACAACTCGTGCTCTTCATTGGCTAAATCCTCGGCGGCCTCCAGCTTTGCGAGGGCCTTTTCGCTCTGATAAGCCCTTCCCATGCCTATTTTCCACATTCCGAACGGGTATACCAGCGAATCCGTTATTACGAGTTCTGTCTGTTCGGCGCCCTTAATAGCATCCCACAGATAGTTCATATAGGCCGTAACACCGTTAGATCGGTCCTGATACCTACTCTGGAGAGCCCGGGCGAAGAACTCAGGGTCATCGAATATCACGGTGGCTACCAACTGGCGTATCGTACTATGGACGATGTTAGGTCCGAGCTTCATAGTATCGACGTCGCCACCTGCCCAGTCGTTCGTGAGGAGACGTATGTATTCGTCCCACTGGCGAGACCGATGCTCGGACTGCCTTTTAGCTATTGCTATACGTGCCTGCACTATTTCAGGCGTCATATTTGATGTCCTTGATTAGGGAAGACAAGGTGCTTTAATCTGTGTGCCAGCGATTTATAACGGTATAGGGTTTCCCACCAGAGCCGTTGGAGTCGAACCATGCAAACTAAGCACCAAACTCAAAACCGTTGAGTTATCCTTAACGCACACAGCCTCCCGTCCATCTTCCCGCTACTCATTTCTCGCAATGGAAGCATTTGCCCACATCACACAATCTTCCAACGCCGTAAGAGCCACAGACAATTCCCTGCTCGGAGGACATTGCCTCGAAAGCAGATAGGCGTAGTTACGTCCTTCGTCACGAATCTCTACATACCGTTCGGCCTGTCCATCTTTCGGAGTATGGTAACAAAAATTATTGTCCAGTTTTTTTACTACATCTTCCTTCGGTTCATATTTCATTTTCCCCATCCTTTGGGTAAACCCTTCTTGTGGGGTAATAAGCAGCTCTCCATACCTGTCACTATGACCTCTCATGCCGCATTCCCTCTCGCATACTTCCGCTCGTCGTCTTTCCTGTCGTAGTCCTCAAACGCCGCATTCCAAGAGTTCATATCCACTTCCTTGACCTTCTCAGGCATATAAGCGTTATTCAAATACATCAGCATATATCTCAGGCAATCTATCGCGTGATCGGGAGAGGAGTCGTCCATATCCTCGATATCACTGTCATTGGTGACGGCGCGGACCATCTCGTTAATAAGGTTGTTGCAGGACTCAAAGACATGAAGACGCGGCTGCACCACCCCATCGGTATATAGATGATCGTGTATCAGGTTGAACCCCTGCTTACGACTTCCCCGCCGAGAGTCGGAAGGCATAGCCGAGATGCCTCTTTTTCTTAGCTCAGCGCCAATCGTCTGGTGCGTCTCGATAACAGCGGAGGGGCCGGCATCAAATATCGACCTATCTGCCACAGTCTTAAAAGGTACCGTCGGATGGTTGCTGTCCTCCCACCCCATCCTTCTCCTCTTAGCGTGTATCTTCTCCGCGTGCCAATCGATCCTCTTGCCGGTGGCGTAATGCTCGTCGGTAATGTAAACATCCCCGTCAGGCGTTCTACAACCCCACAGAGTGCAGAACGGGTTCCGGAATCCCCAATCTATACCCTCTATGCGAGCCAAAGGCATGGAGGCTAACTTCGCCCTCATTTCCCGCTCTTCACCACGGGGGACTACGTGTGTTATGTTAGAAAACTGACCAAAGAACGAGCCAACAACAATGTTCCACGCAGCGACCACATCCGCATTGATAAGCGCATCGCGCACCATCGGGTTAGGCATCCTTAAAAGCCGTCCCACATACCCGTCATCGATATGGGGGTTCTCTCTAAACGAAGAGGGTATAAACTGTATCGTATCGTTATATTCCTTACCCTCGAACTCATGCTTTATATAATGCAGCGCATAGGGGGTGCATCTCATGATAAACCTATCCCGGACCCACGGGACACCAGGGCCGATGGGGTTGCCTGTACATCTCAGATATGCCGTTAGTGACTTATCTCCAGGCCTCACCCAGGGCATAATGCCTCCATATTGGTCTAAGGAGAACTGAGGCACCTCATCGAATGCCACGTATGTGAGGTTATGACCCTGCCACAGCATATAGTCGTCTTCGTTGTGCATATGAGAGAAGGTTATTACCTCCCGGTCCCCATCTTTCCACACCTTACCACCATCCAACGGCTTTAACCCAAAAGAGGGGTATATCTCACGTGCGTACCTTATTAACTGGGAAAGCTGACGCTCCTCCTTACGAAAAAGCACCGCCTGGTACGCAGGATGGGTGAACTGAGCAGGCTTATGTCCCAGACCCAAAGCATCTATTATAAGGCCGTGACTCTTCCCACCTCCCGGCAGACCTCCGTACAGGAGCTCATATGCAGGAGACTGTAAGAACCAAAGTTGAGGTCCTGGATTTGGAGTAAAACCTTCCATACTACCTCCGGGGGTCATGGCGAGTGTGACGCTTCGTTCACAATTACAGGGAAGACCATCCTTACTCCAAAGAACATCTGGTGTTGCTGCTTCCGGCATTGCGTCCTAAGCTGGCCCAGGGACTCGCTCACCCCGTTATGTGCCGTTAAGCACAAAAAACCGGCCATAGAGAGGGGATAGCCTCTATCCAGGCCGGTAAAAATCTTCCATTAGTTGTTGTGCCCTGAGGGGTTTCTACCGGTCGCAGTAGCTCCTTCCCCCCTCAGGGGCCTGAAGTACCAAGATTGGGCTTTTCGTAGACGGAGCAACCCTGACTCCGAGGGAGCAGCAAATGCAAATGGCATAGCCACCGGGCGGGACCGCTTCCCCGATCACCCACCCTCTATTTATTATCGGCCTCAGACACCCGGCAATATCTCCTCCATGTCCACCTTCTCAAAAGAAAGCGAAATGGCATTGGGAGTCAAGTCCAGGGGGTTGGAATGGGGGTCTTCATCGGAACAGTTAGAAATGATCTCAAATGTAACCTCGACAGGAGGAGGAGTATCTAACGCCTCCAACGGCACTATGGTCCCATTGGTTCCGTGGCACTTATGACCTATGTACATCACCCACCCAAGTAACGAACGTACCGCATCTTCTGACAATTCACTAAGATCTTCTTTCATGCTATTTCCTTTACTCTGTCAATCACGATGTGCGTAAAGTATTTAATTTGCCTCATGATTTCTCCTGCCGATGCTCCCACGTCTTTGGCGTGAGATGGGAGCATCGGCGGTAAATCGTCGCGGACAGGCTTTTTTTCAATAGAGCAGCCCTGGCTCCGTAGGGACGGCATTGAAAGTGGCTACCCAACCACCGGACGGAACCGCTACCCCCTAACTCCGTCCACTTTGGGCTTTTCAAGGTAGAGCAGCCCTGACTCCATAGGGTGCGGACATGTTAATCGGCATGAGCCGACGGGTGGGCCGCATACCCCAATATACCCACCCCGATCTATTTATCGCGTATCTCCTGCGTATACCTGCACGGTCACCCAGCCATCAACAGGTGACTCCAATGCCACTCCCGCCATATTAGTGCCACCGATATAACTTCCCTGTTTGACTGTCTTTACCGACACCCCCTCAACAAACTCCACAGGGTCGCCAGCAACTATGGGGCCAAAAGCCTGATACCTTTCCTTGACTACGCCAGACTCCCACGTCTCAAGCATCGCGTATCTCCATAGCCTCTGCCTTCGACAGCTTCCGCACACGCTCGTCACCGTCCATCAGATACCAACCACGCTCTCCAGAACGCTCGTAGGCAACAACCAAATCTTCCATTGGGGGAGGGGACTCAGCCTCGACTGCCATCTTGGGAATCTCCACGAAAGATGGAAGAACTGCCGTACTATGCCCGCACCCGCACAAAGCCATACCTCCACCCGTAACCTGCATCACAACGCCGCAACCCGAACACGTCAGCTTCATGACTTCCTCCGCTTTACCGCTGCCGAAAGAAAAAAAGCCCGGAGACCCTCTCGAGACAATGAGTCAGTAAAATTCATTGAGTCAGCAAAATCCATGAGGTCAGTGATATAAAACTCCACCCTAGTACAAAACGAACGGTCCCCTATCTTCCACAATACAGGCCGAGACCACGGCTTCTTCATGACTTCCTCCACGGAGCATGGATAGCCCACAACGCCATCAGAACACGACCGCCAACAGCCTTGAGCATGACGCCACGCCAATCGTATGACTCGGTGCGATCACTCATAAAAACCCTCCTGACTTAATATCCAAGGGAACACCCCCGACACCTGACAGTGCCAGGGAGCCAAACACCGTGTCAGCAGCCTAAGACCGCGTGTGTTCCCGAATCCCAAAAAGGCGGGAACAGGGACTCGAACCCTGAACGCCCTGCTTGGAAGGCAGGCACTCTGCCAATTGAGCTATTCCCGCATGAAAACTCTCCTGGCTAACCGAACAACAAATTCAATGGGGGACAGGGCGTACAAAGTAGTCAACGCCCACACGCTTCGGACCAGCAGGAGCATAAAGAGCCTTCAGACCAGCACAGCTCTTCCTGTGACCCGGAACCTCCTTTGAGAAACAAAAATAACAATACCCCTTACCCAACAAATTTACTATCCTCTCCCGCTCAGCAGGCAGCAAAACCTCAAGCATCTCACGCAAAACCTTCATGAGAGCAAACGCAGGCTTGTATACCGGACGTACCTTGAATTGTGCCACAAATACACCGCCTAACCGAACGTAAGTGAAAATAAATGCAAAAGGCTAAACACGGGGTTTCCTCAGCTAACTTGTTGAAAATAAACAACCGCAATTTGAGACACCAGAGAACACTTACGTACCGAAATGCCCCTCAGGATAGTGAAATGCGCGGGGGGAGAAGGGAGAAACCCTTTTCTTATTAGCTTCGGTGTCGAACGATCTGCGTACAAACAGGTGCCTAATTGTACAGGCCTTACTTCGCATAATGGCCATTATGTAAACCTGGCTAATCGCCCTATTCATCGGCGTCTTCGCCCACGTCGTAGGATTCTGTGAGTTGTTCGTTGACACCTTCGACGGTCTGGAATGCGGCCGTATCTTTCTCCGGGACCGCGAACACCCTGACGTTATGGGTATGCTCGGCCGTGGTGTTCTGTTGGGTCCGACTGGTTACGTCACCGGACACCAGAGCAACCGTCTTGACTGACACATCCTGTGCTTGGGCAAGGTGCCGGAGATCACGCGCATCATATTCCATGTCTTCCGACGACATACGCATCCGTTGAGCCATATTGCGAGCCGTGGCGTCAAGGTCTGCATAGACTTCACGCTTGGTTTCTCTCCAGTTATCACCCAATTCTTTATCTATGTCTTGTTGTGGTGGAGTTGTCAGCGGGTGATCTGGAGTCTGTAGTATTCTTTTTGCGCTTGTCCAGGATGTTCCGGCACGCTTGGCTATTTCGGTAATATTGGGATTGCCGTTCATCTTAACCAGGATAGAGCCTAAGGCTTTTACTTTGCGTACTACCTTAGTAGGTACAGGAACAGGCATGTTGTGTCCTATGTGTGTGTGTACAGATAGGCTTCTATTTGTACAGTATACTTATATGTGAAGGTAGGTCAAGTACAAAGTTCTTCCATTGTGGACTATCTGAACATTTATTGTAGAAAGGTGTTGACATACGTGTTGCCATGTGTATATTAATAGGTATAACATGAGTCGAGACGGTGAATACAGTCCATCGCCTGAAAACGGACATCTTGACTTCCTTACGGCTACCAGTAACACGCCCACCATGTGGCCACTGTTGCTTTGTAGTCCATAGGATAGACATTCAAACCATGACGGCACAAACCCCGTTGTGTGAGTCTGTGACACCACAATTGACACGTTGTAGTGTGGTCAATCGATAGTTCGCGGCTATAGTGGTGTATCTCTACATAGTGTGGAGTATAACAAGGGGAAATAAAATGCATCCATTAATGACACAGATTCACGGTATGTCATCGGGAACCTTTGCCGGCTACATATCGGACGCATGGGGTGACGTGGAAGATTACGAAACAATCGACGCCATTTACAATAACTTTGTATCATGGGCGTATCTCAACTCTGATATGTACCTGACAAGACAGAAGGCATGGGAAGTTTTCTCGACGTCTTTCTCTTTTCAGAATGTCACCGGAAACCATCCTGAACTATTTGGGTCGATCTAACAAGGGGTTTATTATGTATACAATTACCGTGTATCACGCAGACGGAGCGCTTGAGGTGGGAAAAGTGGAGACTTTGAGTTGTGCTCATGATTTTGTCACAGCCAAGGCAACTGATTGGAGAAAAAAAAACTGGTTGCCTGCTATGTTCACAATCCGCACCAGTGACAGGTTAGTATCTACCCGGACGTTTTATGCAACCTAACCGACGAAACCGCCTTCGGGCGGTCGGTGTCTAGCTAACATCCTGACGAGTCATGCCGGATCGCTACCGGCTAATAACAAGGGGATTTATCATGGATACGTATATGCCGACAATCGAAACAAAGCTTTTACCGGCCACAGGCACGCGCGGTTACAGAGTAAAAGCACAGATCATTGACGGCCAGTCGGTAACAATCGACCACAATCACGGGTTGACCACAGAGCAAAACCATAGGGCAGCAGCAGAGAATCTCGTTAAGAAGTTGTCATGGAGTCCAGTCCTTGAGGCCGGCGGACATACCAAAACCGGCATGGTCTTTATACTGGACGTCTAACCACACGGGTTTCCGGTCAACCCTGAAACCGGAGGGGATATTATGAACGTTCTAATAGCTTGTGAATATTCAGGTACAGTGAGAGATGCCTTTATCAGTAAAGGACACGACGCCGTATCTTGTGACCTGATAGACACGGAGTCTATCGGTCCTCACTTTATACTGGACGCCTTGACACTCATAGAACATCCGGAATATAACGATTGCACACATTGGGATATGTTGATTGCTTTTCCGCCATGCACAGATTTAGCGGTCAGTGGTGCAAGATGGTTTCCGGAAAAGAGAAAAGACGGAAGGCAACAGGCATCCATTTCGTTCTTTATGGCACTGGCTACCGCTGACATCCCAAAGATCGCTATAGAGAATCCGATAGGCATCATGTCAACGCAATACCGAAAGCCTGACCAGATCGTCCAGCCTTGGCAATATGGTCACGGGGAAACAAAAGCCACATGCCTATGGCTCAAAGGGCTTCCAAAGTTGCAACCTACCGATATCGTCGAAGGCCGAGAACAGAGAGTATGGAAAATGCCACCGTCAGAGCACAGAGCCAAAGAAAGAGCACGTTCATTTCAAGGTATCGCCATTGCGATGGCGAACCAGTGGGGTTAATTATGAGACTCAAAAGCATTATGCGGCATCCCGGCTTTATGTCAAAAGAAAGGGCACAGTGGCTGATTGACAACCGGCTTTTGGGCGGCTGGTATCCAATGGCGTTTGTAGAGAAGTGCGCGCTGTCGCTGAAAACCACCCCGGAAGGCATGACGGAAAAGGAAATGAAGGATATAAAAGCCGTTTGGTCATGCCTTCCGGGATATTCCACGTTTCACTCCGCGCTTGTAACTATTCGTGACGGAGACTACAAAGCAAAGGGAAAAGATGAAAACCGAATACCTACACATCAAAATAGCTCCCGGCCTCAAGGACTGGACGCTTAAAGAGGCTGCAAAGCAGGAGAAGACAATGTCGGAGTATGTACGTTATCTACTGGAAAAAGAAAGGGACAAACCATAGACAACCAGCCCCGCCTACCCGGCGGGGCTTTTTTTATGCCTATAGCGTTTTACATACCTCAGTATCGCACCGCAAGCCTTCATTGCATACCCCTATCTTGTCAGCATCCTGCAACGTGGGCAGCATGCCCTTATCTCTATCCGCTTTGACAGTCCTTTAGGGTCGAGATGGTGCGCCATCATGCACTCAATGAACCTGTACGACTGGCGACCGCCAAACCCACAATAAATACACTTCATTGCATACCCTCGAATATCTGTGACCACAGACAGGCCGTCATGATCTGGAGATGTAAAACGACTTCCTTCTTATCATGGTCTGTCCAGTTGCCGTCATGGTATATCGTGTGCTCTTCAGTCGTTACCGGTATCACATGCGCTTCACTCTTACAATACCGCACCGTATCCGGGTAGTGATGCAATACCACGTCTGGGGAACCTGATATATACGATCCCGAAGCCCGGAGAAATGCGTGATAGGCGCCCATCTTACCTTTGGTCCACGTTTTAGGGTGGTGGTCTATCGGTACTCCGGTGATATGGTCGGTTATGGATACTCGCTCGCGCACGACTTCCGGATCTAACCGTTTCGCTGTCTCCATGAGGCTGTCCGCAGAGGCTACCGCAGCCGATGCCAGTTCTAACCGCTCACCGGGTTCCATCGGCCCTGGTTCAACTTCTTCCATTTCCTGCGCGGCCTGCTCGAGGTTAGATGCCGTTTCATGACCGTTTCTTTTCGGCAACGCATTTACGCATATCTGCCTCCACGACCCCAATCGCTCTATGACTTCCTTTGCTTTCTCGTAGTCCGGGAACCGCTCCGCAAACTGAACGCAGCGCCACAGGACAGACGCCGAACGCCCTATGGCTTGTGACAACTCAGGGACCACTGGCTTGCCCTGTATCTCTTCATGTCCCTTTATGCCCACACCGATGTACCACCTGCACCATGCGATCTCCTGTAGCTTCGTGCGCTCATGCGAAAGATATTCCCGGATCTCATCGCAAAAGGATTGCCAGGTCGTCAGTTCACTCATTATAAACCCTCCGACAGGAATTCTCTCAGTTGCTCTCTCTCATCTTTGTCGAGTTCCCATGCTCTGGATTCAGCCTCCACAGTTACTTTCCCATCTCCAAACACGCAAAAATCCAGGCCGCCCACCTCTATCTCCCGCAGTATAACCGGTCCTCTATTGCGATATGGCTGCACTAAGTTTTTCATGTGCCACTGTACCGTCTGCCCGTGGTCATCGATAAAGATGCCACACACCGAAAGCGGTCCTATTGTGTCAAAGTTGCTCATCGCCGCCACCCTATCTTTAAGAAAGATCTTCGTGAGAACCGGCACACACGACCCCAAAACGATCCCCATAACTCACTCATGACTCCCGTCGGCCTATTCATAAACAGCCTCCATAAAGTCCTCCGCTTTCATTTGGGTTACATACATAACCCAGTTGCAACACTCGCAATCTCCGTAACAGTCGAGACAGTCCCCGCAGCTCTCGCAGAAATCCTCACCACATTCCGGTTCCAGGTCCAGCACCGCGACAACGCTCCACTTCTTATAGTCTCTGTCGGTGTCGTCCCAGACTTCACACCTCATTTTCTTTTCTCCAGATCCGCACCACGTTCATGATCGCCAATATCAACCCGCCTATCGCCATAGTGAGCGGGTCGAAGTCGGGCGCCTGCGCTATCTCTGCCACCCCGGCACCTGCTATCGGAAGTCCTATCACGCTGCCTGCTATCTTACCGATGTTCTTTTTGAGGAAGTTCATGTTGCCTCCTGTATCTCTCATCGAAGTTAGTTGCCGACCATATATTCTGAGTACCACAAGAGGGGCAAATAGCAGAACTGGGCTCTCTTATTGGCACTTTCTCTTTCCACGTATGGCGACACCCCCCACAAGTAATAGTCCATTTTTTCTTTCCCGTAAAATGGTTCCAAAACCCGTTGGCCTCTATAAAGGCAGCGTTCATGTTGCCTCCTATGTGACAATTCTCGTGACATAAAGCATGGTCCGGCATACACCGGGACCGGACCACACAGTTCTATCCCGGCTTTGCTCTTGTGTCAACCAGTGCCTGCGCTCTCGCCCTCATAGCTACCGTATTGTCCTGCATAAGAGCGTTGATATGCGTTCTCCTGGTTCCCTGGATCTGACTGTCGGTAAAACCTTTAAAATCTTCCATTGCCTTGTTGTACTCTACTTCCCAGGTGCTGTAGTACTTGGGGCACCATACGTCTTTACTCTTCTGCCGGGGCGGGTGCTTGCTCTTCGGTCTCACCGATTACCTCCTTCATTGTCTTGTTGTACTCTACTTCCCAGGTACTGTAGTACTTGGGCAGCCATACGTCTTTACTCTTCTGCCGGGGAGGGTGCTTGCTATTCGGTCTCACCGTCGCCTTGTGATACTCTACTTCCCAGGTACTGTAGTACTTGGGAAGCCATACGTCTTTACTCTTCTGCTTGGGCGGGTGCTTGCTCTTCGGTCTCATCGATCACCTCCAGTGTCGATACTATGCAGCAGGAATACAGTATCGATAGTAAAATGGCCGGTCCGTTGAATTTCATGATTGCCCCCCCTCTCTCTTAATGCCACCAGATCCTTCCCTTGTAAAAAGTCGAAACAGAGGTACAGGTGTCAGGAATGTTCTCAATGGCCTTCTTCAGTTTCTCGTATTGCTCCGGGGTGAACTCCAAAACCTCGTCACGAGTATCTACGAACTCTGTCCACCACCCCAATGTCGGAATCTTCTTCATTTTCTACCTCCTTAAAAACCTGCCACCAAAAAGATCTCATTAATTACCGTTACGATTCCGACACGGCAAGTTCTTCCATTTGGTCTGTCCACGGTTCCAACAGTCGCTCTATTACCTCCGGGCTTCCCACGATCTCGTGACTCGCTTTCCACACCACGACAGAATCCCCTTTAATGCCAAGGTAGATAGACCCCTCGTTATACCTGATCGAGTGTATCTGGCTATCGCTTATCACCAGAATCGATCCGTCGTCCATCCTAAAACACCGGTCTCTCATTTTTGCCCCCTCTAGTCTTATAGCACCTATGGAAGATTTTGCCTTACTAGTACTTGGTAGTACTCTTAGTACTTAGTAGGTGTAGATTTCCCGACGCTCAGGAAACATGCGCGTTGGACTGTTTACGGGCATCTTGAGGGTTTTCCTCGCATACCCCAACGAGCACCTTGCCAGCCTCTACAAACACAACCTCCATACCCATAAAATACACTCCTTCGTCATTATCGAGATCCTCCTTTGTTACCGTTGGAAAACCGTCCCATAAAATCTTCCATTGGGCTTTGGGCATAAACCAGTGTGTCGGCTCCTGTCCATACTTGGCGATGTACTCCACCCACATTACGTAAAGCACCTCCTTCTCAATAGCCATATGCACCACCATGGAAGAACTTGGGTGGAAGGGAGGGGTGGTAGTAGGTGGGGAGGGGAGGGGTGGGGGGAAGGGTGGTAGGGTAAGACTCAATACTCTTATTAGTCTTATATACGTATGCGCGTGCGCCCGGGGGAGAGTTACGCCGTTTTTCTGTGGTCTGGATTGACATTAACCTGCCGCCTCTCTCACCTCTACACCACGCTCAGTAACCATCTTCAAAAGCTGTACCACAGTACCAGAGTAACCACAACCCAGACAAGAAAACACGCCCCGATCAAAATTCACAGAGAAAGAAGGCTCCCGCTCCTCATGAACAGGGCACCGGCACCACCACTCGCTTTTCCTCTGCCGCAGGTCCAGCATATCGACAAGCCACGCCTGCCGCTCGTCAGCAGGGACAGCGAGATTCGTAGACACCGGCACCACATCCCGCAGGTCTAACAGCCACTCAGGGCATTTCTGTGCTTTAAGGGTTTTGATATGGCATTGCTTGACGAACTCGTATTTGCCTCCGTCCGGATGGACAGAGGGCGGGGCCACCACATATTTGTTGCCGTATTGTATATCGACTCCCGGTCCCAACGTCTTGGGCCATCTGACACCCGGGTCTTGGAAATGAAGATGCGTACCACCCGATCCGGTCCTCACCTCCGTAGTAGCGTACCCCTTTTGTATTGCCATCCAGGTGTCATTACCGCCATTCCTCGGGTCTATGTCCACGAACATCTTGCCCGATGCTCCCGCTGCTAACCCGATATTAGCTTCTGGAAATTCGGTCCACCAATGGAGGATTTGGTCCTTGTCTTTGCTGGCATCTTTAACACCGTGCGCTGTTATGGGGGTCTTGCCGGTCAGGGGAAGTACTGCGTAGTCCATTGTAGCGTAAAGCAGTGCGGCGTAATATTTAGACATTACACACTCCCATTAGGTGTAGGGTCACTCCGGTGAATGGGCACCGGAGATCGCCATTTTGTGGTCTTGACATAGCAGGGAGCTACCCTGCCGAGGTCCAGTTAATATAATAAGTTATGGTTCCGAAGTCAAGCCGTCGATCCAGTCCTTGAGGCGTATCACCGAATATGTCTCACTCAGCCGGTATACCCAGTTCACACGTTTTGTCGTCACATCGCCAACCTTCACTTCCATCAGTTTCCAATGTCCCCGCATCAGAATCGCAACCTTCGACACCCACCCTATGAACCGGACGGTCTCGCCATCGAACGTACACTGGAGGTAGATGTCGGCAGGAGCTTTCCGCTCGTTCAAAATTAGATAGTGGGGGTGGTCGTACTTCGTAGTCTTCACATCGATGGTGATATCTCCAACCTCAAAGTCCCACCCTGGGTCAGGACCCTCTCTACGCATAGGGAGGCCGGTCCACTCTTCAAAAGCCATCTCCCCCACATACCCGAGGTAGTTGTCTTCTTTCCGATCCCCACCGGTGTTATGGTCGTTCCTGCCGGGATCTCTTTTGGCTCCGAGGACTTTGCACTCTTCCAGTTGTTCGGCTGTGAGTCTGACCTTCATTTTCCCTTCTCCCCCCGGCAGAAGGCTGCGGAATAGTTAGACATGCTTCCCCCATTTAGTTTTAAGCCCCGCATCTTTTAACGTCTGATGCCATCGGGTGTGATGCTTTTTACATAGTGGCAGGCACGGCCAATGTTCGGAATCGATAAAAAACTCTTGTGGGGCAAAATGGTGGTACTCTACATCAATAGATGAGCACTGGCCATAACTACAAGGGATATCGTGTTCCTGTTTTGCCCAGGGAAGGTCCTGGATGGTCTTGGCACCTTCAAAGATCGGATGGGAAAGAGCCCCCTCCACCATTTTCTTTGATATCCACGTTCCCGCCCAATGATCGCCACATCTCCAGCCTATATGCTCGCTGCCTGACCGCATGATTAACCGGCATAGCTCAACTCGTTTTTTCGTATCGCATACCCTGCAATGCCTGATTGTTTGTGCTGGCGACATTTCCCCTCCTCCCCCCGGCAGGTCGCCACCCACCGGGGTTCAGATATCATAACAGGTAGTTAATGTGACTACGAACAAAATGTGACTACGAACAAGTAGGTCTAACCAGGGTCCATAGTGCCTCCTTTCTTCGGTGAAACGCTTGACAATTTCTTCTGCTCCTCACGGTATATCCGGGAACGCCAATCCACATGGGTCATTTTTCACCTTCTCGGTCTCCTGCACCACTACTGAGAGATATTCAGAATCGACATATCCCTGGTCGGCCAGTTCAATTACAATGGTCTTGCCGAAGCTCTCATCGATCTCCACCCTTCGCTCTCCCACCCTGAGCTCAAGGATCGTGCCTCCCCACTGGTCGTATGGGTTGATGTCGCCGCCGACGTAGTGCTTCACTCTGCCTCCCACGAACTTTCTCCAAGTCTCACGATCTCGACACCATCACCAATGGAAGCATTTAACAGTTTGTCGAACGCCTTCTCCGTATCGGACGCCGACCTCTTCTGTAATCTGGCTATTAAGGACGTTTCCTTGCCTTCTAACGCACTTTCGTTATTTCCATGACTCTGTAGGTGTTTCACGCCAGTGCCTCCTCCAGACACGTCTTAACGTGTCTAGTGTCCATTCACGCTCACTAACCTCGTGAGCACATTTTCCAATCAGAATATAGTATTTCATAAGTTAGGAGCCAGGTACTTTATCACGTTAAGGCGCAGTCTTGACCAGCTTGCAAAACTAATCTGCCTCAGTAACCGGTTGCGCACCTCCGGGTTTCGGGCAACTGCGCCGGGGCGATCAATTTCCCCGGCTTAAGTTAGGGGCCGGGAGTTGCCGCCGTAGCGACGAAAAGCTAACAAGGGGGAAAGCCTTCCAGGGAGTCCCGGCGCTCCTGTTATCTCCCTACTTGAAATCGTCTAAGGTGGATACCACCCCGCCAGACGCATCGCGGATCTTCAGGGCTGTGCTTACCTTCATATCCCGATCCCCTCTTAATATGCGCCACTCTAACCTGCGTAGTGAAGATTGCTCCAGGCCAGCCCTTTTCGAGAAGGCACTCAGAGCACCTCGGGTCTTCCTCAATTTTGCAATGTATTTGAGTAATGTCATGACCATAGTATACTAAGCCCGTGACAGCGTGTCAATATATTTCTTCAGAAAAGTGTTGACATTTTGCGTGACAGTGTGTATCATAGTAGTAAACTCACAAAGGGGGAAACATGAAGGACCATTCGGACGCCATTCGCTTTGCCATCAACCACCCCGAAGTATCGCTCGGCGAGTTCACGGAGATGTTCGGGCTCGACAAGCAGGAAGCCGAAGAGCTGTACGACCTCGGCCAGGGAGTAGCGGTAGAACGTGAGATGCTCATAGCCAAAGCACTGGAGGGTAAAGATGTATCTCATTAAAGTCATGAGAAGCAAATACGGAGGCCAGTGTGACTGCACCACAAAGATCAAGCAGGGCGAAGAGATGGGGTACTCAGGGGGGCGTAAGCCCGTGACAAGGTGCATGGACTGCGTAGACAAGCTCGTTCGCAAGCACTCCCCCGTCCGGATCCGGCAATTCCTGAAGTTTGACCAGAGGATAGACTGATGCAACCTAACATGAAAGACAAAATCTTCCATTTGTTTAGTCTGGCACAGATGGTAGGCGACAAAGATACCGAGCAGGTGCTGTTCGTCCTCGTAGACGCCATAGAAAGAGGCTACGGAGACAAGCTCGCCGCCGTGGTCCGGAGGGAGTACGAGCGCCAGACATCCAGTAGGGAAAACATGGAAGAACTTGGGTTATGACCATCCTCTCCCAGAAACCCGTCAAGCTCGTCGATGATGCCTACATTGTCACAGAGCTTTCCAACGGCAACTACGTGTTCACCAGTGACCACTCGACGAAGTATCTCACCACAGTAACAGACTGCACATGCCCCGGTTTTCAGTTCCGGAAAAGGTGCAGGCATTTAGAGTACACACAAAACTGGAAAAACTAAGGGGGAAGCAAATGTCTGTATGGGAAACGCTATCCAAGATCGACGTAAGCGAGCACATCGAGAAGAAGGGTAACCTGTCCTATTTGTCATGGGCATGGGCATGGGGAACGCTCATGGAGCACTACCCGGATGCAGACTGGACCGTGATTCCTGATGTCAAGCACGAAGACGGGACGGTGATGGTCAACAGCCTCGTGCGCATAGAGTGCACGGCTCGAACAATGTTCCTCCCGGTCATGGACAACCGCAACAACGCAATACAGAACCCGGACACACGACAGATATCAGATGCACGTATGCGCTGCCTGGTGAAGAACCTCGCCATTTTTGGACTGGGCCATTACATCTATGCCGGGGAAGACCTGCCCCCCTCCGAACCAGAAAATCCCGCCACAGAAGATCAAGTCGAAGAGATAAAGCGCCTGCTCGACACAAGGCAGGTGCCGGAGCCCATGCACAAAAAAGCATCCATGTTGCTGGGTAGTAATATCTCAGAGGGCAAAGCCGTGAGCATCATCAATGCCCTGTCCGAATGCCCGAAAAGAGAGGGAGCATGACCCTTTACTCACGTAACAAGATACGCCGATCCCTCCCACGCGCTGACACACTGGCGTGGGTAGCCATAACCGCCGCCGCCGCATACTTCATGGGCCATGTGTGGTGGTGGCATACGATGACCATAATGGAGTATTGGGGGTACTAATGACAGTTCACGTTAGCACAGAAATGGAAGATTTTGTCCTACAGAGATCCCAAGGTCTCAAGCAAACGCCAGACCAGTACGCTCACATGCTCATAGCCAGAGACTACTGCCGCCTCCATCCACCGGCTGTCAATGAGGGCAGGAACCTGGACGGCAGGCCCATAGACGTACTTGCAAAAGGAGAAAGATATGAACATCGATGATCTCAAGATAGGGGAACTGAAAAGCCTATTGCAGTTGCTACAGCCACAAACAAATGCCTCAATGCACGAAGATGAAATGAAGGTAATAGTCGTTTTACAGCGAGGATGGTGCGCCGTTGGGAGATGGCATCAGACCGGAGATTATGTCTCATTGAGCGAAGCAGATATCGTCCGTCGATGGGGAACCACTGGGGGGTTGGGGGAACTCGCAGACAAAGGGCCAATGAGTGAGACAATATTGGACGCCGTTCCTCAAGGTCTGAGATTCCACATTCTGTCGGTAGTCGCAACTTTTCCATGTTCAGACGGATGGTCAAAATGAATGGTTTAGAATCTTACGGTGACGGTTCCGGTTACGGTGACGGTTCCGGTGACGGTTCCGGTGACGGTTCCGGTGACGGTTACGGTTACGGTTACGGTGACGGTGACGGTTACGGTGACGG
>Ga0255047_10000663_pt1 | contig 27955 bp, 16 predicted proteins | sample JV7_2_1_MG_FD_183640 | JGI IMG/M metagenome (GOLD analysis project Ga0255047, IMG submission 183640) | Seawater microbial communities from Jervis Inlet, British Columbia, Canada - JV7_2_1 | ecosystem: Environmental > Aquatic > Marine > Inlet | place: Canada: British Columbia | collected 2016-10-06
ATGCGAAACGTGGACTGATCTTGCCCGTACTCTTGCAGTCGATGTGTGTGGTGAATACTTGTCGGAAGACGAAGTAAATGAATTATCCAATATAATCAGTGACTTAAAGTTTATTCCCGGTGGTAGATATCTTTACTATGCTGGAAGAGATAATAAGTTTTTTAATAATTGTTTTCTTTTGAAGGCAGAAGAAGACACACGGGAAGATTGGGCTGACCTTTCGTGGAAGACTGAATCTTGTCTTATGACAGGAGGAGGTATCGGTATTGATTACTCTGTATATAGAGGATCAGGTGAACTCCTTAAAGGAACAGGGGGTAAAGCTTCTGGTCCTATACCCAAGATGCAGATGATTAATGAGATAGGACGTAGGGTTATGCAAGGGGGTTCGCGTAGGTCTGCTATCTATGCTAGTCTTAATTGGAAACATAAAGACATTGACTCCTTTCTTAAATCAAAAGATTGGCACTCAATGCCTGTCGGTACACCCGACTTTGATGATGATGGCAATGCTGTTCCGAAACCGGGAATGTCCTATGCCGATATCAAAGAACAGGACTTTAATTTCCCAGCCCCTCTCGACATGACAAATATAAGTGTTAACTACGATACTGAATGGTTACTTAACTATATTGAAACAGGAGAAATAGGGGATGTCTTTAGGACTAATATACGCCAAGCTCTTCAGACAGGAGAACCGGGATTCTCATTTAACTTCTTTGACAAAGAAAAAGAAACCTTACGTAATGCGTGTACCGAAGTTACTTCGTCAGATGATAGTGATGTATGTAACTTGGGATCTCTTAATCTTGCTAGGATTGACAGTGCTATTGAACTTTCTAGCGTGGTTGAACTAGCAACCAAGTTTCTTATATGTGGGACACTCAAAGCTAAACTTCCTTATGATAAAGTCTATGATGTCAGGCAAAAGAATCGCCGTCTTGGTTTAGGTATCATGGGAGTTCACGAGTGGCTCTTGAAAAGAGGCTGTCGTTATGAAGTCACTCCTGAACTTCATAGCTGGTTAAACATTTATAAGGGAGTAAGTGACAAAGTATCTAAAGAGTTTTCAGATGTCTTATCATTAAGTAATCCCATTGCCAATAGAGCCGTTGCTCCTACAGGTTCGATAGGGATATTAGCAGGGACAAGTACGGGGATAGAACCTATCTTTGCTGTGGCCTATAAGAGAAGGTACCTGAAGAACGGAAACAGATGGCACTATCAATATGTTGTTGATGCAGCTGCCAAAGAAATAATAGAGACTTACGGAACCGATCCAGATAGTATTGAGTCTGCCTTAGACTTAGCTGAAGACTATGAAAGGAGGATTAAATTTCAAGCAGACGTTCAACAGTACGTGGATATGTCTATATCGAGTACGATTAACTTACCGGAATGGGGAGGTAAATTAAACAATGAAGAAATGGTTGAATCATTTGCTCAAACACTGGCCCGACATGCTTGCAATTTACGTGGGTTCACTGTTTATCCTAATGGTAGTCGTGGGGGCCAGCCTCTAACAAAGGTCACCTATAACGAAGCCAAAGATAAACTTGGAAAAGAGTTTGAAGAGTCAGTTGAAACCCATGACATCTGTGACATAGCTGGTCACGGAGGGACATGCGGAGCGTGACCACAGAAAATAAAACACCAACGTACAAAAAAGATTGGTACATTAAGTGGGTATCTTCTATCATTCTTTTGGTTGGAATGATTCTCACAACAAATAATATCTATCCTGTTAATCTTGTCTTTCATTTGATAGGAGTAACAGGGTGGTTGTTTGTTGCTTTGTTGTGGAATGACAGGGCATTGATAATAATTAATGCTGTATCCATCTCTATATTCGCTAACGGACTACTAACTTATGGAATATCTTGCGCTGAAACTAAGAATTGTCTGTGGTAGGTTTTAAGAAAGCCTTAGAAGAATCCTTATCTCTGGGCTAGGTAGGGTGCTGAGTACCCCCTTACATGCTCTCTAACAGGCTCTATGGGGAAGCATTTTACCTAGATTTCATATTATTCCGCTGAATACCCTTAGATTTCTCAAAACTACGCATTCCACCCAAACCTAACATCGAAAGTGTTAAAGTAAGCAGACCGTCTGTTTTAATATCTGGAAGAAGGATAAGAGAATCTGATCCTGACATCGCCAGAACCCAAACTGCAATGGGTTGAAATACAAATTGCCATCCAAGACCAAATGCACAGATCCACATGATAGATGGTCTTGCCCCTGCCACAAATATAGAAGGATGTTTTGCTTGTTCAAGATTTGTATTTGCTTGAGCCAAGTCTAAAGAAACTATTTGTGCTTTTAGTTCTGCTTCTAGTTTTGTTTTAAGATCTTTGTCTTCGACGAACTTATCAAGGACTTTACCTGCTACTCCGATTACTGATTCAGCTATACCAAACATATCTTTTAATCCTCTTTTAAATAATTAGTGTAACCCATTGTATCAGAGATGATCCTCATCAGATCCCCTTTGAGCTTATCTAACATAACATATAAGTTAGTACCACTGACATCCCCACCCATCGAATCGTGCATGGTTCCGTTATCTTCAAACAGTAAACATACACCTCCTGTTATGCTGTCTGTTTCTTCTACGTTTCGGATGGCATCAGTTAGACAGTTGATCACTGCTTTCTTTTTAATAGATCGTTCTTGTTCTGTTAAAATATCAGAGCCTGTTCTAACAAGTGCGTTATTAGGGAACTCAACTATGTTATCATCACTCATCTGTTTAAGATCTCATCATACATTTTTTTCTTATATCCTTTTGACAACCTATCTTTCCATACTGCATTCACAAGTCCCTTACAGTGTATATCAATATTGAGATCAAGTATATCACTATCTAACATTTGTTCTACATCTTGAGCTAATGCTAACAGTTCACCTGTTGTCCAGAACTTTTCAGAATCTTCTTTGCCGTCCTCTATACCAACGTTCATGTAAAGGGGCATCCCATCTGGACGTTTTTCATTATAGTTATCTGGCTTTTCTAGAAGAGAAGAATCAAATCCATATAGATGGAAGTTACGGAAGCCCATCGTATGAAACAATCCTACTGATCTTGTAGCTGCACATGTCCCACCTGTTATAAGATACTTGCCAGCTAAGAACTCGTACTTTGCTACAGCGTTAGAGAAGGCATGAAACCCTACGATGTTTCCTGTCTTAGTGAGAATATAATTTAACACTGAAGTATCAGTCATGCTTGCCACTAACAGTATTGTTTCTTTTGGAACGTTATCAAACAGACTCTTTCGAACTACACCATGTGTTGATTCTCCTTCAATAGAACGAGGATCTAATATTGTACAGGCATAAGGTATGATGCCATGTTCTATCAACGTCGGTAATGAATGTTTAACACAGACAACTTTCGCACCAGCTTCTTGCTTCTCTTTAATCTCATCTATGTAATCTACTAACGAGGGACCAGCTGATGCCACTACAACTGTATCCCAATTGAGCCTACCTTTCTCATTGATCCATGTGTGTATCTTAGGTGTATTTGTTTCTATGTTATTTTTAATATGTTCTTTAGGCATACAGTCTTGAGGGTTAACCTTAATAGGCATCCTAGTCGGCGCGAGTTTCGGAGGTAGTCCTCGTTTAGTTTCTTTAATTACAATAGCTAGATTAGTAATCCCACCGCCTACAATAAAATCGTTGGTTGGAATGACTGCCTTGAGATACTTATCGTTGATGTCTTTCTCTATGATCTCATTACACCCAAACTTTGTAGTGTCTGGAGCTTCTTGACCGTCTACTGCTGTATAAAAATCATCAAACAACACAATGGGGAGATGCTTGACTGCGTTGTAGTCGGATCGAATTGTGTCAACACTGTGTCCTCCATCTATGTAGGCAAAGTCAGGCTTGATGTTATGAGTGTTACAATAATCTTTATTCTTTAATATCTTTAATGTTTCGTTAGTGTTACCTTTAAGAAGATGATACGTAAACTCTCTGCCGTTCTTAACCGCAGTCTCAGCAAAGTTAAATAGAAATCCTTTTACATCGTCTTCACTGTAATGTTTCTTAACATTCTTTTCTGTTTCGTCATCCTGTTCTGTTGCATCTTCAAACAGATCAAATCCGGTGTAATGCACCTTCTGTACACCAGCTTCGAATAAAGCAGAAGCCATCTTAATAGCTCTGGCTCCACTCCACGTACCTATCTCCAAGATGTTTTTAACTTTATAATGAGCTACAAGTTTATGAATCATTTCGTTTCGTTGAGGACCGGATACATCTGGGGGTAGTTCACCTGTAATCTTTTGATTACCTTTGTTGTGAACCATGTAATTACCTATATCAGCCATGTCAAACGCATCTAGATCAGGGCATCCTTCAGTAAGGTTATTAACTTTAAGACCATGAATGGAATACATGGTAAGTAAACGAGTAAAGACGAAAGCGTCCGTCCACTCCCTGTATCCAAACACTTCACCGCTTACATATATTCCCCGGAAGTCACTGAGAAATTCTTGAACACGTACACTGGAAAGATAAAAAGAGATAAAAGAAGTACAGCTATAATCAATAGCCTCTCTTCCTAAGTGACTGATGTCATCCATCTGGACGTTATCACCTGTACATATCATTTCTTTAGCATCTTCGTATGACACATCTTTCTTGGTTCTAGAATCAGAATCAATCCATGCCAAGTGTCCTATATCTGCATGTAAAGGATTAATACCATTCTTAACAGCGTCAGAGGTTGCTTGGTGTATGAGTCTGTTAGCTTCGCCTGTCATGGCAAATACTTTATGAGAGAATCTTACGGCATCCATACGGTAGTTGTATGTATCATCTTGAACAAATGTTCTAGGAGGCCACTGTTCTATCTCATCATAGCCTTCAGGTCTACCGTTGTTTTCTCCATACGTATCTTGAAATCCAAACCATTCTTTATCTTTATCCAGTTTAAAGTAGGAGATACGATCACTTTTAATTATGTCTTCAGGTAACTCACCACCATCATAGTACACAGCAAGATTTATTTTCTTATCCCACTTTTCATCAAAGGAAGTTAGAAATTCTTTAGCGTAAAGATCCCATGCTTTTATAGGGAAACTTGTTACAATATTAATAGTCATCTGTTATTTTCCTGCTGTTACTCTTCGTGATGTTTCATCGAACCTTACATGATTCCACTTTTCGTAAAGTGCTTTTACATATTCTTTACGCCATTCAAAAGAATACTCTACGTACTCATATCCTTTGAACCACGGACCTCCTTCTGAGAAATGAACAGCCGATGGATTAGCATCCTTTAAAGACATACTAGGAACATAGTTCCAAGTTTTAGGAAGAGAGCCAATAGCTTCTTGGTTAATACTTTCTAACCACGAAAAAGTATGGAGGTCTATACCGTAAGCGTTGTTTAACTTTATGTACCCCATCTTTTTATTGTCAGGGTGATCTAAGTTCCACATCATAAGAGATGACCACAGCTTTCGTGAATAAGATGATTGAATCTTATTGTCCATTTTAATAGTGCTTTTAGGTTGCCAATCAAACTTAACACACATGACGGCATACTTGTCATCGACTAAATCAAACAACTGTTTAACAGGTTTGCGGAATAAGAAATCGCAATCAACAAACATGGTCCATCCCGTTTGTTTGTGGACTGTCGTAGCGTATTCTTGTAACGCGAATCTTGTGTGGGAGAACTCTGTAGAGAAAGGCTTACCGTCTAACTCATCCCAGTACTGACCATCCTCATCAATGACCCATCGTCGATCAAAGAGTCCCATGTCTCTAAGCTCTTGGTGCTTCATTGGAATGGGATTTACACTGAAGTCTTCGTTGTTAAACTTCAATAGAGAATGACGGCAGACTTCGTAAGCTTCTGGCTCACGGGAATCGTAACCTATATATACGTTGATTGGCTGTTTCATACAGCTATTTATAGGAAGAAAGTATTAATATGTCAACCGTGTACAGGTGGGATATAACCTCTTCTTCTTCCCATATCTATTTCTCTACGTACATCTTTACGTACTCTTGGACCTGATTGTTCACTAAGACCAAGTGATCTCAAAGCTCTTTTATTAAGAGTACTAAAATTAATATTATATTTCTTTGAAGGATTAGATTGATTACGTAGGTCGTGTTGAGTTACTTTCTGATAGTCCCGTAAAAACTCTCTATAATTTTTCATAGCTTCACTGACCTGCCCTTTTCTCATAAAGTTATAATAGTTTCCTAAAGAGATTGACATCTTATTTGAATACATGTCTTTACCGTTCTTTGCACGATAGTTATAATAGTTTTCTAAGCCCCTGCTCTCTCTAGCTCTAGCTACTTTAGTAGGAGTAAACCCCATCATAGACGCAAACATCTGACCTCCACTTAACGCATCTGCTGGAAGAAGCTGTTGTCCTCTTTGTGTTAAAGTTCCAGAACTTTGTTCGTTAAATATTGCTCTTGTTGCATTACCCATAGCAACGGGAAGAAGATTCTGAAGAACACCTAATGTTTTTTCTATTGAATCATCTCCTCTTTCTAGTGCGTTATTTATACCAGCTACTTGGTCAAAAAGTCTAGATATAGCTGGACCTGTGAAATCAGAAGGATCTCCACCCATGATAAGACGTAACGGTATCGCATCTCCGTAAGTAGATCTTCTTGAAATGTCTATACCTAGACCTCGTGGTAGTCCTCTGAGAATCATATCAGTAGGATTATATCCCATGATAGGTCCGATAACTTCTCTGAGTCCTTGTTCTATATCTTCACCGACTTCATCTCCAAAGTTTTCTGTAATAAACTTTATCATTTGTTTTACGTTTTCCATAAACGGTAAGCCCATTACACCACCAAACCCGATCATGGTCAGGCTCATCAGACCTAACTGTTTTCTAGCCATGCTCTTAACAGCTGCTCTTTGATCTGGATCAACCTCTTGAAGCCTTCCTCCTAATGATCTATTAAAAGCTGTGGCATACATACCTATCATCTGAAACAAGAAGCTTTGAAACTGGGTGACTGCACTCATAATAGGTCCACGAAACACAGTTGGTCTATTCTCTTTACCCATAAAGAATTGAGTCTTCTCTACTCCCATTTCTCCCATACGTCTGGCCCACGCTTCTTCAGGACTTATTGTTTCAACAACCCCATTTAAACCAGCTTCTTGTATATTTAAAATTTCACCATTGCTGTCTAGTCTTGGTCCAGAAAATCTCGTTGCACCTGAAAAAGAATCCCATCTATGTCTCGCTTTTGGATCTAAAGCATCTCTCTTAGATGCTCTATAGAACGCGAGAGCAGCTGTAATTCTGTTACTGTTTTCTATAAAACCGAATCCAAAACCAGATGCATCTGCTAATATTCTTCCTAAATTATTATTTAAATTCTGAGAAAGATAACCTGCTCCTAGATCCATGTTTTGAATTGGCTGAATACTTCCTCGTTTAAATAAGTCAGCAAGAAATAAAAATTCTTTTTCATCCATCCATTTAGGTTTACGAGCAGGATCAACAACAACTTTAGTAACTCCTGATTCATCTGTAACAGTAGTAAAAAATTCAAAGCCATACTTACCTGTTCGTGGTAATTGCTTTCTGTTCGACATCATATGTTTAAAAAGTCTTATTGCATCTCTTTGAGCTTTAGCTACATCTCCTGCACCTTTACCCATTCCGGTAATAGAAGATAGAATAGGATAGGTAGCTTGAACTGTTTGAGTTAAGTTTATAACAGCTGATGATAAATTAAATCCCAAGTACATATGGAAAGCATAACCACGTAACATGGTTGCTTCGTTGTTAGCATCGTTAACATATTCAAAAGTTTTCTGAGCTATTTTATATAGATTGGATTGTTCTCCATTTTGAACCTTGCTTCTTATATTATTAATCGCTCTTATTATTTTTGGTTCTTCATAGAGAGAAGATGCAATGTTTGATCCTGAGTCTACATACCTTTGTATAGCTTGTTTGTAATATCTTCCATCATTATTATCTCTATTCAAATATCCGGGTATGCCTTTTCTAGTACGGGTTAAAGATTCAGCACGGCTTAAAGAGATTTCATTTTCTATGATCTCAAACATCCTATCTAATTCGCTTTTTCCTTTTCCAGAGACAAGAGTTCCTCCTTCTAATTTAGATCCTGTATCTTGATTCTTTATTACTTCAGCTAACATCTGTACTTTACCCATGACACGAGCAATACCAGCTGAATCTCTTAAAGCATCGTCGCCTCTTCTCAATGCGTCAAGAGTAAGATCAAGAGGTTCAACTATAACTTGATCTCCTAATTCGTCTGCATACTCTGCTTGAACTGTTTTTAAAAGCTCTTGTCTTTTTCGTTCTACATTTTTTTTAGATGCCTCACCTATTCCGGGTAGATTACCCCATCTTTCTACAGAAGTATCTGGAACCATTTCTACACGTATTAATTCATAGTCTCTTTTATCTCTTACAAGTGGGCCTTCTTGGGATTTCCCCATATACCCTCCTGATTTAGTTCTATATACAGCAACACCTTTGTCTCCAAACCTGTAACGAGGAAAGTAACCAGCCCTTCCTTCTTCAAGCATTACATTAAACAATCTAAATATTCTATTAGCTTGAGCGTAATCTAAACCATCTAATAACTTATCTTTATTATCTTTGTTTTCTTCTCTATAAGTGTTCCACTTTTTCTCATCTAAAACGTTTACCCCTTCTTTTTCAGATGTCAGACCTCTTTTCTTTATGTTTCTCATAATCCTTTTTAGATCAGAAAAGGCTCTATCATATCCTTGTCCAGTTTCTATTCCTAGATTAGTAGACTTTAATCCTCTAGTGTTTAAAAGGTTATGTAAAATACCTAAAGAAACTTGTTCGTGTACTGATGAGATTGCTAAACTAGATCCTGCAAAAGCATTAACAATCTTAGGATCAGTTATCTTAATAGTATACTGTGTTGTTTCGTTACCTTCTTTGTCTTGAACAGTCCTAGCGTTATCTTTTATTAAAGCAGGATCAATGTTTGTATCTTCATAAAACTTTTCCAAATTAGTATATATTCCTGCAATCCCATCTAAGGCAGATTGATTAAACTGTATAGTTACGGTTGCGTCTTCTGTGTTTAGATTTTCAAACGTAGGTTCAGTTACTGTTTCATCTGCTAGTGTTGATAAGTTTTGAACTTTAACAAAATCTTCTTGAGATAAATTAAATATTCCTCTATAATCTCCAACCTTTTCTAATAAGATTTCAGCAGCTTGTTTAATAGAGTTACGATTCATAACTCTGTCTTGTAAGCCGTTATAAAACTGTTTAAATTCTCTACTCTTTTCAGAAATAGCAGATAGATGACTAAATAGTCTACCCCATCCGCTTATATCTCTCAGAATCTCTTCACCGTTTGCATCCATACCTACAACACGGCTTTTATATTTGGTTGCTTTTAATATCTCATCTAATGTTGCACTTAAAACATTGTTAGTATTAGCTGGCATATATTCCATAGCTAGAGAAGCAGCAGCGATTGTATCTCTTCCACCTGCTTTCTGAGCAAGAGTACCATTAGTAAAATCTCTTAACTCTTTTCTAACCATTTCATCCCAATTTACAGGTTTGTCGCGTAAAGAAGCATCTCTTAATATTATTGATTTAATGGTTCTTCCGACAGTTTTTAAAAAATCTTCTATAATTTTAAACAAAGTACGGACTTGAGGACTCAGATCTATAATGTTATGACCAGCTGCCCACTTACCAGCAACCCAAGCTTGTGCCTCCTCTGTCATAAAAGTTATTGTTGCTTCTCTTTGTTCCTCTTCTGACACACCTTGTTCTTGTAATTGTTTTTTAAAGGCTAAAGCCATGTTTCTGTATCCACTTTGAACGTCTTCCAATAGTCCTGTATCTTGATTTATTACAGGACCATCCCATCCATTTTTTCTAGCCAAATCTATTGTTAAGACTCTATTAAATAATTTATTTTGTTCAGGTGTAAACAGAAGTCTTCTAGCTGCGTGATAAGATTCATGGTATGTTGTCTCAAGAAGCTGCTGCCAAATATCTCTTCCTATTTCATCTTTAACTCCTTCTGGAGTCGTTAAAGCTTCTAATCCTAGAGTTATAGTATTAGTTGCTCCGTTGTAAGAACCAGAGTTAGATTGATGACGTTTATTTTCAAACACAATTGTAAGATCAGGAAATCTTTTTCCACCTTGTTCTATATTTATATCTCCCTTCTCACTTTGAGAGAATACAATTACACGATTTCCGTTACTGTCTGTAGTCACCTCGTTAACTTGTTTTGCACCCGGAGCCATACCAATTGCAGTAATGATAGCGTTAACTATCTTATCTTGTTTCAAACGTATCTCTGGTTCCCCTAAAGATGCCATCTCATTTTCAGTATCTTTTATCTGCTGTAATACAGGAGGTGTATATATCTGGTTGAATATCTCTTGTCGTGCGTTCTCTCTAATATATTGAGCAGTTTGACTTATCTTTTTTTGTTCAGTATCAACTGGATTCTCTTTTAAAAATTCTTCAACACTTTCACTAAGACTATGTTGTAGTCCTGAAAAACCATCTATGACATTTTTTATATTTATTCCTCTAGTTTTATTATCTATATAGGTTTTAAGATATTTTTCATAAGGGCTACCCTCAATTGTTATAATCTTATCATCTATATATAATTCTTCTTTTTTTATTTTATCAAAAAGTTTCTGACGTAACTCTCTCATTGCTTGATTGCTTTTTGAGTTTAATATAATATCTCCGTCAGCATCTGAATCAAAAAATGAATTTTCAAACTCTATTGCACTCTGTCCTATTATTGAGGCTTCTTCCCAGAAAACAGAAATTTGATTTATAAAATCATCTATTATAGATATAGAATCAAGATCTGATAACTCATCCAATTCTTTTTGTACACTAGGAATTATCTTTATTGACTTCCCTGCTGAATCTATAGCAAATACCATACCTTGTATTGCTTCAACAGCATCAGTCTTTTGTTTATCTATTCTAGCTTGTTCCTTTGCCTTTGCCTCTTCCTTATCTTTTGCAATTTTTTCTTTTGCTTTATCTATACCTTCTTGTTTACCTGCTTTGTCCGTAGTTTCTCCTAGAAGAATCTCTTCTACCATCTCTACTATATCGTCACTTTTCTCGTCAATAGTCTTGGTATCAACTACTGTCTCTCCTTCTTCAATTGCATCTGCGTCTTCACCATCTTCAGTAAGAGTTGCCTCTCCTTCAGTTTCAATTTCAGTTTCAGTGTCGGTTCCTTCTTCTACCTCATCAGCAAATGGTCCTTTACCATCATCTTTCTCTCCACCTTTTTTAATTCCCTCTCCAAGCAAATCTACCATATCTGTATTTTTTAACTTTTCTGCAAGCTTACGTTCATCAGAAAAAAATTTATTTATTGCAGGAATTAAAAACTTTGCAGCTTCATCTGGTTTAAAATTAGGATCTTCTAAAGTCATTCTTACTTTTTTTGTTAGATCAATATAATCCAATTGAAGCTTATCAAAATTAACTGCCTTTTTTAATATTTTTTCTACTTCGTCCGATGCACCAAATTTAGTTTTTAAGTCATTCATAAATAAGTTAAACATGTTAATTGCTTGACTTTGATTAACCCTGTCAACAACGTCCCTTATAAAACTATCACTAAAAGCAGCTTCGTTTTCATTACCGTAAAGATTAGCAAGTGCTTTCTGACTTAAACGTAGTTCATTATTAGGAGATCTTAAATCAATTCTCTCTTGTTGTAATGCATAATTACCTTTTGTTCCCTTATTTACATAATCATTAAAACGATTATTAACCTCTGTCTCAAGAGCATCTATATCTAGTTTATCTTTCCAAGCACCTCTTCCTGTATACTCAGCTTTAAGTTCCTCTATCTCAGCAGCTGAATATAAAGCTGATTCTTGATTTTCTTTTTGTTCTTCTGTCTGGTTTAAAAAAACTTTAGGATTTACTATTGAAGAAAGGTTATCTTCTATACTTTTCTCATGCTTAACTCTTTTATCATTAACATGTTTTACATAAGTATCTTTTATAAAGGATGTGTTATTTTCTTTGTCGGCCTTTGCTAACCTTCGTAAATAGTCGGGATTATAAAGAAGATTACCTTTATCATCTTTCTGGTCAGCTAAGTAACTAACTATCTCATTTGATGTATAAACAGAATCATTAAGAGCTTTCTCCATTAAAGAATTAGATCTTCTTAGCTTTTGTTCAACTCTTTCTTTTCTGCTAAACAAAGCACCTGCTGTTGATCTTTCTTCACTGGTGTATTTACCGCTATTAACAATCTGTTCAAAAGTAGCACCTTCTCCAAATGCATCTTTAATAGCTTTATTTACTTCTTCTATTTCTTGAGCAGCTTTATCTGCTTCAGTTTCGATAGCTTTGAATTCCTTACCATCAAGGAACTCATTCATCTTCTTTCTGTAACCACGAGATTTACGTAAAGCAAACGTAGAGATAATTCCTTCTAAAGCACCACCTGCACTACCTCCGTACAGACCCTCTTCCATCGCATCAACATTAAGAAGTTCTTGATCAGGATTATAAATGTATCTTTCAATAGCATTCTGAGCAACAGCAGCAGTAAACTCTTGTGATCCTTCAAGACCAGTTGTTATAGCTACTCTTTTACCAAACTCTTTAAAAGGAGTGTCAGTAATTCCTAGTATCTTAGCTAATCTTCCTTCTTGAGCAGACTTAGTAGTCTTCTTAATAAGATCTTGTGTTGAAGTTGTTCCTAAACCTACTCCCTCAACTCCCTTTAAAGAAGGAAATATTCTTTTAATTTGTTTATAAAGTCTAAGAGGAGTAAGTACTTCTGTTAACCCTACTCCAGTTGCCAGTAAAGTTGAATCTTTAATCTGTTCTTCAGTTGCGCCTTTTGCTACTGCTCTTTCATAACCTTCATCTGCACCTGTACCAGCAGCTAATGCAGCACCAACACCTATAGCAGCAGGTCCGCTTACCACACCAACAGCAAGAGAAGGAGCAATGAATCCTAAGATAGAACCAAAAGCATTAAAGAATTTAAAGTAACCTTCTTTATCGGGAGAAGCTTTAATGTCAGCTGCTCCTGCTTTAAGATACTCACCAGCTTGTCTAAGCCAGCCAGCCTTATCTCCACTTGGGTCAATATCTAAAACTTCTGCAATTCTTTCTGCACCGCTTAAACCTGCACCTGTTGTACCTAAAGCACCTGACTTTAATCCAGCAAGAGCTTCCATCCAATACCCACGATGAGGAGGACGTTTGACAACAGGTCCAGTAGGTTCTTCCTGTTGTTCTTGGTAGCCATACGCTTGCTCTACCATTCCTTCTAGTTCAGCTATTTGGGAATCAAGTCCGTCTATTTGACCAGCTTCTTGCTTGGCATACAGGACTTTCTGTAAGGCTTGTAAATCTGTGTAGTTATCAGGTATCTCTACTTCACCAACACCATCTACATTCATTAAGGAAGGCATCGTGATTAAACCTTTCTGATGCTAGAGATTCCTAATTTGGAAAGAGTGTTAGGGATGGTTCCTCCTGTTGCTGCTTTTTTTGTAACAGGAAAGTATCCCGGTGACATTTTATTAATAGATCTTCTAACAGAAGCTATCTTATCATCTGAACTTAACTCTTCTAACTGATCATCTGTATACTCTTTACCATTTATATCTGCTAGTGGAGCTATCTTATAAAACTCAGGAGTATTCTTAAACCTGCTAACAGCGAGTTTACCATTGTTATTTATTATATCTGATTTAATCTTTACAATATCTGATCTTAACCTTTCCCTTGCTACTTGATCTTTAGCAATGCCTTCAAGAGTTTCCCGTTGTTCTTTAGTAAACTCGTATGCAGACTGAGCCTCTCTTCGTCTAGCAAGTGATTCTTTATTTGCTTTTTCAGCTAAGATTTCTTCTTGACTTTTACTTCCTGATAAAGCTTTACCAGCAGCTGCCAGATCTTTTTCTCTTCCACTTAATAACTGAAGACCTATTGCAATAAGCTGTTGGTTAGAGATTGGAATCTTGTATCCAGCTTCCTTTTCTTTTTTAGCGTGTTCTTTTTTACCTGTTGCTAAAACTAGTTCTGGAGGTAGTTCAGGAATTTGGCTATAATCAGCACCTTCCATTCCGAATGCTATTTCTATATTATCAGAAGAAACATCTAGTTTTCCATCGGGTTTAGTTGTTTCTGTTTCTGTTTCTGTTACTTTTACTACATCTTTTGGATTTACTTCATCAAAAGCTGTATATAACTCATCTCCATACTGTGAAGGATTTATAGGAGGTAATCCTCCCTCAATAATAGATATCCGTTTTTGTTCTAATTCATTTCTTTTTGCATTAAATTTTTCAGGATCTTCCAGTGAACGATTTAGTTTATCTAATTTAATCTGGTTCAATATCTTCCTTTTTTTATCTGGATCAACTAGTGAAAGTATTCTTGGATCTCGCTGATTATATGGAGCTACATAAGAAGCATTTGCAGGAACCGCACCTCTATCTGCAAACCTCATCTGAGGTCCAGCCACTGAAGCAAGTCCACCCATCATTCCTATGTCTTCTGTATAAGGCTGTCCCGGTACACCACCGTAAGCTAGTCCCACTGGACCACCTCTGTTAGCTGTCATACGTTCTTCAGTAGTAACTTCTACGGCACCATTTGGATCAAACCCGTCATCAACTGGGTCTTGACCAAGACTAGGTAGTCCGGTCGTACCATCTATCCCCATAACATCTATATTTTTTGTAACCTCAATCTCTTCTTCTGGTGGAGTTGGTGCAGGTGGTTCAGGTGCTATTACTGCATGTAACGCATCCATTCCCGGTGTAGGCATAGTTATATTTCCCATGCCAATGTTTGCTAACTTATCTATAGCTTGGGTAACTACATCTTGAGTTATATCACCACCATGTGCATATTCAACAGGACCACCTTTAGCTTTGCCCATTCCAAACAGACCAGCACCTAATGACGCAAGACCGCCCAGCTGTTGTAGTCCACTTTGAGGTGTTGATGTTGTCTTGTCTATAAACTGGTTTGGTGGAGGAGTAGCACCACGAATAATCGAAGAGTATTCAGATAACTTCTGTTTATCAAATCCCTCTTGTGACAGGAAGTCCTGTAATGCTACATCTCTTCCTTGTTGTGCCAGAGCTTGTTCAGCTGTAGCTGCTTTCTCAACACCAGCTATACCACTTGTGAGAGCCTGTTGTTGTGCCTGTCCTAACTGTCCTAACTGTGCAGATGATGCAAGTTGTCTCTGTTTATCGGCTTGGGAAGCAGCCAGTGCATTTTGAAATGCTGCCATGTTACTTCGTTCTTCAATATCTGTTAAAGATCGTTGTGTATCCCGGTCAAACATTCCTTCAGACACAGCCTGTCTGCTTCCACCGTAAGCTCCTGCTCGTGCAGCTGCATCCCCAATACCTTTACGAGCCACTCCTCTACGCTCTGTAGCGTTCCGTAACAACTGATCTGTTACCAGTTGTTGGTAGGGGTTCATATAAGCTTCAAGATTAGTGTCGGGAAAACCAGTACCAGCAGCTTGAGTTCCAGATATGGCATCATTATAGACACCCTGACTCATACGAGCCAAGTCCATGTCTTGTAAAGCTGTTAGAGCCTCAGTTCGTTTTTCAGGTGTTTCAACTAAGCGTGATTCTGGAAAAGGCTCATAGCTTCTTTGATATTGTTGTTGTGCGCCTTCTAGAACATCTTCAAGATACGGTTGAAAGTAAGCAGGATATTCTTGACGAACCTGTTGAACCGTACTGCTTGTTGGTGTTGATCTTGAACTACCCATTTTTAAATTCTCTTTCTACTATCCAAACACTTTGTTTAAATCCGTCATCCTTTAATTTGCGGACCCACCCTTTTCTTCCTACTACTTCAGCCAAATCACATTTGTTTAATTGAGCAAATGAAGACAGCATTTCAAACATAGGAGAATACCATTTATTTAAATGATCTCCACAACACAGTAGAATGGTAAATACTTTCTTTCTAGGATACACCGTAAACTGTGTGATAACCACACCATTTATATCATTTGTTTCTTTGTTTATGGGTATCCATAAATCAAATAATTTGTTTTCTATTCCTTCTATAATATCTTGTTTCTCATATCTTCCTCCTGTATATGGAATAACATTAGTTAAATGTTTATCTATTAACGGAAGAATCCGATATACGTCCTCATGTGGAACGCCTGATACTTCATATGCCATGTATAACTAACTTTAAGCTCTTTGGAATAAAGAAGCTAACCCTTTCATTACGTCTTGTCCTTCAGGAACTAACGGTCCCGGTTGCTTTCCTCCTGTATTTGTTTTGTTAGCTCTCACATTATCCATAAAGTTAGTCAACATCTGTTGGCCTTGTTTTAAATCTGGTCCTTTAGCTCCCATAAACATCTGGGGTAAATTAGCTATAGTCTTGGTATCAACTACCAATTCATCTCGTGCAACTCTTGCTGCTGTCTTTCCTTGAGGGGTCATCTGCTTTAAAGGATTGTTACCGACATTAAGTCGAACTGTATCTGTATCTTGTATAACAGTACTTATACTGTCACTCAACCCCGTGCCGGGAACAGGACCACCATCTGCTGTTGTCACTCTTCCTAACATTGATCCATTAGGTCCACTTGCTGATCCATCTAACGGAATACCAAGAAGTCCTGACATTCTTTCTATACCAGACTCTGTTGATCCATCACCTACACCTGACACAACATCAGCAGATATGACAAAGGAGCCGGGATCTAAATGTTTATCTGAAGGAGCTATACCACCCGGAGAAAGTTGGGCTATACCTCCTTTAGCTAAATAATCCCATGACTCAGAATAATCAGACACATCAATACCTCCACCTACACTCTCATCGTCAAGTGCATCTAAATTATCCCACTCATGGCCTGTTACATTTCTAGAGCCAGCTGGTGCTGTGATATGAGAAGGAGAACCTGTCGGTGATTGTGGCATCCAAGAAGGACCACTTGGTGATTGTGGCATCCAATCTCCTATCTGATCAGGAAAGCTAGATCCTGCACCACCACCACTACTTGGACCTGCACCTGTCATTCCAGCCCAATGATCATAACCGACATCTCCTCCCATCAGCTCTGATAAATTATTAAACGGACCCATACCATGTCCCATCAACCCATCAGCATTGTCTTTTTCAATAGCTGCTAGTAAACCAGCATAGTCAGTACTTGTTCCCTTTTCTACTGGCGATAAAGCAGATAAGTCTTTTGATCTTTGTTGTTGGGCTTTTGTATCTAGTTTTAAAAGTGATGTATCATCTGGCTCCTTATCTGATTTTAAGAATTTATCTATTGATTCTTTAGTATACGCAGGACCACTTTCAATCAGATTTTTTGCTGTTGAGCTTATTTCTTTATCACCCCTTGAAAACTTACCTGTCTCTGAATTAAAACTTAAACCAGAACCATATGCAGTTCCCATTGCTGCTGCTGCTTTTCCTACACCTGTTGTTGCTTGATTTGATGTAGCATCCTCCCAACCTTTTTCACCAGCACCAACTCCTTCTATTGCCCCCGTTGCAAGTAAACCTTCTACAGTTGCTTTTCCTTTTTGACCTCGACTTGGATCTCCATAGATATTTTCTCCAACTTGCTTTTCAAGACCTTCTCTAAGTTCTCTATTTCCCCAAGCTTCTCTTCCTTTAGCAATTGATGGACCAATAATTGGCTGTAACCATCCGGGTATAAATGAGATAGGTTTCTGGGCCTCTGTTTTATTCTTTTCTATAGCCTGAAAAATATTGTGTGTTCCTACGTTAGGCGAGTCTTGAGGAGGAGTCTCTAGATAATCAATATCCGCATCAGTCCAAAAAGGTTCTTCCGTTACACTAACAGGAGTATTTTGTTGTTGTGACTGTGCTATCACTGGATCAACAGCAACCTCTGCTTGATCAAATATATTTATACCGGGATTATAAGCTAACTGTGTATAGTCAATACCTAACTTACGCATACGTCCACTAGGTTGAGGTTTAGTATGTGTTTCTGGATTGTATCTATAGGTACGTTTCTTTCCGTTTACATCTTCGTATGTAACGCTTCCAGTAAGCTCTTCTGCTACTGTATCCCCTACAGCGTACCTTTTCTTAGCGAACTGTTGTCCAACAGGCTTACCTACGAAACGACTTAGGTCTCCGTAGTTTAATTGCTTTGATATGTTTGATCTGTTCATTTAATTAAAGTCCTGCCAAGCTGATCCGTTCCAACCTTGAAACTTGTTCGTTGATGTATTATACCTCATATCTCCTGCTACGGGAGTAACACTTGTGGTAACTTCTCCTACTCTTATTCTTCCTTGAACCGAAATACTAGAGTTATTGTCTACTTCTACTTTACGTTTAATAACTGTTGCATCTTGAGTTTCTAAAGAACCTCTTAAATGATTAGCCCAGTTCTCATTTAACTCCCACATCTTACGTGTAATGTTATCATTAAAAGAAAAAGGAAATCGGGGAAAGGTTGGATAATGAGCCATCGCTATCTTTTCCCGTCTGGCATAACATCCATCCTGATTGTTCCCACATTAAATCTCGTATTAGGAGTTCCTGTTGAAACTCTTATCTTTGCTGTCCTTCCTCTTGCTCTTGGTCGTATATAAGAAGTATTACCGCTAATCTCGAATGGTCCTTTTTCAATCTCAACATCATTTGGATGGTATTTAGTTTTAATACTCAACTGTAAGTTTCCTACACTAACTCGTACATCAGGAATAATTCTGTCTATAAATAGTATATCGTCACCATCGCCTAGATCAAACTCTCCACTTTCAATAAACGAAGGCATATCCTGTCCATCTGCTGTATGTGTATTAGGTGGTTCGTTGTCATAAAGAAAGTTAAGATCTGTACTTGTGTTTGGAGCCGTTATAGAAACACCTGTTGTTATTACTGTATCAATTATATTCTTATCTACCCACGTTGTCCATATAGCCTTTCCAAATGTCCAATAGTTCTGAGAGGGACTATATGTTACATACCTATTACACTCCGATGAATTAGCACTAGGATAGAGCCACGTTACTTCACCAAACTCTGAGTTAACCCCACAATAAACTTTCCTTCTGTTAGTAAAATTAAAGTCTTCAAATACGTATCGTTTAACTGTGCTTGGAAGAACCTGTACTTGTCCTGAATAAAAATAGAAGTTACTGTCACCCATCCAGTATGTTCGTCCATCAAATTCTGCCATAGCATGTTTAGCTACAAGTCCACAGTTTGTCCCTAACTGACGAGTTCCAAATACAAACGGATCACCGATAAACTCTAAACCTGTAAGGGCTGTATCTGTCCAAACTAACACAAGATTACCAGCTGCGAGTCCACCGACAATCTCTGAACCATTAGCCATTCTAATACTTCCAGCTGTGTTAGTAGTTGATTCTACCCAATCTGTTATATCTTCATTAGCTGACCAACGAACCAACATAGGATCAAACGTTCCAGTTGAATCCGTAACGCCAAGACACATTCCCTGTCTAGCTACTGGACTCACAAGAAAGCCATTTGATTCAGCTGGCGCACCTGACACAAGTAAAGCTACCTGATCAAGTCCGTCTGTCTTATCCCATTCATATATCCCACCCTGTGGATACGGATTTATTACAAGGTTCTCTCCAAAGTTATCCATAGACCATTCACGAATATCAAGAAGAATACCACTTTCTGTCGCAGGTTCATTCCATGCTCTATATGTAGAGACACTAACAGGAACAACATTCATATAAATATTTGTTCCTTTTCCTGCTCCTGTACCTGTTGCCGCACTACCTGCTACAATATGAAAAGAGTTGGTACTTATCGTACTTACTTGATACTGACCGCTAACAGATGTTATTCCTTCTAATCCTGCTCCGGGCCAGTTACTTACTTTTACGTAACTTCCTGTTGCTCTGTTATGATCACTTACACTCACGGTAATAGTTGTTTCACCGCTTACAAAGTTAAGTACACTTGAATAAGCAGTCATTGTAAAAGGATCAGCCTGATATACGTTAGCTCCGTATCCTAACCCACCAGCTGCTACAGAAGCACCTGATCTTAATCGAACTGCATAGGTTGCTTTACCTTTACTTGCGCTTGTTGCAGCAGCAGCACTTCCTGCTACGAATACAAAAGAATTAGGATCAACAACGCTTACCTGATAATCACCTCTTACAGAAGTAATACCACCCGGATACGTACCTGCACCTGTTCCACCGCTTGTAGGACTCCAGCCGCTAACTGTAATAAAAGAATTTGTAAATAAACCGTGTGAAGTTATGCTTGCGGTTATAGCAGTTGATCCGCTTTGTGTATTAAAGACCCCTGTTACCGTCGTAAACCAAGCATCTCTTGGCTGAGAGACAGAAACATCATAAGGAGTTATATCGTAAAGCTGTCCACCATAGTTTACATATGCTTTATGTTCAGTAGCAAAACCAATATATTCTTTACTGTCTAAAGCAGCCCAAGTCTTTACAGCCCGTCCTGTTCCGATAAAAGAACTTGTTAATCGTTTCTGCCATCCTCGTATACTTTCAGGTTTTCCATTTCTAAAACGTACCCGGTTCCCATCGAACCATCCACCTTCAGCAGCATACTCTGTAGATTCGCGCATAATGCCCGGACGGAATTCGTATTTTACTGTTCTCGTTTCAGTAGACATTATAAATTAACTCGCAGTAAAGTTTGATATCGCTGCTATGTCTATAGCCTTCAGTGTACCATCTGAACTAACATCCCTTACAAAATAAGTTAAAAGATCAACTGATCCAGCTGCTGCTGTTTTAGTAGGAGCTATTCCCCCCGGAAACTTCCATACACTTGTTGGAAAAGTAAATGTAGAGTTACCAGCACTTGTTCCGTTAACAAGGTATATGGCTCCTGTCTGTCCCACCAGACCATTTGTAGGAGTAGCTAAACTAACAGATACGGCTCCTGCAACTGCTCCACTTGCTTTAACATAAAAGAAATTAGTAAGGGCTAAATCAATCGTTGTGGTAGCACTACATACAATCGTTGTCATAGCACACATGCTTCGTTTATTAACAGATACATCCCCATTAAAAGTAGCGATAGAAGAAAATGTTGTATGTCCAGCTAAAGTAGCTGCTCCTGTTGCGCTTAGATTTGTAATTAATCCGTTATTAAAACTTGTTGCACTTATAGAACTTTGAGTTATTCTTCCATAATTAAAAGAAGGATCACCAGCAGTTACTCCAATTGAAACACTTTGGAGAAATGAACTATTTATTTGGTTAGCGGTATCACCTACACTTGAAGAATAGAATCCAGAGAATAAAGGAACCACTGTGGTAGGAGTAGTTAATACTCCCATAGTAGAATTCTTTGGAACGTTCGATCCTACATTCCCAGCATTATATACTTTAACTTTAAAGTTATTAGGATTACGGACGATATACATTTTACCGCCCCACGTTACCCCATTAGACCCACCATCTGCTGTGGTAAAAGTAGGAACAATTAAACTAACAATAGACGTACTATCACCTCTTGTTCCTGTTATACCTAAAACTGTTAATCTACTTTGATCCCCTAATCCATTATTCTGGGTAAGTGTGATTGTTGTCTCTGTAGAAAAGTCTATTGCACCAGTTATGTTTGTGCTAAAGGCGTTATCAACCATATCAATAACATTATCATTGAGTATGGTTCCCCACGTATTTGCGTTTTCTCCTGCTCCCTGTTTAGCGAGAAGAAGCGTATTTGAATAACTAGTAGACATTGTTACTGTGTTCCTTGTTGTATATTATCTTGACCTCCAGCTGGATTTGCTGCAATTTCCATATCATCCCGTCTAGCTCTACGTGCTTCGTTATTTAAGAACACTGCTTCACGTTGATACATTTGATCCCAATATGCAGCAGCTGCTGGATTCTTCATCCAATATAGTGCTTCTACCATACTGGCATAAAATAACGCATTTGCACAGTACTCTGTAAAATAGTTCTCTTCGTTTGTAGCTGATGACAATGCTGCTGGTTGAGCTACATAGGACATTTCGACACTATAAGCTGATGCAGGTGCTGGAGCTATAAGAAGCTGATTAGCTCCCCAGTTTGCGTAATAACGTGGATAACCTATCGAAGTTCTAGCGGGCCAGTAGTCATTTAAATAATCTTTACTTCTTAAAAGAAGCTGAGTTCTTTGTCCTGTAGATGTCGTGAAGTTTACATTTCTCACAATAAGTGATCTAGTAGGAACAGCAGGTTTAGCTAAGAAAGGATCTCCCTGTATAAAAAAACTTGTAGCAAAGTTTGTTAAACCCAGCACATCTGTTTCTCTTGTAAGACGAAGTTCTGCTCTATCTATAAAAGTATCAACTGAATCTGCAAATTCTGCTCCATCATTTTCAGATGCATTTTTAATGCGTTCAACTAATGTTGTATATGTTAAAGCCATTTAATTATTGCTTTCTAATGTCCAAATAAATGTTCTTGTAGGAGGTGTGGTTAATAACCATACTCTTATATCTTCGTTAAATCTCGCTTCTGCTCCTGTTAAAGAAACAGCCATGTTAGTTATAGCAGAGAATGTACCTGCATTATAAGTAGCATTTGTTCCTGTTAAACTTACATTGTTTACATTAATAACACTAAATGTATCAGCGTTATACTTTGCTCCTGTTCCCGATAAACCAACACTTGTAAAAATCTCAACTGTGAAATCATTTGTATTCCAAGTAGAGTCAGCACTTCCTAAACTTATACTAGCATTACCATTAACAGTAAATATATTTGTATTCCATACTGCATTTGGACCAGTTAATGATACAAAAGCATTATGAGCTTCACCTGCATAAGATGAAAACGGTGCGGTACTGAAAGGTGACTCTCCGAACATCATGTAAAGTTACTCTTCCAACTCAGGCCAATCAAACAAGATACCAGACTTAGTTACTTTACCATCACTGTCCATATTATGAGTAAGAAATAAAGCTTTAAATGCAGCCATATCACTAGCATCATCTATAGCCTTCTCCATTTCAGTAGCCTTAGTTCTGATGGCTGCTCTCCATGTAGCTATCTTAGTAGGTACAGCTACACCTGTATCAGCCTTACGAATTACAGCCCAATCTGTTTGATCTAATAAACCTCCTTGTTGTGATTTAACATTAAGTTTCTCTTTGCTTTTTAAGCCTAATACTAAATCTTCACCTGAACCAGTATCATCTAAGTTCTTATCTGTAATATTAGATATACCTTGAAGACCATTATCTATCCAATTATGGAACTTACCATCTGGTTTAGCATCAAGGATAATCTCTTCTATATTCATAGATGCTTTGAAATCATTACTCCAGATATGCCAGTTAGCTGGATGCTGTATTCCATTTACATCTTTCCATGCTCTATTAGGTCTAATCTCTGTAGTTTTATTATATAAATAATACATTTATCTTTTACCCTACTTCTTCATATTCGAAACAATTAAATAAAACACTCCAAGAATAGAACCAATAACAAGAACAGAACTTCCAAGTGTTTCTAAAATTTTATAAAGACGTTTTCTTTTTTGAATTTTCTGTTTTATTTTTTTGTCTAGTTCTTTTTTATGTTTTTTAATTCTTTCTTGTCTTTCTACTAATATATCATCCCAAGTCTCTCCACCAAATCGAAGATTAACCATTCTTTTAACTTTAATAATTTGTTCTTCAGCTAACTTTTCCTCTATTGTTTCTTTAGCTATAGCTCCTATTGAAAGTTTATCAGCGGTAGATCCTAATGTTTTTCCTAAAAAATTATCCCATTTAGTAGCAATAGGATGAGATTGTTGCTTTACTTGTTTTGTTCCGGTGAACAGTTTATCTATATCATCCGCAATAGAAGAAATATCTTTGGCTGTCCCAATAGCTCCTTTAATTCCTTTTACAGCACTTTGTACTAATGCCAATCCTGCAAGTGTTTCTGCCACCACCATGACATTTTTCTCTATCTTCCAGCTATGATACGACCATCCGTATCTATAATGGGTGTTCCTATTGCCAGATAAACATAAGTAGCCGCACTTTGATTGAGATAATAACTAGTTCCTTGCATCTTCATTCCACCTGTATCAAAGTCTAGGATTGCCGCACTATGTGTTTGTTCTGCTGTACTAGCATCAGCTTCAAGGGCTTTTGTATTTACATTATACGGTAATCTGCTTGTGTCATATATTGTCCACGGACTTGTTCTCGAATAAGCCTTCATCATAAAGAAGGAAGGTTGAATTGGGACACCAAGACTGTTCAAGGTTGGAACGAAAGCCCCGTCAGCATTTCCATTTCCAGTATAACTACCTATCGAAATGAACTGGCTGGGAGCGAAGGCGTACATCACAAACAATTTAGTACTAGCATTAGAATCACCAGCAGTTCCTAGTGAGACTACCGAAGAGGTTGGGGTTGTATCATTCCACCATTTAGCATCTGCTGCCTGCTGTGCATTTATGGCATTGAGAAGTAAGGCTGACGTATTACCTACGTCTTTATGGTAAACTACCCAGTGATTAACCGTATCAAGCCCCTTACAAATCACCATCTCTGGTACTACACCAAGTCCATGTCCAACAGTCGCATTTGCACCTGTTCCAGTATATGTTGAGATACTCATTCCTAAAGTTGTATCTACTAATGTTTTAGTAGTATTAATTGATCCATCAGTATTAGATGCTCCACTACCAGTATTCTCAAACATCCAGTTCCAGAGAACATAGCTTTCATTGACTGTGTTGACTTCAACATCATTACCAACCTGAACACCACCAGCTAGAAAACTTTGAAGTGTATTTACGTTTGTAACTTGTGCGGCAGTATCATTTGAGTGCATATCATTAGTCACACCACGAACCCTGTCAAACAGCATATGGTTATCTGCGGCATCACGGTTCTTGATCCAAGAGAAAGCAGATATGAATTGATCTGAGGATGTTAAAGCATCTTGAGTTAATGCGCTAAATCCAGTAGGAGCAGAACCTGTCCAATCTCCAGAAGCAAATCTGTATGTACCACTCACACTTGTACTATTAGTTGATATAGCTGGATTAAATGCTCCACTTAAACTAGCAAATGCTGAACTAGATGTTGTTCCTGCTTCAATCTCAGTTTTTACAGTTGCAGAACTATCTGTTCCATCACCATCAATCCAGCTATCAGCTTTTGAAAACCAAATGGCTCCATTATCAAGATCAAGCGCAACTCCTATAACATCAGAAGCACTTATAACTCCTGCATTACCGTAAGCCACAAACGAACCAGTACCATTTATTGTTGCAACTCTTTTATTACTTTGCTCATATCCATATGGATCAGCCGAACCTGCTACACGGGCTGGACTATTCCACCAACTATCACCAGAAGATAGTGGTTTATTTGCTTCAAGTATACCAGTAGCCCATGAGCTTGTTGCAATTGTATCTGCTACAACTTCCCAATACCATTTACCAGAAGATACAGGGATGGTTGTTCTAGTTTCATCCCATCCAGTAATACCAACAACCTTTGTATTACCAAGAGAGATTGTACCTCCTGTACTATCACTAGGATTAAGTACAGATAAATTTGTAGTTGGTGAGTCTGTTGACTGAGTTACTGTATTTACATTAGTCCAATCATTAGAATTAGCTTGATCTTCACCTAAATCACTTGCATTTGAATAATCCAGATAGAAACCATTCGTACCATAAGTCAATCCAGTTACAGATTTAGGTATCCATCTGTTTGTACTTGTATCTGTCTGACCAAAACTAGTAGGTTCTAAAGCCTGTCCGTCTATAAACACAGTTTCAGCTAAGTATCCATCCATATTTTGCTCGCCTGTTGCCGTATTATAAACTGCACCTATCAACATCTCATTCGCAGAGTTCCACCCACTAGCATAATTTTGGGCTGGATAAGTAGCCGTTTGTAAACTTGTTACTTGGACACCATTAACGTACATCGCAATACCACTAGCAGATGGAGTTGAAGCTGTTGAATCATACTTAAAAACAAGGTGCATCCATTGAGAGGGGTCTTCATAAACTTGATTAGATTTAAGTGCCATATGAACAGTATTTGGGCCATTCCAAGAATCTCCCGTACCTAACTGCCAATACAATTCATTAGAGGCATTAAACCCAGCGGTCATATTTTTCCCACCATCGTTTGTCCCAAGAAAATAGTTAGCTCTTCCAAGATCTCCTCGTTTTATCCATGTAGAAATTGTCCATGTAACTAGACTGCCAGCACCAGCAGGTGTTCTTGTAAAATGTTCAGTATTTGCTTCTACAAACAAAGTACTATTACCTACAGTAAAAGCATTATCAAACGGCTGGAACTGGCCTACTCTTTGACCAGCACCATTGCCTTCATAGAGTATTGTGTCGAAATATTTAGTTGTGTCTGCGGCTGTGCGGGTTGTGTTTGCGGCTATGTTGGTTGTAGTCAAAGCTTTAAAACCAGTTGGGGCTGTCCTTGCAAATTCATCTTCTTCAAAATTTACAGTGAACTTCTGTCCTGAATTATTTGCAATACCAGCAAAAGGAAATAATGGTAATGCTCTGTCTGCTACACTGAGGGTAACTGTTGGGTCTGTGCCAGCAGAAGGATCACCAGCAGTAGCTGTTCCGTCACCACTAAACCATTTCTCTGCTGTCGCACTAGCATCGTAGTATCCTAGAAATAACTTTCCAGTGTCACTGTCGTAAGCAACTTGGAATATATCACCAATTTGAGAAAACGTCTGAGTAGTATTTATGTTTGAACCATCTCCTAGAATAATTTGAATTGGATCAGTCATATATATATTCCATGAGTTACTCTCTGTAGTTGGATTAGACATTCCTGCACGTATTAATGATCCTAGTGCAATTCCTATATATCCATCATCGTAGGCATCAACCCAAGTGTCCCAACTAACATCAAAATACCACTTCCCAGAATTAGGTGGGATTGCTAAAGTTGCACATGTCATTTCATTAACTGCACCATTTGCGGCAATGGTCCGATTTCCATTACTGTATGCGACATTCCCATTCGTTGCATATAACGGAGTAAGTAAAGCACTGGAGTTTGTTGGAGTATTCGCACTAAGCGTGACAGTATTTGTGTTAGTGAAATTATTCCCGTTACCAGATGCATCAGTCTGGGCATTAGTGACATTATCCAGATAGAACCCATTCGTGCCAAATGTCAGTTCCTTGATAGTATCAGAAGCCAGTGGTGTCCAATAAAGACCAGTTGAATCAAATTCTCCAAATGATGTAGGTTCTAATCCTTGCCCATCTATAAATATACTTTCAGCTATATATCCATCCATATAATATGATGTGCTTGTCAAACTTCCTACACAGTATTGTTGTGCCTGATTAAGAAAACCATCTAAATTTAGTGATGGATAAGCTATTGCTGAAAACTCAGTTATTCGTTTACCATTAACATATGCTCTCATTCTTTCAGTTGATACTAATTGTGTGCTATCCCAAACAAGAACAATGTGATACCAGCCTATATCTCGAAACTTTGGGGTTGCAACAAAATAAGCCGTCCAGCCGCCAGCGTACATATTATAAAAGTTTAATGTATCAACAGATGTATCATTTGAAATATAATATCCAGCACCTTGTGATCCATTGCCGTAGCCTGTGAATAAAGAATTATCTCCACCATTCTTCCCACCCCTACTAAACCATATAGAGGATGTCCAAGTTTTACGATTTCCTCCACTAGCAAAGGTTCTATTTAAACTTGTTGAATTAGCTGATTGAAACAAAGCAGAGTTTCCTACTGAGACTAAACTATCACCACCTTGAGCAACTGCTCCCATTAATAACGCATTATTAAACATTTTTAACTATATTCCTTAGATAAGACAGATTGGACTGCTGTTGAAGTTCTTACAATATAATCTAATCTATCAACTGCTGCTGCACTTGTCGAG
>Ga0255047_10000664_pt1 | contig 27937 bp, 26 predicted proteins | sample JV7_2_1_MG_FD_183640 | JGI IMG/M metagenome (GOLD analysis project Ga0255047, IMG submission 183640) | Seawater microbial communities from Jervis Inlet, British Columbia, Canada - JV7_2_1 | ecosystem: Environmental > Aquatic > Marine > Inlet | place: Canada: British Columbia | collected 2016-10-06
ATGATCTCACGTTCTGCTCTCTTGCCTTTCATTAATCCCATCTTACCCATAATTTACTCCTTCTATTAAAAACCAAAGCTAAAATCCAAAAACTGATCAAAATTTGTCATCTTTCCCCCCTTCCCCCTTCCCCCCATAAAAATATCTTGTGGGACTTCAACGAGTTACGTTCAAAACTGGGGGAAAGATGGGGGGAAAGATCGCCTTTTCTCCCTTTCCCCCCGCTCTAGGATTTGCGAGTCCAAAGCTAAAAGCTAAAAGTTAAAAGCTAAAAACCAAATCCAAAACCAAAACTTTCTGGTGAAGTCCAAAATCCGAATGCCAAATCCAAAAAGCTTAATCGGCTTGAATGAGATGGCCAAAGCTATCGGACCCGATGTCTAGGGCGTTTCTTGCTGCCCCTGTATAGGGATTAAATATCCATGCACTCGTCCCATGATAAGCTCTGTACTGCTTAGCAAGAGAGGGGTATGGGTTCGGCTCGCCGGTTGCTGGGTCGTATCGCATTAGTGCATTACCCTTTACTTCAACATTCTGTTCTCTTTCTAGTGAAGCCTTTGCGCACTCGAGCATCTTTATAAGCACCCCAAGGCTCTCAGGACTGTCTGTTAGCAATAAAAGGTATGCATCAAGGGTTGTAGCAGTAATACGGCCAGGCTCATAAGTCGTATGTCCTTCTTCCGTTTTTGTCCCCTTCAACGCTGCTTCCCTGTACCTAATCCCATCCTCGCTAAAACAAATTCCGCCGAACCCGTGATCTATATTCATCTCGCTTATTATGGTTCTGCCGTCTCCTAACTCAATAGTTGGTATACCGGAAGCGTGCTCGTAAACTCGCTCATTCGAATTTATTACCTTAAGTCTCATCTTACTCTCCTTTGTGGTTGTTACCAGGCTTCGCCCAGCGCGTAAAGCGATGCGTCCAGCCCGTACTTTTCTTTTACTTGATGCCTAGGCACCGCCTTTAATATGCCTGCCTCGCACAAATCTTTCATGGCTTCTTGTATGGCTCGTGCTGGCCCGCGCTTGTCGTTTTTGAACATGGTAAGAGGCCTTAGTCGCCGCCTTAAAAAAGAGTAAGGAATTAGACCTTTTTCTTGAACCAAAATCTTAGGGGTTTTATACGATAATTTCTTCTCTGCCGGCATGCTCAAATAAGACAGAATTACTGTTCTAATTTCGGCCTCAAATCTATACTCCCCATCACCCACTTGACCTTTGTCAAAACGGCTAGTTATTTGGAGTATATCTTTTTCAATAAAATCTATCGCCCACTGGGCATTTTGCGCATCAATAATTGGGTTATGAATATTGCATCCAACGGCTATTAAACCCGCAATTCTTAGAACTTTTAAATGAGCGCGATTCCATAACTGTTTACCTACCTCATTTGACGAGTTAATCGCGAAATCTGCCCGCTTATTAAACGTTTTTAGCAGAGCACTTGCAGCGGGATCCCTGGCTATTAATTGAAAAGTATTGTTAGCTTCCATCTGTACTACTGTGGCAACAACGTCAGCAAGCCTGTCAACTAATTGAGGGCTGGGATCTTGGAAAGCACTGACCTCATTTTCCGGAACTCGTTTGCCCTTGTACTCGATGAAAATAAAACGGGTTATGAGCCCGCTTTCTATCTGGTCCTCGCTCAGCTGATTATAGAACCGTCCGGGTGTGGCATCGCCTAGGATTGACATTGCAGGGGCATAGGCCGAGTGGGAGTTTTTATCGCTATCAGAATAGATAGACTCGTCTAGTACATCATTCTTTCCGGACTTGCTGTAAAGGTCGAGAATTGATTGCTGCAGCGTTGCCCCAGCCGAGCCCGGTGCTGCATTGGCCCAGCCCTGCATAGTGAAGGCAAACTCAGGGAGCAAACAGAATACACAAGTCTTCTTGGCCATGGCTTTGTTGATCGCTTGGCCAGAGGCAATATAAGACGGCCCCTTGAATTGGTCGACGCTGGGAACGGTCTTTCTTACCTGAGCTATTAGTTTGTTGATGCCTGACTTAGCGCACTCTTTCCCTATACCGGTCTCACCCAGCAAGATAATATAAAGGTTTAGACCTGAGCCTGGGATTTGAAATTGCCTACCGCATATGCCGGCCATTAATGTCAAAGCGCCGGCGAGCGAAACCTCTGCTACGGGTCGAATGGATGAGGTAAAAATATACTGAGCAATGTCTCCGACCAGCCCTTGGGGAAAGATTAGCGGAGCGTTTGCTACTACAGCGACTTCTTCTTCGACCTGAGCCTCTACTATAGCTTCTGTTCTTAGTTTAAGTTTAGAAAAATCAACTGGGGGAGGATGGTCGTTCTCGTTTCGCTTGCGTGCCGCTGTTAGGGTCCGGATAACGTAATCGGTGCCGTCACCCGTCTTCCTGCCTTTCTTGTTACCGCGGAAAAGTTTTGAATTTTTAAAAAGCCTAATAGCCTGGTCTACGTCTTTGGTATAGAAGTCTATGAAGGTAAGCAAGGCAAGGTCTGCCCTGGAATGGTCATTCTGATGCTCAGGGTAGTCGTGCCACCGCCCTTCCCAAAGCGCTATAAACTTATCACCGTTTTCAGCATCGCGTGCTCTAGCGTAGACTTTCAGATCGCTGATTGGGCTTGGAGTACTGGGTAAGCCGACCTCCTTAAATTGTCTTCTGCTGTTCTTGATATTCGAAACCAGCCAATCAACCAATTCCTGTCCGTCATTTATAGGGTAATTGTTTTTTACCTTTCCGGTCATTAAAATAAAACGACCGTTTGGATAAACTTCAGCGCCGATGGGATCATGCCTATGCCCAGAATCCAATGTTGCTTTAACAACAATATGCGACCCATTGCCCGAGTATGAAGTCTCGGTATAGGTCTCAGCCTTTGATATCAACTCAGCATGATGGTCCATTAAGTGAGGCTTCTCGTAAGTATCGAGATCAACAATGCAGTAGGGGTCATTCTTGGTTAGTACAAAACCTATCGGCATCCCGCAGCTAATAGCATCTTTGAAAGTAGACCAAGTCTTTGGTTCTGTGACACTTGCAGCGCTTCCGGTTCTTGCGTTAAGCGGAATTTTATTCCATTTTTGTTTTGCGTCATCCCAAAGCACTTTAACCGTTACCCATTGTGGTAACGCTTGTAGCTCACTTGGAATACAGTACTGAGGATTAGGACGGGGATTAATTACTGCCATCGAGTGTATCCTCCTGTTGAATGGGTTCTTTTACGATGCTGTATAGCCCAACTATCCGGTTAACAGACGGGTTACAGATATTTCCTTGTGAGAAATCTAATAGCCATGAGTAAGGGATACCAGTCCGCTTGTTTATTTCTTTTAAGGAAAAATTTGATGCATGGGTTAGCGTTATCACTCTAAGCATAAATTTGGTGGGCATATCGCAGATAGGCGAGTCTTTTTCTAGGGCTTTAAGGAGAACTCTTGTTATTGCTTTGTTTGCTTTTTTGGTAGGTTTAAGGGTACTTTGCAGGTTTGACATTTAATTCCCTATGGTTATTTCCATTAGCGAGGCGGTAATTATATGAGTACTCCTTTGCAGCTATCAAGGGTTTACCTGTATTTTTCTTTCCCCCGTAGCTCCGAGCAAGGCACTACCTAGTCGTTGCTAAATCCTTGTTTGTTGTCTAATATGTTACCCTACCCGACGTTAATCCTAATCTACCCTATGAGGTAACAATTATGCCGCAAGTTGAATTCACAGAAAGCGTTAGCGATATGCTATGGCTCTGGGAAAAAGCTGCTGCCGATCTGATCAAGGCCAAGACTTATGAAATGGCTTTACGAAAGAAGATAGTCGCAGCCCTATTCCCTAACCCGACTGAAGGAACCAATACATACCAGCTCCCGGGTGAGTGGAAGCTTAAGCTGACTCACAAGATTGATAGGAAACTTGATGAGTCTGCTTTGGAAGCTGTTTGGGAAAATCTTGCTGAAGGCAGCGAGGACAAGCTTATCAAAAACAAACCTTCCCTAATTAAAAAGGCGTATGATGACCTCACCTCCGAGGAACAAGTAATTTTTAACGAGGCCCTAATCTTAAAGCCCGGGTCGCCAACTCTTAAACTAATCGAACCTAAGCCTACCGTAGAGGTATAAAATGAACCAGTACAAAGGAGTCAATCAACCCTATCAGCAGGGAGGACAAATGGTGGTACAGCAGCAAGGTGCCTTGACCCAGACCCCTAACACATATGGAGTAAGCGGCCCGCAGGTAGTACTAAAGTCTTCCCAAAGCTTAGCCGTGACTCACGGGGTTAAGCTTTTAATCTTTGCCCGTGCTGGGATGGGAAAAACTATGCTTACTGCGACTGCCCCTAACCCGATTCTAATCTCAGCTGAAAGCGGTATGCTATCATTATCCAAGCAAAACATAGAACGGGTCTTTGGTGTAAACACACCGGGCATAACCTACAATATTCCGACTATTGAGATTACCACAATAGCTGATCTTATCAACGCTGAGCAATGGGCTAGGAATTCTGGTGAGGCCAGGCAGTTCCAAACTGTTTGTATTGACTCTTTGAGTGAGATTGGTGAAAAGGTTTTGGAAAATGCTAAAGGCCAGGTAAAAGATCCTAGACAGGCTTACGGTGAGTTACTGGATAAGATGGGCCCGACCATAAAAGCCTTTAGAGACCTGTCTGGTAAGCACGTTTATATGTCTGCTAAAGAAGAAAGGATCCAGGATGAATCAAACGGCTCAGTGCTGGCGGGACCTGGGATGCCCGGAAAAAAGCTTGGGCCACAACTACCTTACCTATTTGATGAAGTGTTCCAATTGAATACAGCCAAGGACCCCAAGGATCAGTCATCATATCGTTACTTAAGAACGGCGCCAGATTTTAACGTAGACGCGAAAGACAGATCCGGTGCACTGTCTGAAATTGAGCGTCCACACCTAGGTTATATCATTGCTAAAATAATGGGCGCTCCTGCCTGATCTTAACTGAGGGTCGCACCCTCACTAAAAAGGAAAGAAAATGACTCAATTAAATTTTGATGCAACAAACGTAGATCCAAACTCACGACCAATTCCAATCCCTGCTGCCTGGTACCCTATGCAGATCACCAAAACTCAAATGAAACCTACCAGCAATGGTGGTGGAGCTTTCTTGGAGATCACCTTAACTGCCCTTGAAGGTCCATACGCTGGACGGACTGTCATTGATCGGCTGAACCTTGAAAACTCAAATCCGGTCACTGTTGAGATGGGTTACGGAACATTATCGGCTATCTGTCATGCCACCGGAGTTATTAGAGTGACTGATACCACTCAGTTACACAATATTCCTCTTGAGGCTAAAATATCAGTCTCACCTGAGACCTCTGAGTATGCGGCTGGAAACGATGTTAAGGATTACCGAGCTCTCGGTGGTGCCGGCGGAGGTCAGCAGCAAAATCCCAATGCTCAGCAAAATCCAAACACACAGCAAAATCCCAACGCTCAGCAAAATCCGAATAACCAACAAAATCCCAACGCTCAACAGAACAACTGGCAACAGCCTGACAATCAACAGCAGCAGCAGCAGCAGCAGCAACCACAGAACAACTGGCAGCAGAATAATGGGCAGGGAGGAAACCAATCCTGGGAGGAACAGCAAAATGCCCTAAACAACAATTCTCAGAACAATCAGCAACAGTATCAGCAACAACCGCAGCAACAGCAACAACCGCAGCAACAGCAACAGCAACAGCAACAGCAACAGCAACAGCAACAGCAACAGTATCAGCAACAACCACAGCAACAGCAGCAACCACAAAATAACAATCAGCAGCAACAGCAGCAGCAGCAACAGCAGCCGAATGGCGGTGGTCCATCAGCGGGTAGTTCTACAGACGTACCACCTTGGGCAAGGGGGCAAGGCAACTAGTACCTTAGCTTAATGTAAGATCTAAAATGCCGGACTTAGCGCCGGCATTTTTTTAACTGATGGGGAATGATCAATGTCTGACGTCTTTATAGCTACAAAAACAATCGCTGCCATTGAGCAAACCATGGCACACGACCAAGGCGCTTCTTTTAGAACAAGGCTTGAAACGCTTTTGCCGAAGATGGATGATGCCTACCGCGGAAAAGATGACGCACCTTACAGATCTCACCTAGGCATCTCACTTATAGGTAAAGAGTGTGCTAGGGATCTCTGGTACGGGTTTCGCTGGGCACAGGAATCAAGGTTTCCAGCAAGAGTGCTAAGGTTATTTAACCGAGGGCATCTAGAGGAGGCACGTTTTATAGCGTTACTTGAGATGATAGGTGTAACCGTTTGGTATGAGACTATGGATGGAGGTCAGTTTAGGGTTTCTCATTTCAACGGACATCTAGGTTCAGCTTTAGACGGGGTTGTCCAGAATGTTCCTGACCTCCCCCCTAGAGCTGTGGCATATGCAGAGTTTAAAACCTCTGCATTAAAGGCTTTCAAAGCAGTAAAGAAAGATGGCGTATTTAAAGCTAAGGAGCAACACTACACACAGATGCAACTCTGCATGTATAAGAATGACCTCCCATATGGGCTCTATATGGTGGTACATAAGGACACCGATGAACTCTATGCTGAGATAATAGAACTAGACAGAGTGTATGCTGAAAGGTTCCTACGGCGTGGTAGTAATATCATTTTTTCCAATTCCCCCCCGGAGAAAATAGGAACTAACGCTGCCTGGTCCAAGTGTAGATTCTGTGATTTTAAAGAGTTGTGCCATGGCACCGATATGCCGGACATCAACTGTAGAACGTGCTTACACTCACAGGCCTTGGAAGACGGTTCTTGGACATGTAACAGGGCTCAGGCTGCTATAGCCATAACAGAGCGTTTCAGGGGTTGTCCTCAACACATCTTTAATCCTACTATGCTGAATGGGGTCAAACTCATATCAATCAAGCACTACCTTGGCTACGTAGAACTGGAAATGCCTACAAAAGAGATAATCCGCCACGGTCCTGACTATGTGACTAGCGCGGACCTGACTTTGGATAATGGAGCGTATTAATGCAGCTACGCCAATACCAGACAGATGCAGTTTATAGCATTTGGGAATATTTTAGGAGTAATGACGGCAACCCAATTGTGGCCATGCCTACTGGCACGGGTAAGTCAATAGTTATAGCAAATTTTATAAGAGGCGCGCTATCGGTTTTTCCAAACCAAAAATTTATGATGGTAACCCACGTAAAGGAGCTGATAGAACAGAATTTCGAGAAGCTTCTTTTGCATTGGCCTACCGCACCAGCTGGTATCTATTCTGCTGGGTTAGGCAGGCGGGAGGCTTGGCCGAAAATTGTTTTTGGTGGAATAGGCACTGTTAAGAATTGCCCCGAAGAGTTTGGGCATGTTGATATACTGCTAATAGATGAGTGCCATCTTGTCAGCCCAAAAGCATTCACGTCATACCGAAAGTTTATAGACGCACTCATGGTAGTAAATCCTAATCTACGTGTTATCGGCTTTACAGCAACACCTTACCGCTTAGGCCTGGGCTCGCTACTAGACGGTGGATTGTTCACCGACACTTGCTTTGATCTTACCGAGCTTAACAAATTCAATAAGCTTGTAGAAGACGGGTACTTAGCCCCATTAATTCCTAAAAGGTTAGGGTTAGGGTTAAGCGTAGACGGTGTTAAGATCTCTGGCGGTGAGTTTGTCAGCAAAGACCTTCAAGCGGCAGTGGATAGAGAAGAGATAACTCATCAGGCATTGATTGAGACCCTTGAGGTGGCTTCTGACAGAAAGCATTGGCTCATCTTCGCAACTGGGGTTGACCATGCCAATAATATAGCGGAGATGCTCAACACGTTTGGCATTAAGACTGCGGCTGTACACAGCAAAGTGACCAAGAAATATAGGACTGATAGTCTTGAGGCGTTTGCTACTGGTGAGCTGACTTGTCTAGTCAATAACAACGTTCTGACTACGGGTTTTGATAGCCCTTGGATTGACCTTATTGTTGTGCTAAGGCCTACCGCATCTGTAGGGTTATGGGTACAGATGCTGGGACGAGGAACCAGGCCTTATGCCGGAGATGAGTTCAATCCTGTAAAGGAGAATTGTATGGTCCTCGACTTTGCGAGAAACACCCAACGTCTAGGCCCTATAAATGATCCAGTTCTTCCCAAAAAGAAAGGGAGCAAGGGGGGGATAGCACCAGTACGGCTATGCGAGAACGTCCTCCCTAACGGGGTGGTATGTGATACCTACGTGCACGCATCATTAAGGATCTGTCCTGAGTGCGGTTATGAGTTTCCAATTGGCGTTAAATTTGGTATCTTTGCGGACACGAAACCTCTCATGGCTGCTAGTGATATACCATCAGTCGAGATTTTTAACGTAGATAAGGTGACTTACACCAGACACATTAAGCAAGGTGCTCCTGATTCTATGCTGGCAACCTACTACTGCGGATTTAGGCGCTTCAAGTCTTTTAAGTGTATAGAGCATAAAGGCGGCGCAAGAAAAAGGGCGCTGCGCTGGTGGGGGAGACACTCGCGTCTTGAGATGCCTATAAGTGTTACTGCTGCGCTCGCTTTGTCAGGAAACCTAGCTGTACCTACCTCTATACGGGTTTGGTACAATAAAAAACATCCAGAGGTACTAGACTATGCCTTCCAGAATCAACCCTTCATCACCTAAACGGCATACGCATAGGCGTATGATTAGGACCCTTGAGCTTGAGAGCTGTATTAATTGCGATTGGTGGGAGGATAAGGACGAAAGTTGCTTCAAGTATAAGGTTACCCCTCCGATAGATGTTATAGTCTTTGGTTGTGAAGAATGGACCGATCCTATACCTTTTTAGTCTTAATAGAGTAGTATACGTAGTTGCTCTAATCCGTGAGAAGCCTATAATTGAACCATACAAACAAACAAGCACAAGGATAAAAATATGACTACTTATGGAACTAGAGCAACAGCGGTACGCGGGGCAGTAAGGAAACTAAAGGTCTCCAAAGACGTAGCACTTAAGGCGATAACTTTATCAGAAGACGGAGATGGCCGCTGGAGCTGGGCAGTTAAGGCTGTTCTTCCTTCGGCGGCTGAGCTGGTCGAGACTGAGGAATTGGCCCTACCCGTAGTTTCTAAACCTAACCCTTCTTTATTCGCTGCAGAAGAAGCTGAGCCCAGCGTTGTTAAGACAATCGTGGTAGCCCCTGCTGACCTACCGCCCGGTGAATATGAAGCAGAGATAGTTAAAATAGAAGTCGCACCGATATCGGAGCAAACTATCACTATCGAAGCTAAGCATATAAACGCTAGAAGAATGCATTTTGAGCATTCTTCTACTTGCGAGAATCCTACTCGCTTGGTTTGGGTAATTGCTGATGAAATGAAAGGCGCCAGGAGAAAGGACGTAATCGCTGCTTGTGTTGATAAAGGTGTAGCGTATAACACAGCCCGAACACAGTATCAGTTGTGGTTCACCGCAACTAAGAACAGTAGCCCCGCTATCGAGTAACAGTTCCACCCTTTGTGCTTAATTAATCTAATCTTTTATCTTCGGAGAAAAAAATGGACAAAATAATCTTAATAAATAATGAAGCTCTTTGCTTTCTTAAGGCTGTAGATTCTGTGGAAAAGGCGATCCTTTGGGCTGACATCCTGGTCCCTACCTGTGACTACATGGTCACAGACGTCCAGTCTACAAAAACCTTTTCGATCTACACAGATTACGAGTTGAGAAAGCTGTTTTTCAACACGGTAGGGCAGCACCCTCCTGTTAACACAAAGTACTCTACCCTTTTAAAGGGGGTACTCGACCTAGCAAGCAAGCTTCGGCTTGACGAAACCCCTTTGGAAGATTTAAAGGGTCGGTTAGAAATTCCCGCTACTGTAGAAGTACCAGTTGACGTTGACCACATTAACGAAACGCTAAACCAGCATGAAGCGGATGAGCCACAGGACTCGCATGAAATAGAAGAAGCTGAAGCCGCGAAAAAAGAGAAGCCCAAGACCAAAAAGAAAGCTGCTAAAAAAACGTTGGGTAAACCCAAAGAAGGCACTGCTACAGCGACCGTTTGGATAATCGCTGATGAGCTAAACAAAGTAGATCCAGGCCTCGGTATTGATTCAAAAGAGTTTAGAAAATGCGTGGTTGATCAATGCGTAGAGAAGGGCGTAAATAAATCAACAGCATCTACCCAATTTGGGAAATGGAAGAAGCATCTACAAACTATGACCTAATTGTTCATATCAAGGTGACTACTTTACCTAGTCACCCTAATATGGGTGTCAAGATTATACTCGTAAGACAAACTATTAATAGGAAGAATTTATCATGAGCAAAGAAAAAGAAGTAGAAGTAGACGCGGCTTTGGCTGGAGAAGCCAAAGCTAAGGTAACGAAAAAAACAGCGCCTAAAAAGAAGGCTCCTAAAAAGCAGCCCCTTGTAAGGAAGGTACCGGACCACAAAAACGGAGTCACTCGTCCTGGTAAAAATACCAAGACAGGTAGAATCTGGGAAATAGCCGATACTTTATCCAAAAAGATGGCTGAACCAGCACCTCGCAGAGATGTCCTAGCACAGGCCAAAGACGAGGAAATAAATATGGCTACAGCGGCAACTCAGTATGGACGCTGGAGAAAGTACAACGGGCTAAAGGGGAAGGGTACAGAAGAATAAGCATTTTTCTGTTGCTGAACTAAAAGGGGAACTTATGTTCCCCTTTTTTTTATTCCCTAGCCCTTTGTTTAGTGTTATAATCTAACTAACAAGAGGATAACAAAATGATTAATAACCAACCCCCCGACCAACTCGCCCCTTCCGTAATAACAGCTAGCCTTGAAGTCCACAGCATCTTTGATACTATACAAGGCGAAGGCCCATTCTCTGGAGTTCCTGCTGTTTTCGTTAGATTAGCAGGGTGTAACCTAAGATGCCCGCTTTGTGACACTGACTATACCTCAGTTAGAGAGGTTATGGAGATAGACACGATTGTAAAAACTGTCGCTGCCTTAGCATTCCCATCTCGCCTAGTGGTAATTACAGGAGGCGAGCCTTTTAGGCAGAATATAAGACCCCTAGTCGTAGAGCTTTTGCTTAAACAGTTTAAGGTCCAAATAGAGACAAACGGAACTACAATAGTTGGTGATTATGCCTACCTGCACCGTAAGGATGTAACCGTAGTCTGTAGCCCAAAAACTGGGACGGTAAACAAAAAGCTGCTCCCCTATATTGACGCTTATAAATACGTCGTAGAAGAAGGTAACTGGAGCCCTATAGATGGGCTTCCTTTTACCTCTTTAGGGCATCCCGCAAGCCCTCAGCTCGCTAGACCTCACCAGGGGTTTAAGGGCACCATCTACGTCCAGCCAATAGATAAGCACGGGCAAGGGCTTAGAACGCTCCAACTGGAAACGGCAAAGAAAATCTGTATGAAATATGGGTACACTTTGTGCCTTCAAATTCACAAACTTATAGGTGTAGAATAATATGGACACTGTAAATACAGCATTAGTCGTTCTTTCAGGTGGGCAGGACTCGGTTACCTGTTTAGGTATAGCACTGAAACGTTTTGAGAAGGTCTATACGATAGGTTTTTCCTATGGACAGAAGCACAAGATCGAGCTAGAACAGGCAAGAAAAATCTGTGATAGATTGTGCCTACCTTTCCAGCTCATGGAAATCCCCGCATTAGAGGAGCTCGCAGATAGCGCACTAACGACTGACGGTGACGTTACTAAACCGCATCACAGAAATAGTGCCCTCCCTGCATCATTTGTCCCAAACAGAAATGCCCTCTTCTTAACCATAGCTCATGCTTATGCTCAGAAAATAGGGGCAGAGTTCATCTACACTGGCGTTTGCCAAACTGATTACAGCGGGTATCCTGATTGTCGCTTTGATTTTATTAGGCGACTTCAGGTCACTTTAAATATCGGTTATCAGACTAGCATTAAAATCCTAACCCCACTCATGTACCTAACAAAAGCCGCTACATTTAGCTTAGCCGAGGATGCTGGTGTTCTGGACGTAGTACTAGAATTGAGTCATACCTGCTACAATGGAAACAGAGAAGATAGCCATGCCTGGGGCTACGGTTGTGGTGAGTGCCCTGCTTGTGTTCTTAGGGCTAAAGGCTATACAGAGTACTTACAGAAAAAATCTTTTGATTAAAGAAAACTTTTTCTAACAAACGATAGGGATAGCACTATGGGCGTTTCAGCAACACGATTCCACCAGATCTCAGCAGGACATAGAGTATGCGGACATGAAGGTAAGTGTAAGTATCTCCATGGCCACAATTATGGATTCCATCTCACTTGTGAGCCTACCGAGGGGCTCGATAGTATAGGTAGGGTTATAGACTTCTCCGTTATCAAGGAACTACTGTGTGAATGGTTAGAAGATAATTGGGATCACCATTTTCTGGTCTGGGAAGAAGACTTGCTTAAATCATTTCTACTCGATATAGATCCCACTGTAGTCGTAGTCCCTTTTAACCCAACAGCAGAAAATTTGGCAGGCTATATGGTTAACGTAGTAGGCCCTCAGCAGCTTAGTGGAACCGGTGTGATGTTGACCAAGGTAATTGTAGACGAAACCGCTAAATGCTCTGCCACATATGAGAGAGAAAATCATGGTAAATAAAAAGTACTTGAATCATGCAGACATAGAAAAGCTATGCTTAGATCTAGGCAGAACATTAGCCGGCCTAGGCTACCTGGACTATACAGCGCCTGGCAGGTGTTACCCGATACCGAGAGGCGGTATTCCGGCCGCTTACGCACTATCCGGAGAGTTCAATATTGAAATAGTGGACAAGCCAGAGGATGCGGACTTCTTTTTTGACGATATCATAGATTCTGGCGAAACTATGAAAACCTGGTGTGATAGTTATCCGGAAAAACCTTTTCTTGCACTCATAGATAAGACAGATGGGCTCTGCCCGTACCTAGATTACTGGGTAGTTTTCCCCTGGGAAGGTTCAGCGGTCGGTGGGATTGAGGATAACATTATAAGACTTCTTCAATTTGTTGGTGAGGACACAGACAGAGGCGGGTTACGCGAAACGCCTAAACGTGTTGCTAAGGCTTGGCAGCATTGGTGTAAGGGCTACACTGAATCCCCAGAAGACGTTTTAAAGGTATTTGAGGACGGTGCCGAGAAATGCGATGAGATGGTTGTAGTCAGGAACATTCCTTTCTACAGCCAGTGCGAGCACCATATGGCACCTTTTTTCGGCACTGCCACAATAGCTTATATCCCTAATGGCAGGATAGTAGGGCTATCAAAACTCAGTCGTTTACTTGACATATACGCTAGACGCCTACAGGTACAGGAGAGGCTTACTAATCAGGTAGCAGACGCCTTAACCAGGCACTTAGGAGCGCAAGGTGCGGGAGTTATTCTTGAGGCACGGCACCTTTGTATGGAGTCAAGGGGAATTTGCCAGCAAGGCAGCACAACTGTTACCTCAGCACTCCGCGGCGCCATTAGGAATAAGCCTGAGGCAAGGGCCGAGTTTATGGTCTTAGCGAAATGAGATTGTTCCTAGCCGGTATTTATACGTCCAACTTTGATCTTGAGGGGCGAATTTTTTCTCGCCTCACTGATAAGGAAAAAGAATATCGGCTAGGAGTCGCAAACTACCTAGAATCACACCACTACGTTAGTAGAGCTTCTTACGTTAGAAAGATGCGGAGAGACGGAGTAAAGGTTTTTCTCGACTCAGGAGCCTTCTCAGCATTCACTAAGGGTGTGGATGTCGATATGAAGGGCTACTGCCGCTATATTCAGGAGAACGCAGATATCATAGAGGTTGCTTCAGTTTTGGACAAAATTGGCTCAGACCAAGGGACCTATGAGAATCAGGGAGCAATGGAGCGGTTAGGGGTTAACCCCCTCCCGTGCTTTCACTACGGCGAAGATCTTCGCTATCTAGAGTACTACGTAGATAACTATGAGTACATAACGCTAGGTGGAATGGTAGGCAAGCCAGTTCCTCAACTTATTCTCTGGTTAGACGACCTTTGGAAAAATTACTTAGCTGATAAGGAAGGGAAACCTAAGCTTAGGATTCATGGGTTTGGACTTACTTCGCTGCCACTAATGAGACGCTATCCCTGGTACTCCGTTGACTCCTCTACTTGGGTGCAATGGGCAGCGAATGGTATGATACTTGTTCCGTCTTTAGGGCAAATAAATATTTCTAATAAGAGCTCAGCCAGGAAGATACCTGGGCAACATATTGACAGTATTCCTGAACCGCAAAGGGTAGCGGTAGAGGCCGAGATACGGCGGTTTGGTTTTGACCCTGACCGCTTACGTTCGGAGTACATAGCCCGGTGGATTTTTAACATATGGGCTTTTCCTTACTATATGAAAGATAAGAACGATTATGCCAACGATAGATTTATCCAAAAACAAATAGGACTATTCTAAATGCTCGAGTCACTAAAGTTTGTTCAAGGCGCAGTAGCCAAGAAAGATTTTGTCCCAACGTTAACCCATTTTAGGATTGAGAACAATATAGTCAAGGGCTACAACGGCAGTTTGGCACTAGCTAGCCCTATAGACCTAGACGTAACCGCCTCACCCAAAGGGACCACCTTTGCCAAGGCAATAAAGGCATGTAAAGATACAGTCTCTATCACTTTAACATCTACCCAGCGATTATCAATCAAGTCCGGAAAATTTAAGGCATTTGTAGAATGCACACCTGAGCCATTCCCAGACATAGAACCGGAAGGCCCCATAATCCCTATGGAACCTGGTTTGATCGCAGTTGTTAAACAGCTCTCCCCATTTATGGGGATAGATGCCTCTAGACCTTGGGCACTAGGTATGTTGTTCAGAGATGGGTCAGTTTTTGCAACTAACAATATCATAGTTGTAGAGCGCTGGTTGGGGTTCAGCTTTCCCGTAGTAAATATCCCGGCTGCAGCCATTAAAGAACTCATCCGAATAAACAAGGACCCAATAAGTGTCCAAGTTTGCAGCACTTCAATAACTTTTAACTTTGAGGAAGGGCGATGGCTTAAGTCACAATTGTCCACACTTGAATGGCCTGATCTTAGTCCGTTGCTAGATCGCAAGTCAAACCAGAAACCATTTGAGGACGGATTTTTTGACGCGGTTGAACACCTCATTCCTTTTATAGATGACCTTGAGCGTCTTTACTTGCTTGAGAATTTGCTGGCAACCGCAAACTCGCCTGATGAAGGGGCGTCCGTAGAGCTCGATCCAGAGTCCGTAATAAGAACAGAATTCGGCGGCTGTTTTAACGCTAAACAGTTGTTCCACCTGAAAGGAAGGGTCGACACAATTGACTTTACCCAATACCCAAACCCTTGTTTATTTTTTGGCGATAAGATAAGAGGAGCAATTGTGGGTATCAGAGCCTAATGGCACGCTTTGATTCCATAGGGCTATTCTGGGAGGACATCCAATCGTCTAAACGGGGTGAGCGTGTTGAGGGACCTATGCCCTCAATCCCTGAGACTGGGTGGCTTCCTCCGACCTCCTTCCCTAATCTGGACAATGCCGTAGTACTCGCCCTAGACACTGAGACTTTTGATCCGGAGCTAAAGTCTAAGGGGCCCGGGTGGGCGCGTGGTGTAGGGCATATCATAGGGGTATCAATCGCTGCACTTCATCCAGACGGGAGCACGGCAAAATGGTACTTCCCTTTTAAGCACGAAACTATGCCAGAGCATAACCTTGATAGGGCCGCAGTTATGCGCTGGCTCCAGCATACCCTAAGCGATCCTAAGCAAGATAAGATAGGGGCCAATATAACTTATGATATCGGATGGCTCCAGCATGAAGGGATAAAAGTTGAGGGTAGGCTACTGGATGTCCAATTTGCAGAAGCGCTCCTAGATGAGTCTGCAAGGGTCAGCCTAGACATTCTTGGAATAAAATATCTGGAAGAAGGCAAGGAATCGAACTTGCTTTACGAATGGCTATGTAATTGGTTCGGCGGAAAACCTAATGAGGGGCAAAGAAAGCATATGTATAGAACTCCCCCGTGCCTTGCAGGGCCCTATGCTGAGGCCGATGCCGACCTACCCCTACGTTTAATGCCTATCCTCTATAGGCACCTCGAAGGGGAGGGCCTTCTTGCGGTATTCCATATGGAGTGTGGCTTAATCCGCTTGATGCTTAAGATGCGCTTTGCGGGTATAAGGGTAGACCTCGATAAGGCAGAGATTATTCAAGCTGACCTATTAAAAAGAGAGGAGAGATATACAGCAGAATTAAAACGTTTAGTCGGTTTTGAGGTAAACGTAAATGCTAGTGACAGCCTCTCTAAGGCCTTCGACGCAATAGGCCTACCCTATGGGAGGACAAAGCCGTCAACTACGCACCCTAACGGGCAACCAAGCTTCACTAAAGCATTTGTTGAGAGCGTTGAACATCCCGTCGCCGACCTAATACGCGAAATTAAAAAGTGCAGCAAGTTAAGAGGCACGTTTATTGAGTCGTATATCCTAAACTCACACGTTAACGGAATGGTCCATGGGCAGTTCCATCAGCTTAGGGGCGATTCAGGCGGAACGCGGTCCGGACGCTTCAGCTCCTCAACACCTAACCTACAGAATATCCCTGCAAGGGATGACGAGCTAGCACCATTAATTAGAGGAATATTTGTCCCAGACATAGGACACGTAGGTATAAGGAAGTACGATTACAGTCAGATAGAGTATAGGCTCTTGATCCACTTTTCAGTAGGCTTAGCAGGCAGAGAGATAAGGGGATACTTTGCTAGAAACCCGGACACTGACTATCACGTCTACGCTCAAGCGTTGGTCAAAGAAAAAACAGGGGTCTTTATAGAACGCAAACCTATAAAGAACATAAATTTTGGTTTAATCTACGGGATGGGGGATGCTACCCTTGCCTCTACCTTGGGAATGACAAGAAAGAAAGCCAAAGCGCTAATGAAAGCATACTTTGAGGGTGTCCCTTTTGTCAAACCAACAATGGAGGCGAGCATAGCAGAAGCTCAAAGGACAGGCGTTATAACCACAATAACCAATAGAAAGTCTCGCTTTGACCTATGGGAAAAATCAGGTTGGAATAACAAATCTGTACCCATCCCATACGATCAAGCTGCTCTCCAGTATGGCGGAAATATAAAAAGGGCGGGAACCCATAAAGCGCTCAACAGGCGGTTACAGGGGTCAGCTGCTGACTTAATGAAAATAGCTATGCTTAAGTGTTACGAGGACGGCGTTTTTGATGAGACAGGAATCCCACGTTTAACCGTTCATGACGAACTAGATTTTTCTGATGAAGGTGGCAAAACGAAAGCCTTTGCTGAGATGAACCATATCCTAGAGACAGCGGTAAAGGTTAACGTCCCTATAAAAGCGGACGGTGAGATCGGGCCAGACTGGGGTCATGTAAAGGATTTATCCGAACTAACTAATAGTGAGCGGAAACTTTATAACATTAATTAGACAGTACGTTTTAACTCAGTCACCAACAAAACGGCATCTCCAAAAGTAACGTTTCCATTTTTATCAGCAGCAGCATGAGCCGATATAACCGCACCTGCTGCTAGAGACCTTATCTCGTACCCGCCCATATTTCCGTGATCACCAGCAGTTCCTACTTTTCTAGCGATTTTCCTAGAACCGGTAACTACACCGTCAACTCCGAACATAACACCAACAACAGTATTGGTTACTGAGAAAGTAACGTTAGTCCAGATCTCTATTTTGTAGATTCCGTCAGCTCCTACGGTAACACTATTGGTTTGCTGTGTCATACCGTTTTGCTCGCCATGCGGTACAGCATCCCAAATTCCGGTAATCTGTGCATAGTCGGCAGGCGTAGCTAATGTACTGTCGCTTGCTATACTTAGAGCTATGGTCGCCGCGTTGTCAGATATGCACAACTGACCAAAATTGATTGCCGGAGTTGTCGCCATAGTCATAGCGGACCAGGTAAGCACACCCGGGCTCACACCTTGATCTGACCAAACGAAAAGACTATTATCAAAAAGAGACCAGATAAATAGACCCTCTTGATCGGCACCCATTGGAATGACTGTTCCTGATGAGTCAACGTCTGGTAGGAAATTCCATTGTGAGAGGAAGTACCCTGTTATGCAATTAGCCCTACCTGCCCATAGTCCGGTAGGTGATGGCCCAACCACGTAAACATCACCCTCACTGGGAGCTCCCGGAGGTGCGTTATCGCCTACGGTGATGGCACCACCGGCAACTGCCATTTGTAAAAGGATTATTGCCTCATTGTGCGTTACCTCTGGTTGGCTCTGCTGTGATGAAACAAATGGAATTCCTAAAACCCCGCTAGTAACTGTGCTCATATTGTAGCTTCCTCCGCATAACCGCGGCCTCTTGTTTCTGAAATTTGATAGACTTTTACGTCTACGTTATCACCTGGGGTAAGTCCGTCTGTGGTTTGTTCAGCTGCGGTGTAGCTCGCTGTTTCACTCGTTACTTCTATCGTCCGAACAACGGTTGCTCCACTCATAATGTCCACCTCGTACTGCTCAACAGCCTCACCTAGCGGTGGGCTACCGTTACCGAATCCAAGCTGCCTTTTTCTCGACCGTCTTAGCCAAGTTACAGTCAGGTCATTACTGCCATTCCTCGCACCTTTTACACGACTTGGTGAAAGAGGTTTTGAGCGGATACCTGTATTGGTAAAAGTCTGCTCAACCGCTTGTAACTCGTCTGTAAGGAGCGAGACTGGTTTGTATATCCGTGCTTTGTCCCAATCTCCTACTCCAAACGAGCTTGACCCCAAGGTGCCTCCCTGAAGAAGAACAAAATACTCTCCAGCTACGTGAGTAGCGATAGCATGCTCAGTCCCTAGGCGACCCCTTAATAAAGTTGTCAGCTCATAGGTATTCTCAGCTATCAGGGTAGCAGTAGTGAATTGGATTACCTCTCCTGCCCCTCCGGTTATAGGGCCGACCCAAGCAGCGTTGTTACCGTTGAGCACTAATAATTCACTCAGACTCTCTAAAGTATTGGTTGATGAGGTAAGGGTTACGGTTAATGTAGTAGTCTTGTCAAAAACTGAGCTAGGACCAGCAGAAAGGACGCCAGTTACCAGCCCAAGCGGATTTCTTACAGCTACATCACTTATTGTGGTAAAGGTTAATCCAGCATCGCTAGAACGTTTAATTGATGCTCCACGCCACCCGGAGGATGCAGCCGTAGCCGCCCAGTAGAGCCCGTCCTCTAGGTCCTCATCTCTGAGCAAGGGAGCGTCCATCGGAACAAAAAGAGTCTCACCGGGTAATGTCACTGTACCTGAGCTCACGGGTCCGGCTACACCTAAGGCTAAAGAATTATTAATCTCTGGATCATCATAAGATGCCTCCATTTCTATGATTCCATTATTTCCGCGAGTTATCCGTATAACTCGCATGGGTAATGTCTCGCCGTATGCTGGGATACCTAAAATGTCAGCTGGGCTTATCCTAGCCCACCTATCGTCAACTCTATACCTCACTCCAAGCTTATGGGCCCAGGCACCCCACAATAATTTATCAGCTAACCGCCTAGCCTCATCTTCGCTCATAACAAGCGGGATATCCTGAGAGACTTTATTAATTGCGCTACCAGTACGCCTAAATGCCGTCTGAGTGTTAATCTGATAATCCATAGCCGGGTCTTTAAAGGTTATGGATACAATATCAGGCATAACTATTTCAGTTTTATTTTTATAAGTTATTGGGCTCAGCTCTTTACTAGATGAGAAGGGAACTCTAGCGTTCATGTCCTCAAGCTCTATAGTTCCCTTCATACCGAGAGAACGCTTAATAAAGCGAATTTGTCCATGTTGCTCAGTAGAATCAAAACCAAAATTAATTTCTAATGCTAAAACACCCATAGTTATAGATGTCTGCCTGGCTAAAGCGTAGCCTCTAACAGAGTCGGTTAGCCCTTGGACTGAGACATTCGTAAGCCCCGCCCTAGCCGTAAGATCAAGTAAGATATCTCCTACGGTTATGCTATCGTCTGCCTGTAACTCAAATTCGAAGGTAGGTATCCTATTTCCAAAATCAGCAAGCTGAAGGTCAGTTAAGATTGCGTATGCATGATGCCGATATGAGGGTACATTACCTACACCTTCAAAACTCTCAATTACTGGATCTGGGATCTGAACACTTGAACCTGGGTAAAATCTTAAATCTTCAAAAATAAAATGAGACCCCCTAAACTGGTTGGTTCCTGTATTGGGGTCTATGTAACTCCTTTCTACTATTTGACCGTTAACAGGATCTACTGCTGGGGCCTCATGGTCTGGCGAAAAGCCTGCCTCTGTATCTGCGGCTATATCGTAGATAACCTTTTTATTGGCCCAAATTCGCTTAATTCCTAGTGTACCGTTCATTTGTCGCCCGGCAAGGCCTACAGCAACGGATACTTTATAGCTGTACGTTGTGAGCGTGGGCCCACCGCCTTTCCCACCTTCTTCTCTTGATGATTCTATTAAATCTGTTGCCCAAATTACGTTACCAGAAACCCTATTTCCGGGTCCATAGATTAAAGGGATACCCTTTCCATAAGATGAGGTTGTTATACCTAGGTCTTCTAATCGTGGACCATCTTGATCATCCGGCCCGAATAACTCTTGATCGATTAAACCACCTACAACTGCACCTATCGCACCCCCTATAGGGCCGCCGAAGGCATAACCAATTGTCTGCAAAACTACAGTAGCCATATTATCCTAATCCCGGAAAGCGCCAGAAACTGACTATTCTTTCTTCCCATTGCGGGGTTAATGAGTGCTCTACCACCTTACCGGCAGCGCTTATCCCATGAAGAAGCGTTCTTCTTTCTTCGAACTGGCTAAGCAATGCTAGGTGCATGGGTAAATCCTGCCGCCACTGAATCCATGCTATATCGCCTACCAGTTCCTCATTACATGGAAGAAGGAACCTTTCTAGCATTTTTCTCATCATGTTAGGATTAGGTAGCCTTCCGTATCCTGAGTAGATTTTCTTTTCGCGTTTGCTTAACGTTAGAACCCCTGCTTCTATGCCTACCCCTGCTACTAGGCCTACACAATCTGCACCTACCCCTTTTAGCATGGCTTGATGCTGGTACGGGGTATTAACCCACTCCTTACCTATCCTTAGGATGTTACTTCGCATCCGGAGTTTGGAATAATCTATCATCACCTGGGACATGAGGAAATCCGCCAAAGTTTATAAAATTACTAAATTTAGAGGTACAAGCTGTAGTGCTCTTATCACAACCTGGCCTAATAGTATAGGCGTCCCCTATAACAATGGCATTTTTTACAGGTGCCCACAATACAAAGCTCGTGCCATCAAAATCTTTTATCTCAGAGGTGAGGCCTATATTATCACCGGAAGTCCAAGTTAGCTCGCCATTCTCATAAAAGCGCGCTACCTCCGTTCTAGCTGAGTCAACAAACACTCTCCTTGCGGCAGCATTTGGCCCGGTAAAGGCGAGTAATGCCGTAACTGATCCGGTTAGCTCTAGCGTAGATAAGTCAATTGTGCACCTAGAATCCCCTAATTTAAACCTACAGGATGGGGTATACACCTCTAGGAGGGGCCTCTGCTGCATAATTGCCGCGGGTGTTATTATTTCAGCAGTAAAAGAATTTAGCTTTTGCTCAACATTACCGATAGTCCCGGCTAATAACCTAAAAGGGATTTCACCCTCTGTGTTCTCCCATGGAACTACCCATACCTCGACTGTAGCCCCATCAAACAGCCCTCGGTATAGATCAAGTGCAGTAATTGAGCTATCAGAAATAAGCCCCTCTAGTTCCATGTTCCCAGTTGATGCTAAAGCAGCAGACATCTCAGTAGCTGTGGCTGATAAAGAGTCGCATGCTTTATGGCTAACTCCTCTGAACATGATATCGCTATCAAGTGAAGTAAAGGCAAAAACTTGGGCGTCTGTTCTAGTTATCGTCCACGTCTGGGCCCACTTGGTTATGCAGGGGACAGAGTCAGCCAGCGCTAACAAAGCTGATTGGGTTGTTCTTGCGCTCACTAATTCCTCCGTTAAAACTAAAAATACTGATTGCGTGTTTCTGGTGTCTGCCGCGTCGAGCACTGGCGGACCACTGAGAGCCAGAAATACGCCTTGGGTCACCCTTGCATCAACAGTTAGTTGCTCTAGGGATAGAAAAGCGTTGCTAGTGCTCCTTACCGATCCAGCGTTCTCAGCGTCAATAGGTACAGCTGTGGTATCATCATGAAGTACCAGAATAGCTGACTGTGTTATTTTTACGCTAGGCCTAGGTGGTCCGTATAAAATTTGCCCAGCAGTTTGTGTAATCTTTGCTGTAGACCTAGGCGGACTGTATAAAACTTGGACTGCGGTTTGTGTTACCCTTACGGCCATTAGCTCGTGACCTCTACTCCTACCTTTATTGCGTTGACTGCCGCCTCAAGCCAAGCTGCTGCTGTGTCGGGGTCATTTTCAAAAACATCAGTGCTTATATTATACGAGCTTTCAGAAGGTGCTATTTCAGTCCCTGCTCCCTCAGTCCCCGCGCTTTCAACATATGAGGTGTACCCTATAGAACCAGCGTCAGTCTTAGAAGCTCGAGTTGATACAGCAACGGCATGGATTGAGGTAGGCGACTCTGCTAAGTCCTCCATCTCAAACTCTGACTTGTTGTTTATAGTGGTTTCACTGATGTAACTAGTATCGCCATCCCCGTTAGTCCCTATATTATCATTGATAAGATCAAAAGCGTTTTCAGGAGAACCGGCTGCACTTGGCGTCCAGTCACTTACCCCCGTATCATTGTTAGGGAGGAGGGTAGAGATTCTAACATCTCCTAACTCAGTCGGGAGGGCTGAGGCATCAGTAGCTACGTAAGCGTCATCTATGAAGGTGATGGCCCCATCACTGCTCCCTACAGAACCGAAAGCGAAGTAACTATTAACCGATCCCTCTAGAAAATCTTGAGAGGATACGCTTAGTTCAGACACACCATTAACAAAAACCTCCGCGCTACCTGAAGCAGCACGATGAACTTTTAATTCAATGTAATACCAAGTATCTGCCACTATTACGCCAGAAGCGGTGCTCCCCTTATCGGCACCGCTATCACCCTCTATGGTCAATGACCCGTCAGCGTTGACCTGAACGGAAGCGTTAATGTCACCTGGTGTAATGCCCACATTGTCCTTCCAGGCGAGCACTCTTACTGCTGCCCCTAGGTCACTTTTAAAAGCACAACCAAAGGTGGCATAGTCGTTATTAGCGGCATCTGTATAGTAGATATGGTCGTCTCCGTCGGCACACTTAACGGTGCCTCCTGCGAAACGCCCAAGATTAGTAACAACAACAGGTGCCCCTACTTTACCCCATTGTTGCTCTGCCCCGGTAATGTTTAAGTAAAGGTCAAAGCCATCTAGAAAATCGATTGACATAGTTAAGTTGTCCTATCAAGTTTTAACTTGGCTGCATTTACTGCGGTCCTGGTAAAAGCTGCTGCCGTATCCGGATCTGCCTCTACAACGTCATGATAGTAAGTATAGCTTTCAGATAACGCTTGATCTACACCCTGTTCCTCTGTTGCTGCCGATACCAGGCTAGGTTGAACGAAGGCGGTGCCGGCATCCGTTTTTCTCATGCGATTAACTAAGACTACTGCGGAGATAGAAGAGACGCCGACTGCTAGATCCTCCATTTCAAATTCTGATACAGGGTTAGGAGAAATGCCCGGATTGGCAAAAATATAATCAGTATCGTCATTTGGGTCGGCTTCGTTTATGGTGTCGAAACCGTTGCCGCCTGTACTTACACTCCAATCAGCTTGTGAGGTGTCTGCTTCAGGAAATAGGGTAAACACACGTCTATCACCGAGAAAAGTGTTATTAAAGGAGCCAGAATCATCGTAGCAATAAACATCGTCGAAGAAAGTAGTCACGTTAAACGCGCCTGCTGAACCAGAGTTATTCCCACCGAGGAGTGCAATCTGACTACATTCTGAATTACTAGTCGCTACTGTATCAAGGGAGGTGGCCGCTATGACTGTTACACCATTAAGCCTTACCTCTACAGCGCCATTAGTATTATCGAAAGTTACTAGGATCTCGATATGCTGATAGGAGCCTGTTAAGACTACGGGGGTAACAGAGTCAACGATTGAGGTTCCTGTCCTTGCCCCCTTAAAAATATCAATAATACCGGTGGACTGAACAATAACACTTAAATTAACAGCATTAGCGGTGTCTCTGAAGTCACAAAGGCAGTAGGTGTCATTGACAGAAGGTAGTTGATCAATATCAAAGGCGAAACCTAGGCCTACAGTAGTTTTTGCTCCTCCAAGAACTCTTCGAGCGACGTTTTCTGTCTGTAATAAATTGTCCCTACGTAAAGAGTGAGTACCCGTCCTTGGGTTTTCTGTAGAAACCTCAAACTTAGTAGCGCCCGCATCGACTTCGCCCCAAGCACCGGCTTCCATGTTGGTTACATCTGTCCCGTAGTGGTCGAAACCGTCGCAGAATAATAACGTCATCTCAATTCTCCAAATTAACTACAGGGGCGTACTTCTGTTAGCTCTATGTCGGCAAACCCTGTAATTCCAAAAGTTTTTACTATTCCGTCAAAAGCATCATCCGAGTCAAAGCGTACTTGGACGTCATACAAAAACCCGGCGCTTACAACTACACCCGGGCTGGGTGGGGTGTCGAAAGTAACAATCCCGGTTAATCTATCTACGCTATACCCCATAGTAGGCGACACTGTTAGAGGATCAACCCCGTCCAGCCCTATAAGGACAGTTGATACCACGGGGTGGTATATGTTTCGAGAATAGCTCTGAGCCCCTCTAGCATACGCTTTCACAAGCTGGAAAAGGATAGTTGAGCCATCGCCGGTACCCAGCGTTTGATCTGTTCTGCTTAGGGTAGGAGCAATGTTGGGTGAGACCAGAGGCGTACTAGCAAAATCTAAAGGATCCTTAAAGGGGAATGTATAAGCTGGGCCACGCATTGCCATCCAATGATCGTGGATACCTTCAAAAGTATCATGCGTTCTTATAGCGTCTGGGAGGTTAAACGTGTGGAGTGGATGCTCCCAACGTTGGTTTGCCCTTTCGGCTCCTGAATCTACTTGCTGTAGATCTGTGGACCAGCGCGGAGACGATATGCAAGGGAATCCAGGAACAGAATCCGGAATGTATTGATCTACGAATCTAGTCATGTATTAGCCGTATCTGCTTTTAGTTGTCTTGAGAACTGCCTTTTTGACGCCCTAAATGAGTCAGCGTCTGGTGTTACCACATTAAAAATTACATCACCGCGGCTTCTCCCTCGCTCATTGCCGACCTTATCTTTTGGCGTTACCTCTTCACCTTTTTGCAGTATCGCCGGAAACTCATCAGGTCTCAACCCGTTATGGAACCTAGGTGCCGAGATAAAGGTAGAAGGTGCTGAGTTGACGGTCTGTCCACTGCTTCCAACAATCCCACCGGTATGCATCTTTACTGCTGCGAGCGGCGACCCTCCGCTAAACAAACCCAAAGAATCGGCAGCACCGGTTCCACCTGAGCTGCCAATGTCTCCAGCGCCGAAACCTCCGCCACCCCCACCCCCGCCTCCTATTAGAGAACTAAATAGGGCTGAAAAAATCCCACCACCTGGACCGCCGCCGCCGGGTGAGGTTGCGCCACCTGAGAGGAACTTAATACTGTTGAGTATGTTTGCTTCTACAATTGCACGCGAAATGCTAAGGATCATCCGCTTCATCGCGTCTTCTACACTATCGGCCTCAAAAATCAGGTTAGTAAAACCTGCTGCCATTTGCTCCTGGAATTCTAAACGAGAGGAAGCCGCCTCTTCCTCAGCAGTAAACATCTTGTCTTGTACTTCTTGAAAGTCCTCTAGCTGAACTGTTGCCTCTGCCATAGCCCGTGCTTGCTGTTGTATGCTGGTGACTTGCGTTTTACTTAGCGCTTCCTGCTTTGTAAGGGCGCTGGCAATCAATTCTTGCTCAAGCCGATACGCCTTGCTCACCACCCGGGCTTCCCTAAACTCTTCAGCAGATTTTCCGATAGCGTTTGTTAGCGTTCTTGTGCTCTCGATCTCAACGTTAATGGCACTTAATGCAGCCGCGTTATTTTTAGTGCTCTCCCTAGCCGCCCGTTCTTCAGCGAGTGCTTGAGTAAGACGCATTTTTTTCTCTATTAATGCGTCTACGGCCAGGCCTTCAGCGCTAGCAGCATCAAAGCTAAGTTTAGAGAACGCCGCTACTTTCGCTTCTGCCCTTGCGAACTCATTAGCGGTAAGAGCTGAATCTATATAGACAAGGGATAATTGCTCAAGAGCTGCTACCTCCTCTTCGATAGTTCGAACAGTAGTCAACCTTAATTTCGCTAAGCGTTTCCGTTCCTTTTCTTGTGCTTCGAATATTTTAGCGGCTTTTGCTTCTGCCTCTGCTAACTCTTTCGCGGCAATAGCGGCCTTCCTAGCAACGTCTGTAGCCTTGATCTCCTCAACACGCTTATTCTGGATTGCCCTTATTTCTTTATTAATACCAGAGATCTTGTCCTCAATGTTTTTAACTACAAGCTTTTCACCCCTGCCTCCGAATGAAAAGCGCTGCTGTCTTTCTAAGACCGCTACTAGCTCCTTTTCTAGGGCAATACGATCTGCTAATAGCCCCTGAAGATTATCTTGTGGTGTCTTAAAAAAAGCTGCCCTTTGATTGTTGATGGCTTTGGTCATCATGACCATTGCATCTGTCCAAATCTCAAGTGGACCGCTATCACCGACGCTTTGGAGAAACTCGCTGACTGCTTGACTTAGGCTATCGTATGCACCAGCCAGGCCCTTGGCAGCCGCTACGCCGGCACCGCCAACCTGCTCATCTAGAGCCTTTAGTATGGCAGCTTGTGCTTGTGCTAAGTTTCCTGTCCGCTCAAATTCTGCACCTATCTTTCTCTGCTGCGCCTTAGTTAAAGCGCCTTGTCTTGTAAGGAGTGTTAATCCTGTGGCTGGATCTTGCAAGGCCTTACCTAAGCCTACGGCCCCCGCCTCAACAGAACCAAAACCTATTTCTGCTAGATCCTGAGAAAGACGTATGGCTTCTTTAAATACGTCACCTTGAACCGTTCTGAACGTCAAAAGTTTAGCGGCCGCAGCCTCTACCCCCTCAGTTGATGCTAAGGTGTTTAAAGCGGTCTCTCTTGATAACTCTCTTATTTGTTGTGCTGTGAAGCCAGCAGACATTCCGGTTGCTTTTAAAACTGCCTGTATTCGAAAACCAGAAGTCTCAAACTTTTCAGACTCGCTTATAGCTTTGGCTAGGCCTAGTGTTACGGCCCCTAGAGCGACAGAGAACCCAAGCACAGCAGCACCGGATACTGAGGATACCCGAGATAGTATGCTTAAGCGTGAGGCTATGCCGCCTAGGGGACCCGTAAGCAGGGCTGAAGATTCAGCAGCTTGTTTTAACGCGCTTTGAAACTTCTTAATGGGAGGAGTTGCTTTTTTCGTCTTTCTACCAAGCTTGGTGGCCTCATCGCCAGCCTTCTTGGTTTCTTCCTTGAACTTCTTTGCGCCCCTTTTGCCTGCCCTCTCAGTGTCCTTTGAGAATTTATCTACAGCCGGGGTTGTTTTTTTGACTTCTTCTGTGAACGCTTTGGCGCTATCACGCGCCTTCTTGGTTTCATCGGAGAGTGCTTTAACAGCAGGAACAGCTTTTTTAGCGTCGTCTGAGAACCCTTTGACACCGGTTTGAGCTTTTTTTGTTTCATCGCCTAGGGCTTTTATAGGTCTAGTGGTTTTCTTCACACTTTCGCCTAACCCTTTTACGCCTTCGGCAGCTTTCTTGGTCTCGCCTTCAAGGGCTTTGACACTACCGGAGGTGACTTTGTCTACCTCTTTGTCGAACTTCTCAGCTTCTTTTTTTGAATTTTTTAGGGCTTTATCGAAGGGGGCAGTAGATGCTGTGACCTGTACCTTAATTTCACCATCGTTTGCCATCGTCTATTTCCTTTTTGAAAATCTC
>Ga0255047_10000665_pt1 | contig 27928 bp, 31 predicted proteins | sample JV7_2_1_MG_FD_183640 | JGI IMG/M metagenome (GOLD analysis project Ga0255047, IMG submission 183640) | Seawater microbial communities from Jervis Inlet, British Columbia, Canada - JV7_2_1 | ecosystem: Environmental > Aquatic > Marine > Inlet | place: Canada: British Columbia | collected 2016-10-06
AAATTGAGCAAGCAAAAAGCTGTCGAAAAGTTAATGTATGCTCGGGAGAATGCTAATCCGGTAATTCCACCCCCAATCAATCCGGTGTAAATTATGGCTGGCGCCAATAATTCGAAGATTGCAATAGTCAATCTGTCACTTTCCATTTTAGGTGAGGAGAGTATTCGATCGTTTGATGAAAGTAATAAACGCGCTCGGTTATCATCAAACCTTTACGATTTGGCTACTGAATATGTCTTGTCAAGATACGAGTGGTCTTTTGCTCGTACTTTGTTCAAAATGAATTTGCGAGCAGAGGGGTATTTGGCTGAAGAACTTAAAATGGGGATTTACATCTATCAAATCCCTTCAGACTGTTTAATGCCAATTGATATTCTTCCTCGAACCAGAAGACACGAGTGGCATCGAATAGGTCCTGATATACACTCAAACTTCGCTGAAGCAGTATTATATTACATAACTTCTGAAGTTTCTCCGAGTGATTTTAATCCTCCATTCATAAATGCTGTAGCAGCTCAGCTGTCCTATTACCTGTCTAACCCTTTAGTTCAAAATTTGGATTTGACTAAAGACTTTGGTAATGCTGCAGAAAGTGTCATCCTTCGATCTATTGAAGAGGATGCTGCTATTGGTTCTGAACACTTACACCTCGATCGTGATCCGAGTAAAGATACCTTCGTTGATCCAGATGATAAGATTTTTTCAACCGTTGACAAGAGTAGATACTTAGCTACCTAATGGGGTATTTTCGACCGAAGCGGAATTTCACTGCCGGTGAACTTTCTCCCTTATTAGGAGAACGAACCGATAATGATCGACATAAAAATGGTTGTAATTCCTTGTACAACATGTATGTCAAACCCCAAGGAGCAGCTGTTCGTCGTCCTGGATTTAAATTTATAGCTGATATAGGAGCTTTGATCGGAGGTACGCGAGTTGGTAAAAGTCCTGCACGAATAGTACCTTTCGTGTTTGATGAAGACACAGCCTATATTTTAGTTTTCTACCCGCATCAGTCAGGAACAACGAGGGTAGTTTTTGCCATTAATGATGGGGTAACTGATGGGCTTATAGAAGATCCAGCTAGTCCAGGAAATCCTTACGTCTTGGAGATAACTGGAACATTTGTTTTAGCTAACTTCCGATATTCACAAACTAACGATGTTTTATATCTCGTTCAAACAGGAAGAGAGCCTTTAGAACTAATTCGATTAGCTGATGATAATTGGACGATATCTTCAGCTTCTTTTACTGCACAACCCACCGATTGGTCTACTCCAAACGGATGGCCAGAGTTAGTTAATTTGTTTGAACAGCGAGCAGTTTACGCAGCCAATAAAACTCGTCCTCAGACTCTATGGTTTACTCAGTCTGGAGATTTTTACGATTTCACCGTTAACTCTCCTGTTAAGGAAAGTGATGGTGTAACTTTTACTTTGGATTCAGGAAAACAGAATAAGCTCCGTTGGCTCTCCTCCAGCACGCTTCTCCTGATGGGCACGCTTGGTGGTGAATGGACCATTGGAGGGCCTAACGGAGCCCCGTTATCTTTTTCGTCTGTAAAAGCAACTAAACATACGAACCGAGGAGGAGAACCTAACACCCCAATCCAAATTGGGAATATCACTTTGTTTGTCGAACGGTTAGGTCGAACAATTAATATGTATGTATTCGACTTTAACGTTGACGGGTTTATTGTAACTGATCTGTCTGTTTTAGCTCCTCATTTAACTGAAACAAATAAAATTACGGATTGGTGTTATCAACAAACCCCAAATGGGATTGTTTGGTGTGCCAGAGATGATGGCATATTGGTAGCACTTACTTTCCAACGAGAACATAATGTAATTGGTTGGCATCGGCATGAAACAGACGGAAACTTTTTAGCTGTTGGTTGTATACCGGGGACTTCTGAATCGGAGCTTTGGTCTGTGGTTGAGCGTACAATCAATGGCACTGTTGAATGGTATTTGGAAAGAATGGAAACTGAATTTTTATCAGGAGCAATTGGGACCAGTCGATTTGTCGATTCTCATTTAGTATATAGTGGAGCTCCTGCCAGTGTAATAACAGGATTAGATCATTTGGAAGGTAAAGAGATTCACATACTTTCAGATGGAGTTGTTCACGCTCCAAGAACTGTAGCCTCCGGCCAAATAACGCTTGACAATCAATATTCAAGTGTTGTGGTAGGATTACCGTTTGATTCAGATGTAAGCCCCGTACTCACTGATATAGAATTAAACGATGGAACTACCCATGGTCGAATGCAACGAATCGTTAAAGCTCATATTAGTTTGTTCAATTCTTTAGGGATGTATATTGAACGGATAAACGACGACGGTGAGTCGATTGAAGATGAAATTCCCTTTCGATTACCGACTGACTTAACTGGGCAAGCTGTAGCTCCTTTCACTGGATATAAAACCATTGACTTTCCCGAAGGACATGGTCGAGATATACGAGTTTTTATTCGACAAAAACAACCATTACCTTTGACCGTTTTAGGGGTCATCGATGAAGTACAGGTGAACAGATAATGGGCAATTCCACATTTACGATTTTAGGCGGCGTTGCAGGGGGAGCTGCAGGGTTTTGGATGGGAGGTCCTTCTGGGGCAGCAACTGGTTTTAGTATTGGTTCGTCAATTGGAGGAGGAATTGATGCTCGAAATATAGCATATAACAATGCTTCTAATGTTTATGCTATGGGTCAGTACAATGCAGCCCATACGATTGCAATTGGAAACTATAATGCTAGTGTAATCGGTGCTACTGCGGTAGTAAATGCTTCGTTGACTGCTGCTGGAGCTGTATTGGGGGCGCAGGCCACCACTATGGTTTCTATGTACAACGCCAATCTCAAATTGATGATGTCAAACTACAATGCTTCACTTTTGGAAGATGAAGCTGAATTGGTCTGGCAAGCAGCTGAACTCGATGTCTTTCAACACCGTAAGGCTATGGAAGTTGTTGAAGGATCAGCGAGAGCAGCATATGGAGCTTCAGGAGTTTTAGTAGACGTTGCAACTGATACTCCATCTCAAGCATTACTCGACATTGAAACTGAAAGGGAATTAGACGTTTTCATTATGAGGCACAATGCTGATATTCAAGCAGGAAAACTTCTAGATGCAGCAGCACATACTCGTTGGGAAGGTGAGCAATTTGCCAAACAAATACTGTTTGAAGGGTTTACAAGTAGTAACTTACAAATGGGCCAAGCTATGCTAGGTGTAGTGGGTGAATTAGCAGGAGCAGGCTTACGTCAAAACCAAATTCAATGGACTTCCCAAATGGAAGCCAATCGAATCATGACTGAAGCTTATTACGGGGCTCAAAACTTTAAAGCTTCAGGTGATCAATCGCTCATAAATGGTCTTTTAGATGGAGCTAAATTTTACGGTCAATACAAATTGGCTACTGCAGCTCCAAAAGCAGGGACACCGACTCCGACACCTAAATCATCTAAATCTCCGCTTCTTCCAAAAGCAGGCCAGAAGTTTGGCCCTGGCTCTTCACTATTGATTCCGGATCAATTCTGATGCCCATATTCAATACAAACTATTTATCCGATCAAGGTATTAGGACTTCAGGTCCTGTTCCTGGAATAAATGCGCCCGTATTATCGAATCAATTAGGGGCTGCTGCATCCCAGATAGCTAATGCAGGGAAACAAACTCCTTCACTGGTTAATCCTGTTTTATTAGAACCTTTCATCGATCGGGTTGGGCCAACTGTAGATGCTCGTAAAGTAGCAGATATTGGCCAAGTATTTATGCAGCAGGCTATAAAGACTGCAGATCTGACCAATGAAATGTTAGCTCGAGAAAAATTAATATCAATTAAAGATGAATTACGGAATTTGGGTTATGATCCGAAAACTGGATTCTTCACTAAAAGAGGTGCTGAAGCCATAATATCCCGAAAAGAGTATACTGATCGGGCTGAAAGGATAGTCATTGATGGATTTAATTCGGTTGCTCCTGGAGTTCGATCTAAATTGATGCCTCCTTTAATGGTTGAGCGAGAACAATTCTTAGATAATATGTCTCAGTATTCCGTAGGCCAGCGTAAGGTTTGGGAAGACGATCTTAGGGAGTCTGAGATAGCTGATTTTATGAGGACCATGCCTGAGTTTGTTGTGGATCCTACTAAATCAGAAATATCTAAACAGACTTTTACTCAACGGATGTTCCCTCGTCCTCCTAAGGGAATACCAGATTCAAAGTCTAAAGAACGACAAGATTTGTATAACAACCTTACTAAAGAAGAACTTCAGGTTGTTGCTCGCGGATCAGGAGTATTCGCTGCTGCTGAACGATATTTTAATCTGGCAGACAAACTGACGATTGATGCCCGAAATGATATTCGAGATTGGTTGGAAGCTGAAGTTAAATCTCAAAACACTGCAGTTAATCAAGAAGCAATCCGTAAAGAGCGAGAAGACCGGCTTCGCCGAGATTCTAATTACCGTGATCTTTTTGCAGCAGTCTCTGAGGGAAAACGGATTAGTCAGGGAGCACTCGGAGAAATCGTAGGTATAGATCAATTGGACGTTAGTCAAGCCCAAGCCATCACTCGCTATCAAGAACAAATAGACGAAGGAAAAACGGATATTTCAACTTACCGGGACATTAAGGAAAGGCTTCTTAATTCTGTCGAAGCTGATTACTTTGACGATCAAGGGAATGTTATGTCTCATATTATCAATGGCGATATTTCCCAAACTGATCAAAAACGTTTAATTGATTTTGCTGCCACATTGAAAAAATCTAACGACCGATTTTTAATTAAACAATCTTATGAGGAATTGGATACCCATTTTACAGCTCCCAGATGGACGAAACTTATAACCACCCGGGGAGCTGCACTCCGGGCTTTTTATGCTAAGGAAGAATGGTATCAACGTGCAGTGGTTGGGGATGAAAATTCAAATAAAGTACTTGCTGATATAATTGGAGCAGCTGATCCTGAAACTCAGCTCTATTCGATGTTACCAATGTTGCGGTTCCGGGATGGCACAAGGGGGGAGTTGGATTTTAAGAGCGGTGATATGATTCGTAATCATTTGGAGTGGCTTAGTTCTGGGTCTTTACCATACGAAGAGGAAGCTGTCGAACGTAAGAAACTTCATCAGTGGCTCGTTTATGCTGAGACTCAAGAGAAGACTCAAGAGAAGACGCTTGAAAAAGATACAACTTCAGCACCTCCCCCGCCTCCTCCGAAACCGATTGAAGGATTTGACTTAAATGCCATAATTGGTGATCTATTGAAGAATGCTGTTAAGGATACTGGAACTCAAGATCCTGACGATTCTAAGAAAAGAACAGGTGCAATAGGAGTTCAACCATAATGCCTACTTTGGACCAAGAACTCTCAACTGAAGATTTAGGGGTATCCTCCCTACTTGATAAATATCAACGTGAAAGGAGCGTTCAAGATGAAGTGGCGTATTCTCGCGAAGCTCTATCTCAAAAAATTGATAATCTCTATCCAAGACCACCTGAACCATCTACGCCGGCGGATCCGACGGAGAAAGGGTTAGCTCCACCTATTCCTGATGTTCCTGAACCCCAAGGTTCAGAGATTACTGATCTCATACCTGTATCACCGGATTCTGAAATTCTTGGACCTTCAATTTCTCAATCATCTCCAACCCAAGAAACTCCTGAGCCTCAGGGTGACAGTTTTCTTATGGGTTCGTTAAAGTTTCTCGAATGGGCAGCTGGACCATTAATTTCTTTCGGGGATGCTGCTATCGCTCCAATTGGAGCTGATTACGATCCTAATGAAACCACAGCTGAGAGGTTAGGAAGTGTATTTAAAGTTTCAGGAGAAGCGTTTATAAAACGGTTCTTCCCGGAGTATGGACAAGAAGTACCTTTTTATGGTCGACGGGTTGTCGATCGATATATGTCCGGCCTCCCAGAAGCAGCTAAAGTTCCGGTCGGTGTTGCACTTGAAATGATATCTGACCCATCCATTATGCCAGGTCTTCCAACATTGAAGATGTTTCAAGCAGGTACTCGTGCACAACAATTTACACAAACTCGAGGTATGGGTGTGTGGGAACTGGGATTAAAAGATTTAATGGGAACGATTAACACTTCTCAACTTGGTCCTGCTGCTCCTTCGACCATAAGAGCTGCTACTAGAGTGGTTGATCAGGAAAGACGAAGCTTTTTTAAGGATTTAACAGGTAAGGAAGATGTGAAAGAAGTTAAACCCGGTGCAGCATCGAATGCTCCTGGAGAACCAATTCCGATCGACACATCTACCCCAATTGGAGATGTTCCTAAGTCAGGAGAGATCGTAGAGAGCACTGGTGAGGCTATAGAAAAGACCACGGAAGGAAATCCAATAAAAGACTTCTTTGGTCCCCAGAATCGTCGAACTTTCATGAAGAGGACTGCTCAAGTAGGAGCAGCTGCTGCAGTACTTGCTCATCCGTTTAAGATAGCAATGGAGGCAGCTACCCCTTCAGCTGTTGCTCCTGTAGTTAAAGCCGCGATTAAAAGTCTTCGTACTGTCGATCCACTAGTTGCATCTCAGAAACTATGGGCAGAGTTAGTACATCTAGATGTAATGCAATGGGATCCAGAACAGCTTGGAGAGATTGCTGGACGTGGAGATATAATCAAGAATATAGATCTCATGGATCGAATTCCTTCTGTAGAGTTAATGAAGGATGAACAAATATTTACCAACCTACATAAAGTGTACGTTGATGAGGAAATAACTAAACTTTCGTTTGATGAGTGGGCTGCTGGGGTAATAAAGGAAGCAGATAGAAAAGCTAAAGCAGGTGAATTCGCACTCGATACCACCCGGTTTAGTCCAGACCCGCAACCACACCTTAGTTCAAAAATGTCTGATGTACTCGAGCAAGCTACTAGAGAAGGTTGGGATGAGTTTAGTATCCGAGCTAATGAAGCTTGGGATATTTATGATGCAGATGTTATTGATAATGCTGTACGACTCGATTTTGAAACTGGAAGACATCTAAGTGATATAGGAAAACGATACGGTATCACTGATGATATTGAAATGAAGCGATTCACCGATCTGTATATGGATTCTACAATGGGTGATCCTATACAATATACTGATCCTAGAATGGAAAGACTTACTAAACTTGCTCATGAATTTAATCAGGATACTAAGAAACATACCTGGATGACAATGGATAATCCAGATGTTCCCGAATCCTGGAGAAGTGCTCTATTTAGACTTAGTGATACAGATAATAATGCAAGTCGATTCGACATAGCTGGTCTTGGGAATCCTGCTGCTTGGCGGGTTGAAATGGCCGAACGCCTAAAAGAATTAAAAATGGGGCCCGAGAAATATGATAAATTTGGTAAATTATTTTTCAGAAGTCCGTTTGATCTTAATGATGTAGAGGTTACTCTTTCAAATGGACTTACAAAGTTTGAATCGGGGGGTAAATTATCTCAAAAACAAATAGATCAAGAGATAAAAGCCTTTGAAGAGATTTTGAGTTTACCTGATGAAAAATTTGTAGACTTGTACGCTGATGTACTTACTCATGGGGTAAAATATAGTGCTGATCAGATAGATGGAATTCTTAGGGTGGCTGCTCGAGAAATGATAAGTGGCAATCAAAATCCAGCTCGCAAGTATACAGAATTATCGAGTGAACTTATACAGTTCATGAAAAAGGGAAAATTTGGAGATGACCCTAAGGGATTGTCCCAATATATGGACTATACTGCATTAAATCAAATTGAAGATGTTCTTACTACTTTAGGCCGAATGACAGAAGTAGGTCCTTTAGTTACTGACCTTGTAAAAGAAGGAAAAACAATGGTGAGGAACCCTGCTCATGTAGATACAAATAGAGGGGCATTTTTTGATTTTCAAACCCATGAGGTTAGTAAATTTTTAGACAAAAAGCCGAATAGTATATCTAAATTCTTAGAAGCTCCTCGTGAATTTTTTAAGCCTAATACTCTTAAGGAGTACGCAGAGACCTATTATCAAAACCTGATCAGCGATGAATATCGAATATTACGGAGTAATGAGCAACAGTTAAAAGATTTTGATGAGCTTGTTAATACGACTCCTTCTAACTTTAATATATCTCGCCGACATAACCTCATTAAGGAAATGGAGCGAACTAGCCGAGAAACCAAAATTCGCAATCGGGCTGAACGAAACCTAGATGATGTCATTACTCCTATAGAACCTCGTAATCATCCCCATCGTAAGCCTCAAGCATTCGATCAAAAGTTTAAACAGCGCGGGGCTGTTCAACTTCCGTTCGGAGCTAAGACCCCTAAGGAACTTTCAGCGAGAACTAAAGCACTTCAAGGTTTAGCTAAACAGGCTGATCGTGGGGATTTGAATGCCCTTAAACAACTCGATGCTGAACTCGATAATGCCGATGGTGCTTCTATGGCAGCTACCAAGAATGCTCGAGACATCGTTCGTAAGATGGATGAAGTTAAACAAGCTTTAGGTGCACGTGACGAAGTTTATAAGGGCACAGCTAAAGTTTCTAAACATCCCCAGTCTCCCCTGATCTTCCGATCTAGTAAGACTGTTGCTGAGAGAGTAGCTGGAACTCCGAATGCATCTCAGCAAGTAATAGCTATTCAAAAAGCATCAATAGTCGATAATGCAGTTAATGTTGAATTTCAACCTAACTACATGAATATTGAAACTTTGGATGATGTCGATACTATGATGAATTCATACATCGATACTTATGCTGACCAAGCTGAATTCTTGTTCGGAGGTCGACCAGGGGCTTTAGAAGAACAACATCGCCTACTCACTGATCTTTTAGGCGATCAAAAAATCAAAGCCGATCCTAATGCAGGTCCAGAGGTTCTATATGCTCATCGCCAGGCATTACTTGATTCAGCTGAACGAATTCGAAAACTGGCTACCGATACCCAGCCAGAAGGTACAGCTTCGCAGTTAACTAAAGCTACTGGAGACATAAGGGAGTATGCTCTGGCGAAAGAAATTTATATGCATAAGATCATGCGAGAACGGATGCTGGGTATTCAGCCTAAATCATCTGCCGACGCTTTGCATACCTTAAATATTGCGCACGAGACACCCGTGGGTCAGTTTAGAGAGTTACAACGCGTCTTTCCGATGATCGAGGATAGTGCTCGGATACAGCGATTATTTAAAGCTATAGCCAAAGAATCCGACCCTAAGACCGTTAGTGCTCTAGCTGCTGATATGTTCAAAGCTAACTTCGCTGATGTTGCTCATGAATTGTTTATTAATAACATACTCTCATCTTTAAAGACGCATGCCATTAACATTGCTTCCAACTTCAGTCAAATGGCTGTGCCTCCGGCTCAGAAAACTTTAGAAGCTATGAACGCTACTGCTAGAGGCAATTTCAATAAAGCTGGGGACGACTTTGCTGAAGCTAGTGTAATGATACAAACTACTGTTGAATCTTTCGGGGATTTTACAAAACTGTTATTCACCCGAAACGGATTTCAAAATGTTGATATGCCTGCAGAGTTGACTCGTTTACATGAGATAGCTCGAATTCGCCACCACCCGGCAGTATCATCGGAAGCATTGAACTACAATGGCCTCTGGGCTCCTGCACTCGATTGGTTAGGCAAGATGATCAGGGTTCCAGGGGCTAGCTTACTCCGTGAGGACGTGGCAGCTAAACTTATTCAATATCGTACATCTGTCAATTCTCAGGCTATACGAAGAGCTCGCAAACAAGGTAACGGTGCTGCTGACGTAAAAGCTCTTTATGAGATATACAGAAATCATCCAACCGAGAGAATGTCTACTGGAGGTATTAACCAAGCTAATATCTTGACGTTCACAAACGATTTAGGTTCTAAAGGACGTATTCTCCAAAATATCAAAAGAACTATCCCCGGAGCTCGTTATGTTATCCCATTCATTCAAACACCGACGAACATTGTTAAGTTTGGTGTTCGCCATTCTATATTTGGTAATGTTTTTATCGATCTTAAACCAGCTCTTTCTCGCTTAGATGCAACCGGCGATGCAGCTCGAGCTAAGATCGTTATGGGCTCTATAATCCCAGGCTATCTTATTGGTTCTATGGGGGAAGACATCACTGGTCAAATCGATCTTCATGATCCATTAGGTCAACTCACTACTCAAACAGGGGCTAAACCTCCTTATTCGATTAAAATCAATGGAGAATGGATAAGCTATCAAGGTATAGAACCTTTACGTACTGTCTTAGGACTTATGGTATCTTATCGAGATACCATACAAGCGCTCGATTGGAGTGATGAAGATTTCATGGGATATTTTGAAGGCAATCAAACACTAGAGGAATTCGCTGGTAACTCGGCAGACATGCTTTCTCATTTAGCAATTACAGCAGCTGCTCCTTTCATTCGAGTAATTGGAGATAACTATCTGTTACCCCAGGTCGGAAGTCTGTTTTACGCCATAGATGCTATTCGAGCTAGTAATGATGCTACAATACCAACAGAAGATCGTGAGCATTGGAAATCGTATGTGATGAGGTATCTCCAACGATTTGCATCTTTAACTGCTACAGTACCAGGAGCTAACTTGTCTAAATCGTTAGTTCAATCAGGTGGAATTTCTGAGACACTGGGATTCTACGATCCAGGGTTCAAAAATGCAGAGAACTACTTTGATATGGTGAAAGCTCAATTACCTTATTTCTCTAAAGACGTAGCTAACCATATCAACCTTTACGGAGATGTGCAGGCTTTACCAGAAGGATTTGGTCCTGATATAATATCTCCATTTTATGTTCGCCCAGAAGCTAAAGATCAAGTCGATATTAATATGGCTAAACTTCAACCCATAATTCCAAGGCCAAAAAAGAAACTGGGTGGTGTTCGAATGACTCCTCACGAGCAGGAGGAATACGGAATTATGGTAGGTAAAGGGTTTGCTGGTTTAGGAGATATTAAAGAAGATATTCGATCTACTATGCAGAGCGTTTACTATAATCAGATCTCAGATGAAGGAAAACGAGCTTTTATAGAGAACTTAATTCACGCTCGCCGACAAGCTGCTGAAGGCTATTTTATAGGAACTAACATTGAATTCCGAAAAAGAGTTATCGCACGTCAACAACGTGAAGCTCAAAAGATGAGGCCAATACAATGACTGTAAGTACCACCCATTCATCCGACCTACTAGCTCATACTGGCCCAGGTAGTTATGCTTATACCTTTCCAATATTTGTTGAGGGCGATTTACAAATTCATCATGTCGCAGTAGATGATACAGAAACTTTACTGACTTTAACCACTGATTATACTGTAGCAATTGGTGGTGATGGTACCGGTACGATTACCCTGATTTGGGATGAACCTGCTGGAGGTCCATACGTAGGAAACATTCGATTACGTCGAATTCTTGCATTGACTCAAGCTGTAGATTGGGTCAACAACAATGCTTTAGATATGGAGATCTTAGAGAAAGAATTTGATCGTCAATTAATGATGATCCAACAAAATACCAATACTATTCTCGAGGGATTAACTCCGGAAGAACAGACCGCTATAACCATTAATACTAATCGACTTAGGGGTCGGTTTAGTAGTGGTGTAGGCGATATTGAAAACATAGCTCTTGGGTCACTCACCGAAGAAGCTTCTCCTGCAGCTTTAGATATGTTAATTGGGTTTATTGCAGATGGCTCTTTACGGGAGTTTGATGTCGATAACTTTTTAAATGCATCGTTTCCGACTACTTTACCAACTTTTTTGTATGCTGAACTTTCGGGTTCTCTTGCTTTATCGGTAAACACTAAATACGTTGATAAAGCGGGTGCAAGTAATGCTCATACACTTCCGCTATTATCAGGCTTAGCAGAAGGTGACCGGATTGAACTTTCAATTGTTGCATCTGATCGGTTGGTTATCATTAATGAACATGCTAGTGATTCCAATGATGAAATTTGGACCGGATGTGCTATTGGGGACTACGTAAGTTTGATGGTTATAGATGGAGTCTGGGAAGTAATGGATGAAAAAGGTCCTTCTTTCTTGATTGAATTAGCTCTCACTACAGATGATTCAATTTCAGCAACTACGGAAGAAAAAGTATTTGATGCGGGATATTCCGCAGATATTGATATTGGAGGTTATTGGGATAGTGTAACGAACCATAGATTTGATTTCCCTCAAATTACTGATAGTCTTCGAGTATCAGTTATAATTCAATTTTCATACAGTCATTCTACTGGTATGTCGACTTATCCAAAATTGACAGGGGTAAAAATTCGAGATTCTGCGAGCTTAAGTGGAGGTGTTCAGTTAGGAAATCACCCATATCTCATTACGGGAGTTAAAACCGATCGCATCGAATTTTACACATATAATGATACCGGGAGTTCAGCGAGTCTTATGGGACATGATGATAAAGATGAGACTACCATAAAAATTATGAATCATAGTAGAGTGAGGACTTAACCATGGCATTGAATGCTCAACAAAAACGAGATGCTACAAAACATCTTCACCCAACAGTTGGATTTATGGTTGATGATGATGGAAATTTCCTTAAGTGGAAATCAGCTCTCCCTAAACCTACTGATCTTGAGCTTGAACAAGGATACGCAGATTGGCAAGCACTAGAAACCAAAAAAAATACTTCTAATTCTGGGGTTAAAACCATAATAATCAATAACGGAGATATGATTAAAACGTTATCCGGGAGCTTTTCAGAATGTCAAACTTTTGCATCTACTGATGTTAATGCTTTAGCTAAAACTATTTACCTATTAACTAATTTGGTTGTTTATTTAGCTCACGGGAATTCTCCTGAACTTAAAGATTATATTGACTGAGGTGAATCATGGCACGTAACATTGTAACCGCAGATCTTTTCCGGCAAAACCGGAGGAGGGTCTTGATTACAGGAACTCCCCCGGTGAATGAGGAATACTTATTCGCCGTGAATCACGATATGATTCCTGCGGGAATCCATGTTTCGGGTCATGCAAGTGATACATACATCCTGAAGAGTCTTATGACTCCAACAGATAATCAGGCTTTAATTTCATCTGGAACCTATAAGGAAGTAATTACGGATGGTTCAGATTTTGATTTTGATATTAATTCTTCAGTTCGAGCCCTATGGGCACCTGGAGTTTATATTTTGGTGGCCCCAGCGGTCGTGAACGGGGCTTGCGATGCCCTTCTGTGTTGGTAACTTAATAGAGGCAATTTGAAATGGCAACAACAACCGCAACAATGATTTTTTATGACAGTGCAATCGAGAAGGCTCTCGAAACAGGGGGCATTGATTTCGGTGATGAAACAGCAGATGCTTTTGGGTGCTTGTTAACAACAGTTACCCACGTCCCGGCGGTTGCTGATGTCTTCGTGAGTCCTGGTATAGACAATGAATTAGTAGATGTCGATTATTCCCGACAAAATTTAGCTACTCTTGCTGGTGGTCAAGCTGCGGGGACTTATACGTGGGATTCTGCAAATGTAGTATATACTGCTGTAACTGCTAGTATTACTGCCCGTTATTACCATGTTTATTATGATAACAGTGAAGCAGACACCGTTAAAGAATTGGTATGCTATGGCTTATTGGATAATACTCCAGGGGATGTCGTAGCAACTGCTGGTAATACTATTACACTTCAAGTGAATGCTTCTGGTTGGTTTACTGGGGCTTTTACTGACGTAACATAAACAGATGCACGTTACGAGAGAAATTAAACTATGAACTATCAAGCATTAAAAACTGAAATAGATACTGATGCCCTTGTAAGAGGGTATGCAGGAATGACGGATCAGCAAGTAGCGGATTCATTGAACAACACGATTGATCGGGAAGTGAATATAGATTCATTAACCGGGGATGAAGTATTTCAGTCAACTGCTGCAGCAGCTTGGACTGCATTAACCGAAGGTAAGAAGAACCAATGGTTGGCATTCTGCGGACGGGAAACTATTGATCCCTTCGGACCAGCTAATGTACAGTTGGTCATAGATTTATTTGGAGTCGGATCCACAACATTAACGAACCTTCAGACGCTCAGGAAAAGAACTGTGAGTCGGGAGACTGAACTGGGGCTTGGCAATGTTGACCCCGGTGATGTAGCGCAAGCGAGGGCCATGTAATGACTACAGCAAATATAAAATATACAAATATCGCAACCGCTATTGCCATTACTTCGGCAGATGGAAACACCGCCGGGACTTGGAACTCTTCCGCGCTTGTTGATAATCAAACGAATTTATATATGGATGCAATTTTTGGTGGCAGTCTACAGACTGGGACAGTCGCGGCTGGAGGCGGCACTATCGACATCTATATTGCAGCATCATGGGACGGCGTTGAGTTTAGTGGTGGTGTCGATGCTGGTGATGTAGACATTACTTGGGGTACTACTGGTAGCACGCAAATCGGCAGTGAATCAAATTTATTCGTTGCCGGATCAATAACAGTGAATGAGGCCGACGACGACAAAGATATGGTGTTTGGTCCCATCAGTGTTGCAAGTGTATGCGGAGGAGTAATGCCTCTTGAATGGTGTGTTGTCATTGATAATAATTCAGGCGGAACCCTCCACGCGACCGGTACGAATAATCATCTGGAATACACTGGTATAGAATACACTTCGGCGTAAGCTATGAGCATCATTCTTCGCCGTCCGTACACGCAGAAACCTCCAGCGGGTGTTCGTCCTAATCTTGGGCACTCTCAGTTGAAGGGGTGTTCTGCATGGTTCCCGTTTCTAGGTCGGTCTGTGCGTGATGCAATCAGTGGTCGTCTAGCGACATCAGATACGGGTGGCTGGACTATAAATGAACATGGATTAGTAAAATCATATGATGCGGATTCTAATCAAGTTACACGTACTGGAATAAACTTAGGCACACCAGAAACTTTCCACACGTGGTCCGTTTGGATTCGAAACGGGTCTACAACAGATGGGAACGGGACGGTATGCGGTTTTGTAATAAACACAGATAATAGATGGGGTCTTAAGATAGATGGGGGTGGAAGCAGTTCGGCTAGAGAAATAGTTTTTATGGTCGAAGTGGCTAATGTAAAAACAAGCATGAAAACTAATGTCACTCCAAACGCAATTAGCACTACAGGTTGGCATCATGTTGTAGGAGTAAAGGATTCAACGTCAGACCCGTTTGGGAAAATCTATATAGATGGAGTGAGTGTAACCGTAGCCAGTGGCGATATTTCTGTCATTGATAACGGGTATCCCGGTGAAATTATTATAGGTTCATCGGACATTGGATGGAGTTGGGGCGGTCAAATAAATGACGTACGCTTTTACAATCGCGCATTAACCGTTGCTGAAGTAAAAAGTATTTATGCAAATCCTTACGCACCATTCACCCGCAACATCTACATCCCGCAAGCAGCAGCCGCCGCGACAACGACATTCTTCCTCCCGCTCTGGCGACCCATGACCACCAAGCCCTCACACCCGGTGAGTTGATATGGCAATTCGGTTAAATCGAGGGCATCCGCAGTTAAAGGGTTGTGTTGCTTTTCTTGATCCGAATAACCGTGATTATATTAATAATGTCCGGGCGATTCTGTTCGGTGTTAATTCGTCAATTGCAGCAGGAGGGCCGCCACAAAGCAGAGGTCAAAATTTACGAGTAACTGGGTCTGCCAGCGGTGGTTACTTTCCAGTCGGACAACAGTTTTATGATCAGATGGAAAGTACGACGGCGTTCACAGTATCCGTGTGGGCCAAGATGGATTCAATGGCAACTTGGGGTCATGTGGTTGCTTTACCGTGGATAGAGGATGCTTGGTCAAATCCTTTTACCACGCTGGAATTTCAAAAAAATACATCTACGACGGGTGGCCGTATTGTTTTCACTATTGGCGGCGTTGGTAACGCCAGCGCCAGCTCTAATGGCTTTTGGTTAATAGATAGCACATGGCATCTATACACGGTAGTGCGAAATGGAACATCTGTGGATTTTTATCAAGATGCTGCTTATTTCTCGGCAGGGGATGCTGTGGGTGGGGGAGCGATAGATTTTGATGGACGATACAATGATATCCATCTATTAAACAAATCGCATTTAGACCCCGGTGAAGATGTGCTGGGGGATGTCTCTGTTGCGTGGATTTATAATAGGGCGCTTTCTCTTCCTGAGATAAAAGCAAATTACGAAAATCCTTGGGCACCATTCGAGCGCCAGATATTCATTCCGATAGGCGCGGCAGCACCTGCTGGTGAGTCACACATTGCCAACGTCCCACTGGGTACGTTAGGACTTACAGGTCAAACCTTTCAAGCTGTCGTTTCTGATCATCATAAAATTGAAATACCCTTAGGCGCGTTAGGATTTACAGGTCAAGTACCTACAACCGATACAACTGAACACCATAAAATTGTTGTTCCTTTAAGTACATTAGGATTAACCGGACAAGTACCTACTGTTCTAACAAGTGGAAATCGCTGGGTTGATATACCTGTAGGATCGTTAGGACTCACAGGTCAAGTACCTACAGTTTTAGTAGCAGAAGATGAAACGGTTGTCGTTCCTCTGGGTACGTTAGGGTTCACGGGTCAAGTACCTACAGTTGATACTCCTGACAACCGATTCATTAACGCTCCCCTAGGATCATTAGGATTTACAGGTCAAATACCTACGGTCAATACAACTGAACACCATAAAATTGAAATACCCTTAGGCGCGTTAGGATTTACAGGTCAAATACCTACTGTCGAAACTCCTGACAACCGATTCATTAACGTTCCCCTAGGATTATTAGGGTTAACAGGTCAAATACCTACCGTTGAGACTCCCGACAACCGATCCGTTAACGTTCCTTTAGGCACGTTAGGGTTTACAGGTCAAGTACTTACTGTTGAAGTTCCAGAAAATAAGTATATAAATCTACCTTTAGGTATATTGGGATTAACGGGTCAAACACTTACTGTTGATACAGAAGAAGAAGCTATTGCTGAATTACCTCTTAGCACTTTAATTTTTATGGGCAAAACACTTAGGGTTTTTACTTCAACTGGAGGCGCATCTAGTCCTTCCGGTCCATTACAGGATCCGCTTAGCCCGCCTATAACTGATACAGGAGAAGGATATGAATAATAATACGAATGGCGATAAAAACTTTCTTCGTGGGATAACTATCACGTTAACAGTGATGATTGGTATTACGGTTCTATGGACTGGCTATACTAAATCAAACCGATTTACTTACCGTGATAGTCAGCGGCATGAAGCTAGAATGGAAAAACTTGAAGAGTTTGATATCCATATAGATACACGACTCGATCGATTCTCAGAGCAGTTAATCAGAATTGAAACACTAATACGTTATAGACTAGCAGAACAATTTCAAAACGAGGACATCATAGGCAAGAAATTCTCCGGAGACTAAATTATGCCAGCTAAATCTAAAAAGCAACAGCGTTTTATGGGCATGTGTACAACTGCCAAGGGTCGGCGTAAAGCGAAAGGGCGTTGTCCACCGATTAAAGTAGCTAGAAAGTTTGCGAGGAAAAAATGAGACTAAAAAACAATACAGTTCGTGTCCACGATCTTCATCGCAAAGTTGTTATGGTAATGTTTAAGATCGATGATCCTTTGCGAAAATTTCTTGGGTATGAGCCGACCATTACATCTGCGATTGATGGTAAGCATAAACGTTCATCAGCGCACAACACTGGACGTGCATTCGATCTACGTACGTGGACAACAATAAACAGTGGCGTACAGATACCTCCTACCAGACGTTTACAGATGTATGATTTAATAAACAAATTGGTTGACGATGAATTTGATGTGGTCACTGAGAGTGATCACATCCATGTAGAGTACGATCCGAAGGTACCTACATGAACAGTCTTCGAGTGAAAACTCGTAAAGACTGGGTGGGATTACCCGCAACGCGGAGACAGCGTACTAGCATACGTTTCCCATCCTCTCATAAAGCGATATGGCTATCCGGTGCTAGACTGTTAGTCGTGAGAGGTAAATAGTAATGGCTGAAAAAGTCGATCCTCAGGTAGTTGACGACCTGACTAGTTCAAACGTCAAAACAATAGCGGGTGCACCTGCCAGCTATTCCAACATGCTTCTGGCAAATATGACCGCCGCTCAGGGTCGTGCGAACGACTCGGCTAATGCGATCCAACATGCCATGTTGCAGTCTCTGGTAGAAGGTCAGTCGCAACGTGCGGGTCTGGATATATCGGAGGCAGCTTCGGTAGCTCCTATCGCAGCACTGAGTGATACTTTGGCCGCGTCAATAGCGCAAGCCATCGTCAAAGCCGTGCAGACCATTCCGCCGGCAACTCCGTAAATCGGAGGTTGATTGGGGGCGAAAGCCCCCTTTCATCTTAATTATGAACAATGAGGAATTTCGGCAGATGAAACAAGAAACTGATTATATGTTTGAGATGATGCAGAAGATGATCATTGAAAATGAACGAGCTGCCACCGCCCAATTAAATAGTTTCGAAAGGCTCGTTAACATAATGCGAGCTAAAAATGGTCTTACCCCATTACCAGGCGGGGTGCTGGAGGACCATCCACAAGATGAAAATGTAGGATAAAGTATTCCTCATTTTTTAGCTTTCCAATAGGCTTCTAGATGTTCAAGCAACTCATTTTGACTCTTCGCTTTCGACCGTAATGCTTGAAATATCGCCTCGTCGGTAGTCTGATTGGCGGTGATAAGATGAACCACTACTTGTTCTATTTGCCCCCGCCGATCCAGTCTTCCGATCAATTGCTGGTATTGCTCTAAGCTCCAGGTTAGTCCTAACCAAACAACCGTATGTCCTCCGTATTGTAAGTTTAAACCATGTGACATGCTTTGAGGATGACATACTAGAAGAGGTATGTTACCTGTATTCCATCGACGGATAAGAATATCTGATTCTTCAGGGGACACACCTCCATATATAACAGGAGCTTTCGGCCATTTCTTTCTGATCATTTTAAGTTCATACCTGAATTGTATAGCACAGAGTATACCCCGATCCTGATCCCCCTCTACCAATTCTTCTAATGCCTCGATCTTAAGATCGTGGACATGTAGTACTTTTCGATCCTTGTCTCCTGGTTCACCCCCGTACATAGAGCCCTGAACAAACTGTCTAAGTTTCATAGCCAGACTAGCCATGTTAAAGGCTTCAACCCCTTCTTCCTCTAACATGATAAAGAACTCTTTCTCAAGTGTCTTGTATTGAGCCCTCAATTCTGGGGTAAACTCAATCTTAATTTGATTGTAATGTGGATCTGGAGTATACTTCTTACCTTTCAAATAGATCGTTTTAGGAGCAATGATCTTGTTGATGATTTCCTCTGCACCATCCTTAGGCACCCACTTATATTTAGCAACTGCCAACATGTAGGTCATTTGAAACTTACCGAAGGCAGGGTTTAACAACTTGCCCTGGTCTAAGAGATAGAATTGAGACCAGAGATCGCTTAGGTGATTAGGTCTAGGAGTAGCTGTCAGTATATATCTTGCCTTAAAATAAGGCATGAGCATTTTCCACTTTTTGAATCGCTTAACCTTGGATGATTTCATCTTCGAGGATTCGTCGAATATGACTGCATCATAAGGGAATCGTTTTGTTTCGTGCACGTATTGTCTTACTCGATCAGCCAGCCATAACAAACCCTCGTAGTTGATCAAATGGATGTGTGTGTTCCTCCTGAATCTTCCTGCTTTCTCTGGGCCATGTAGAGTAGTAAAGCTTAGGTTTTTAGTATAGTCCCACAGCTTAGCTTCTTGTCTCCATGTTGAGTACACCACCCGTATAGGCGCGACAATGAGGGTAGGCTTTTTAATCTCCCCTAGTTCAATCAGTCTCTTTATGGCATACAGGGCCATAACCGTCTTCCCCGATCCTAACTTGGCGAATAGGGCTACCTCCTTTTCCTTAACCAGCCTCATTATGGCTTGTTGTTGTTCTGGATCTAAATCGACATGGCCTCGCATCTATGTAGACCCCCTAAAATTAAAATTAAATGGTACCAGGAGGTTAAAACTATATACCTCACTGGTATTTATATGGGGGGACCCATATATACCTATGGGTCCCCATTTTATTAACAGGGTTGGCACGAGTTTTAATCCTATGGGGACACTATAACGTAGATTACTTCAGGACTATCTGATGGTCCACTCATCACTACGCACTCGTCTAGTGATGTTACTTTAATACAGACAGGCTCTGAAGCACACGCTGCAAAAAATAGTGCCATTCCAACTACCAATAAATGTTTCATTTTGTAACCACCTTTACAGGTTTTTCCATAAACAGTTTAACTAGCCTCACGAGAAGCCAACTTTTATCATATGTCGAATCAGTGTATTGATATTGACATATCGCACAACCTATAGTAAACGCTTTTTGGTTGAAGTCTATAGTAATCGTTCTATAGTTATGTCCGCACTTTGGGCACATGTGCGGCTGCCTTACGGGTGGCTTCTTCTTTGGTTGTTGGGTCATTAGGGTCTACCATTTTTAGGTCTATATGAACGAGTCGTTCGGCTAAGTTCCAGTTAAAATTGGCACTCACGATTAACAACCCGGTCTTGTATTGAAACTCTTTAGCTACGTCAGCGAGATGTTTATATAATTTCTCAGAAGAAGCTATTTGTTTCGTATCAAATACTTTTGGCGTTACTAATGGCATCTATTTTTTCCCCTAGACAGCTTAGCTGCCTTATTTCGTTTACGTCCTCGTCGACTTGACTTTTTGAACCACTCCATAGACTGATCGTTAGCTACCAACCTTTTTGTCTTGTTCCCTTTTAAACGACTCATTCGAAGTACACTCGCTTACCATTAGCGGCCTGTACTCCTTTTTCCTCGGAATATTCTACATCATAAGACTTTAAGACAGCACTTTGCTTGCCCCAAGCTCTACGACAATATCTTTTCACTTGTTTTTCAGTTTCATATTCATCCTCATTTATTACTTCTAAAACCATAGCAGCATCTTCATCGTATTCTGCTCGACTGTCAAATACAAAATAACATTTCTTAGTCATTTATCCCACCTCACTCTCACGAATCGTGGGTGTCTAAGAGAGCCATCATTGGTCTCTTCCTGGTATAATATTTCAATCGTTTCACCCATGGGGGGAGAATTCCAGAATTGTTGTCTTTGTTCATCACTGAATCCTCCCCCTACATCAACTGCTACTCCTCGATAATCGACTGTTAATCCACCAAGCATGTTTTTATATTTACCTGTACCAGGATAATAGCCTGTAACCTTTACATCTGCGCTCTCGATCGCTTTGAGTTTCATCCATAGAGCAGATCGTTTCTGTACGTAGTTATAGTCTAAAGGTTTGAGTACGGTTCCCTCATACCCCGCAGATCGGCATGCTTTATAGTGATCCATAGCATCTTCACGAGTGTTCACTATGTGATGAGTAACATACCTTAAATGTTCACTACTGTTAGCGATCTCATGAATCAATCTTAATCGATCCGTGAATACTAGATCAGCTCTCGGGAGTTCAAAGAGGTGAAACTTAACATCGGGAGTTCGATTTAAATTACGGATCAATCCACTACTCTCTTGGAAAGTCATACCAGGGATTAGGAGTTCTCCGTCGAGCTGAACCGAGGACATAACTGATTCTGTGATATGATCTAGACCATGTAGTTCCTTACCCGATCGGGTATATATCTTTCCATTCTTATATAGACCTCTCACTCCATCGAGTTTAACTGAGCTCCAACAAGGGAATCGAATCTTCTTCCAATCTACCTTCATCGCCAACATTACGTCAAAGGTAGGAATAAGACCAGGGAATACAGAATTGATACTCTTTATGTTAAGCCCAATCCTCAAATCCCTTTGGAGTATTCGATTGAGGAGAATACAAGACTCTGCATTAAGAGTATGAGCATGCTGTAGTAAAGCCCACCGAGCCGAGTCTCCCGTAAACTGACGGGCTTTTAACTTCCTGAGGAGAAGAAAAGTCTCTTCATTTAAGTCTAGAACGCCCGTCCCCTCAAGATGTAAGTTCCGTATATAGTAATTCCATTCAGGATTGTAAGCCCATTTTAATACGAGTTGAACTTCTGGTACCCGTCGGAGCATCCTTTGCTTTTCATTTGTCGACCCCACCTCCGAAATTTGAGAAAGCATCGAGAATATGGTCGTACTGGGTATATGTCGCATTTTGCATCTCCTTCAAGAATTTGATTAATATATCTACTTGGTCCCTATTTTCTATAACTCCTGCTATGTGGCCCATTCCTTGTAGCCGTTCTATTTCCCTTACTTGTCCTGGATGAATTTCACCTCCGGGGGCTTTAGTTTCAATAAAAGCATGTGTACCTCCAAGACCAATCAATAGTCGATCGGGGACAAATCGCCTGTTGGGACTAACAAACTTATAAGCAGTCCCTCCAATCTTACGATACTCATTGGCTAAGTATCCTTCTACCTTACGTTCGGCTTCACCCAAGTATCACCTCCTCGATAAGTCGTAATAGTGCCATTGCTGACCAATAAATACATACGGACAATATGATAAATATACATATCCTATTGATTAAGTAACGCCATGAGCTCTTTCCTCTCATTAGTCCTCCTCACGGTATTAAGTCGACTATGGATTCGAAAGACGATCTCAGGTCTTTTCTTACCTCGGAGTTCAGCTTTAATTAACCAGAGGAGATACTTCTCCATCTGGATTTGAGTTATCTTCTCAGAGAGTACTAGCCAGTTCCGCAATATAGCAGTGCACTTATTGTACTCCTGATCCGATAAATGTATATCACTTATACGTTCAGTAAGACTCATTCTTTTCTATACCTCATGGCCTCATAGCCCTTAGCTTTCAGTGGAAGACCATCAGCCCAAGGAGGCATCTCACACATGAGCTGATCGAATTCTTCTATCGATCCAAAATCCTCAGGAGCATATGCTATGCCTTCATCGTGGATCGATCCGATGACCTTGTATCCTGCTCTCTCAACATTCAGTAGTCCTTGTACGAGTATATCCCTAGTAAGACCTTGTACTTGGTTCTCCACTAATCGACCGGGACTGATAGCTAATCGTGCCCACTTGTTAGTGTACGGATTGATACCCATGAAAGTGATCACACTCTTCATCTCACCCCATGGCATTTTCCTTTCCTCCACCCTTGGTTGATTATATGCTATAAGCCTACCACTTGGCAGTTTCATATACAATCGGTCATGTTGTACCATGAACCGAGTGTTACCATATTCCATTACTCCTCCTAGCTCCACTGCACCCCGAGCTGCTTTGTAGAGCTTGTACCAGAGGCGTACGACTTCTTTATACTTACGTCGATAGAAAGCGACAGTATCTTTTGAATCCTGTTCACTGAGTTCGAGTCCATATCCAGCAGCAGTTGCTCTATATGTTTTATCTCCCATCTGATATCCGAGTCCAAGGACAGCAGTTTTTCCATGAAATCGCTGAGTGTCGGTGACCGCATCGTAGGGGATTTTGTATCTATCGGAGGCGAACGTTTTATATTGATCGAGACCATCTTCAAACTCCTGACAAGTTAAGGTATCCATAGCGCACCAATGGAGTGCACAGTTCTCTATGGATGAGTAATCAGATACACGGAGTGTGCATCCTTCAGGCGGAATAATACATGGCCGTACCATTAGACTGGCAAGAGCCATAACGTTTGGAGTGAGCTCCTTAACCGCTTCAAGTCCCTCCTCGAATGCTTCAATGCACCTAATGATACTTTCAGCTTCGGTAGAGCAAGCATTCTCCTTTAACACATCCTTGAACTTCACTCTTGCTGGTAAGTTCTGAAGTTGTAGTCCAGCAGCAGCAAATCGACCAGTGACTGTAGGAGAGTAGATAAGGTTACTCTTAACAGTACCGTCTGAACACATAGCTACCAGCATCTTCTTAAACTTAGCAGTGGATGTTTTACTTAGCTTCTTTCTGTACCATAAGAGCTTCCGAACTCTCATAGGAAAGTTAGTGTTTGCTATACCAGCCTCGACAGTATCTGCAGTGAGATCAGGAAGAAACACACCGTTGTTTTGAGCAAAAGTGATCATTCGAGCTCGTTGTCCACCAGTAGTGATTTCCTTTTTAGTGAATTTAGAGAGCTTTCTCTCCATATCTGCTTTCCATTCATCCAACACCCTTACTATCTGGTTAGTTAAAGGCAGATCGATCTTTAATCCCCTTGTGTTCTGTACTTGGGTGTGCATCCATACTTCCTTCTCATGGATGCTAAGTTTTTTGATTTGGAGAAAACGGTAAATGGCCCTCTCGGAGCGCACGTCTTGTTTGCAGTAATCGTAAAATTCTTGAAATTCTCCCCGTGCCAGTTCTGGTGTCCAACGGGTGAATGGAGTAGATTGTGACCACTTCTTTGGCTTGCATAGCTTGTTGATCAAATGATTCCCTCTTGGGTCTTTTGTTTCCACCACTCCAGTAGCTGAGCCAGCCATATCTAGAGCTCTTGGATAATTTAACCGGGTAGCCAGAGCCATTACATCGGTGTACTTCGAGTATGGAGGTCTCTTCTTTAGGCCTAGTTGTTTGTACGATCGGTCGATGACACACTTCTCGAATGCCGCATTCCATGCTGCAATTGTCACTGAAGGATCCTGCACATATTGAATAAAATCCTTTGGGATTGGTTCTCCTGATATCCATAGCTTTGGTTCCTCTGCACCTAGTGCGTAAGAAAAACATATTATATCAAATGACTTATGACGAGTATACTTATGGACTCCAACCACCTTGAGGTTAATCTCACAGTAGGTCTCGAAGTCCAGATGGAGAACTTCTAGTTGACTAGCTTCCATCTCCTCCACTCCTCTAGATAATGGTCGACAACAGGAGTTTTAGTATCTCCTACTACGATCAAATTCCATGCTTCTTTAGCGAATCCTCCACACCCTGGTAATTGAGAAGCATCTGCTCCTACATAATACTTCCTCATTTGCCAATTAGATTGAAGATATCCTTTACTCATCTCAATGAGGTTCTTAGCACGAACCGTTTGGAGTCCAAGACCTTTCATAGTTCCTTCCAGAAGAGGAGCACTTGCCTGTGACATCCTCTTAGGTGTTCCATACCACTTCTTCATTTTGTCCCAGGCTTCCTTAGCTGGACCATATTTAGCTCGATTAAGGAGTATACATGCTACGAGTACTCCCCACGGATCGTTTGCTTCATCCGAGATTTCTTGTTGTAATAGTTTCATATTACCTCCTTGGAGGACGTCCCTGTCTCCCCGGGTTATGGATTACTCTTCGAGAAAGCTCTCATCAGTATCGGAGGATGAATCCTCTTCCACTTCAACAGCAAACTCTCCGAACTCCGACTCAGCACTCTTCTTGCCATCGAGTCGCTCACCGTCCTTGGTTTTCATAACATTGTTCATGCCGACCCCAATGCCCTGGTTACCTGCCTTATTGTACCCGTAAAAGTTAACGGACACTCTGCAGTAACATCCAGAATAGAATTCGTTCTGGTCTAGCAAAGGTTTGGCATCTGGACCGACGATCCCTGGTTGTCGATCGGACTTGGTGTTCAAATAGAACGTGTCTTTGTACACCTCGTTCGATTCAGCCTTATCATCTCCATTGTGCAGGGGATTAACCATACCCTTCGGCCATTTCTTTTTGTCCGCCCCAAAAAAGTCAGTAGCGGCGGATACAATTGCTGATTTAATCGACTTTATACCAGCAGTATCGGATTTCGGAATGAGGATTGCCATGGAAAACTTCATGTCACCATTAGGCATCTCTGCCCTTTCCCATACATGGGCGTAAGATGCACGACCTACGGGGGTTACAAAGTTCTTGTGAACGGACTTCTTAGCTGTTTCAGCCATTTGTATATCTCCTATACGGTTTTGCGGTTATATCGGTATTGATATATACACATTGTATACCGCTTTTTACAATATGTAAACTCCTAAAGCCTCGCCTCACGCTCGACTATGGAATATTCTAATTCAATTTGCACCATCCTTCGATCCATTATTTCTGTCCAATAAGCAAAGGCATCGTAATCGTGAGCATATTGCTCGATGTAATATATGTCTACGATAGGGGTAACAGCAAGCAACTTAATACAGGTCATACATATCCCAGTGACGGAATACAGGGTACGTGCTCGATGTAGTTCAGTGCACTGGAGCAATGCATTTTGTTCAGCATGGATAGCTTGACACTTATCGAGACCTTCTCCCGAGGGATAGCCTACTCCTGGACATCGTTCGATGTCACAATGCACTACATTCGGAGCTACGCCATTGTACCCAGTTGAAAGTATATGCCCTCGACGATCTGTTATTACACAACCTGTCTTTCTGCGAGCACAATTCCCTCGCATGGATACTGCTTTAGCAATGAGTAAGTTCTGTTGTATTCGATCCATTAGAACACCCCTTCAAGATCCTCTTCAAAGGCATGGAGAGATCCGATGAAGTGGGTGAACGTACCGCTGTTACACTTCAATTGATTACAGAACCATATCTGTAATCCCCGAGCTAATATCACATCAGCGATGAAGAACTTAATGAAGTCACAGGACCTCATTGTGTAGTTCATATGTAACTTGTCATTTCTATAGAGGAGTTGGTAGTACATCGAGCAAGGGATTCGATCTCTTCCTCCAAAGTTCATAATGTCCTGATGTTGATCGTACATAGTGAGCACTGCTTGCCGAGTGTTCGATCTCAACCGAAGCTCTCTGAGTACGTGAGGTATTTGAGGATGAAGACGTTCAGCATAAGTATAAGCAAATACTCCATCACGTATAAATTGATTCCAAAAGTCAATTCTTTCGCCAAAAGCATATCCGGGGTTCTTATATTCCAACCCTAATGTGGTCCGATCGGCGAGTTCTGTCTCAAGCCAATTAGGATTGATATCGAGTTCTCTTATGAGAGCCATCTGTCCCTCGAATGAAGTCAGGCTATAGGCATAGCTATGGAGCTCAAGAGTATTCTTATTTACCTTCTGATCTTGGACTGTCTCAGAGACATACTTAATGCCCATTTCCTTCAAGTCTCGTTGGACTTCATAATACATCTCATGTATGTTATTAAAGTGTCTCATTCTTTCCTCCAGATTGTTATCGTTTGATAGTACGAGGGATGAACACCATACCGTTTGAAGTAAGTGTTCATATGAAGAGTACGGGGGTAGTGAGGGAGAAGAACCATGCCTTTATAGTTCATACAATCCATTCCGTATTCCTCTAGGAGTAGGTTATTAAACTTAATGTGTAAATCCCACCAAGCCTTGTTCCTCATCATCTCCTTTACTCCAATGACGATGTATCCCCCCGGTTTTAGTATTTCCACACACTGTTGAAAGATACCTCCCATAGTCTGCCAATAGAGATCGCTCTCTTTGAGGAAGGCTAAGTTATCCTTAACTGACTTGTCGTACTTGGCGTTAGCTTGCTCATCCCCCGAGTAGGGTGGGTGGAGAATAACTAGGCTTGGGTGAGTATGCTCCCTCTTGTAAGCCCAGAGCTTACGAGCATCGGCATGTACAATATACGCCTTCCCTGTAGCCCCTTGCTTTTGATTGTTCTTAATGTTCTCAATAGCCAGCTCACAGGTGTCTAACTCCGTACCCCAAGCATTCCGACTGTTATTAACTGCTTCAACAGCAGTTGTACCTGTACCCATAAACGGATCGAGTACCCAATCCCCTGGTTTAGTCATAGCTTGGATCGCCCATCGAGCGATGAACAGAGGTGTGGGGTTAATGTGTTGTGCACCACCATCACCATGCTTATAGACCATATATTGCCGCCGGATGTTCCGGTTGTAGAGTTCACCAGATGGCTTAATCAACATGCCCTTGTACTTCGTACAGAAGTAACAATTGCATGCATAATCCTCGGGGATAGGTTTATCCCGACTCAGATTAATTCGTTCAGTTTTTAGCTGCTTTAATCGCA
>Ga0255047_10000666_pt1 | contig 27923 bp, 33 predicted proteins | sample JV7_2_1_MG_FD_183640 | JGI IMG/M metagenome (GOLD analysis project Ga0255047, IMG submission 183640) | Seawater microbial communities from Jervis Inlet, British Columbia, Canada - JV7_2_1 | ecosystem: Environmental > Aquatic > Marine > Inlet | place: Canada: British Columbia | collected 2016-10-06
AAGGGTAACCTCTGAAGAGTATGAGGATGTTGCATATTACACATGCTTGGCGATTGATAATGTGATCGATATTATGGAATACCCTTTTGAACATTTAAAACGTACAGCACAAGCCACTAGGAGTATTGGTGTAGGTATCACTAACCTTGCACATTACATGGCTAAGAATAAGAAAAGTTATTGTGATGTAGATGGTAAGAATTTTATACACAGACATGCAGAAATGCATAGTTTCTTCTTACACAAAGCTTCAGTTCGTTTAGCACAAGAGAAAGGGGCGTGTGAGTGGATGTACAGGACAAAGTATAATGAAGGGTGGTTACCTATCGACACTTATAATAAGAACGTTGATTCAGTACATACACAAAGCCTCATGTACCCTTGGGAAGAGTATCGTGGACTTCCTGTAAGATTTAGTGTTAATGAAGCCACAGCACCTTATGAGTCATCTTCTGGAGCTACTGCGACAACTAACAGTCTTTACCCTATCAGGTCTTATGTAGTTATTAAGAAATCAGGAACTAATAAGATAGTCTTTGATGCACCTGATATAGATGATCCTGAAGTTAAAGAGTATTATGAACTTGCATGGGATATTGATACTAAACATATGATCGATGTGTACAGTATTGTTCAGAAGTTTAGTGGACAAGGTATAAGTGCTGACTTCTATAAAGATTATAGTAGATACCCTAATGAGAAGATTCCTGTATCTGAACTAATAGGAGATGCATTGTACGCAACTAAAATGGGAATGAAGAGTTGGTATTATCAGAATGCACGTGCTGGTATTAAGAGTTTAACAGATGTACCAGATACCATAAATATTAAGCAATTAGAAGTCGTAAACGAAGAAGATAGTGAAGATGACTGTGAAGCTTGTAAAATGTAAAAGAGGAGATATTAAATGACAGTACTTAATTTAAACAATACAGGATGGCAGACAGGAAAGTATCCCCTATTCTTAGGAGAGGATCTAGGACTTCATGATACAATGAATCGTCCTTACCCTGAGTTGTTTGATTTATTCAAAACTTTAAAGTCTTTAGATTGGGCTGAAGATGAAATTGACTTATCTCAGTCTAGAATGGACTTCATGGAGTGTGATGCTGCTAGTTATGATGTGATGATCAAAACATTAGCTTGGCAATATGAAGCTGATAGTGTTGCTTCTAGGTCAATCATTTCACTGTTTGCACCATTCATTACTAATAGTGACTTAAATCAACTAATGTTAAGATGGTCAGACAATGAAGCCTTACATGCAACGACTTACTCAGAGATTGTAAGACAATGTATAAGTAATCCTGATGAAATATTTGAAGAGATAACTAAGAATAAAAACATTACAGAACGTTCAGGTAAAATTGTTGAGTCTTTTAATAACTTAAAAACTTTAGGAGCTGTGTATACTTTAAATAAGAACGCTGTTCCTGAAGAAGAGATAATGAAGACTATTCTTAAAGCTTTAGTAAGTTTATATTGCTTAGAGAGTATGGAGTTTATGCCATCATTTGCTTGTACTTTTGCACTTGCAGAAAGGGAGTTATTCTTATCAGCGGCGAGTCTTGTACAGAAGATTATGATTGATGAGACTATTCATACTAAGTTTGGAGAGGCTATTCTTAATATATTACTTAAAGACCCTAAGTGGTTAAAAGTTTACAACAGTATTAAACATGAAGTTAAAGATATTGTTGATAGTATATTTTATCAAGAGTTAAGTTGGAGTAGGTATATCTTTTCGGAAGGGAGAAGTATTGTAGGGTTAAATACTCCTTTACTAGAGGACAGAGTTAAGTATGTATCTGCACCTACCTACAACTTCCTAGATTTAGATATGCCTTTTGAGGAAGTTTTAGAGAATCCATTACCATGGATGGATGATTGGTTAGATATTGACTCTCAACAAACTGCTGCACAAGAGACAGATCTTAATAATTACAGATTAAATTCAGTAATTAAGGATACTTATGATTTAACTGACTTTGACTTTGGTGACAGGGATTCAGTAAATAAAGAGGAAACTTTTATAGTTTTCTCTAAAGATAACTGTCCCATGTGTACAATCCTTAAAAGTAGGATGAAGGAGAATAATATACCTTACGAAGAAAGTAATATTACTAATGATGAAGAAGGTAGAAACTTTCTTATTAGTGAAGGACTAAGATCTCTTCCTCAAGTATTCACTTCAAACTTAAATTACATAGGAGACGCTAAGTTCTTCTCAGACAACTATTTAAGTTAACCTACTTGAGTTAAACCAACAAATCCCGCCCAATAAAAACCCGTTAAGGAAAGTATCTCTACTTCTCTTAACGGGTTGTACCTTTCAAACAGATAAACTATTAATCTAATTCAGATTTTACTATTACGTTATGGATCATATCGTTTATCATTTCATTATTCAGTTCATTACCTTTTCTTACCCATTCCAGATCATTCTTTATTACCGACACGTTACTATTCAATTCTGAGAATTTCTCACTCATCATTGCTATAAGTTTAATAGCATCTTTCAACTCTTCTATATCCTTAGTATTAGCTTGTACTTTGCTGTAGCCAGAACTTAGAGTTAAGAGAAAGGAAGTTATTAGTGCAACCAGTAATGCTTGAATGCCACCTGTAATGAGACCTTTAGACTCTTGAGGCATAATTAATTAGGTTAATTGGTTAAGTTAAAAATAAAGCTTGATCACATCCTTGTGAAGCAAGACAAACTCTTGTTGAAAAACCTTTCACCAATCTTCCTATGATTAAGTGAGATAAATTTAAATTTGTCAAACTCTAGTATCAACTATTAAGTCTAGTGCAGTTTGATCCACTGCTGCTAAAATATCGGTAGTGAGCTGAACCTGCCCTATTGACCCATCGTCATTTGAAATACTTGTATATAAATACTGCATCCGATCAACTGAATTTTGAACTAATGTATTTATATCTGGAAGTAATGTAGTCTCACTAATACCGCCAGAGAGTGTGAATATCAAGTATGGTGTTGCCGCTGAAAGCTTCAATGGGTTGTTTCTAAGGTACTCGTAATCAGTGTAATACTTATCTGCATCAGATTTTGTCAGTATAACTTTATTACCATCCCAATCATCCACACCATCATTCATTAATTCATCACTTCTTAATCCCAATCCATCAATGAGGTTCATTTTATTTGAGAATAAACTACCAGAGGTAGCCATCGCTATAACAGCATCACATTGTGCTTCAGTTGAAATGTCAGTACTAATAGAAATCAATTGATCGTCGGTAAGGACACCATTAAGTGACTCATCAATTATATTAAAATTAGCATCCATCACACCAACTGCGGATAAAGCTTTCTGTAGTGTGCTAGCACTTCCTAAGTCAATCGTATAATTAAAAGTTGGCATTATATAATCATCTCTTTAACTAAAATTAATATGTCTGAAACTGTAGCCAAAGCTCCACCTGGACCATTACCAACTCCATACTTAACTTCAATAGTATTATTTCCTATAAGCAAGGGAGTATCTACATTCTTACATTGATATGAATGATTATTTGCGTCTTTTTGTTCAATATCAGACTCAAGGCCTTGAAGAACTCCATTGACAAAGAGACCAACTACCGTACTTCTGTTAGCAGTAGAATTTGAACTTTCAAAACTAAATGATATTTCAGCTCTGTCATAGTCCACGTTAATTACCTCAGAAAGTGCAGTTTGTGGTGACGTGGTATACACACTTGATGTTGTAGCATCACCTACTAGTTCCAGGACTTTTGTTCTTCCTTGTACCCAATCTCCGTAATGCTTCCCCCCAATAACTCCATTTAACGTCCCATTAACTGTTAAAGTTCCTGTCATAGAACCAATGACCACAAAAGCTCTAGTACCTGCACCGATGGTAAGGTCACCTTGCAACTGATTACAATGTAAAGCAAGGTCACTATTACCTGAAGATTCTACACTTCCGAATACTGTTGAACCTCGGTGCTGCAAAACACCCACTCCAGATACTGTCATATTTCCGAAGACAACGCCAACTGTGTCATAAATACATGATCCATCCGTAACGATGGTACTTCCCGCAACGGTATTGGCACTTACGGTCAAGATGCCGTTAGCTTGTACATTTGCAGCAGTACCTGCCGCAATAGAGCCTGCTCGTACCTTTAAGATACCATTTTGCACCAAGAGTCCTGTAGTACCTGTGTAAACAACACCACTAGCATTAAACAGACTTGATATATTTACATCAGCAACATTTACAGGAGAGAGGGGATTATAGTCAAAAAATGTGGCGTTATTATTACTAAATGAAACTGTGTTGAAGTTGAAATCAATAGGAGTGGCACAATCCCCTGTGACCATAACACCTTTACTTCCATCACCCCTCAACTGTAACTGACTGATAGTGAAAAATATACTATCACAATTATTCTTTATCTCTACTCCAAGTCCATTATCACCGCCAACGATCAAACCACTCATTGTTGTACCAAAAGAAGATAATGCATCCACCTCCAGTACTGTTGCATTATCTGTATTGTTAACCAGTGTCTGTGGTTTGAAAGATAGAGAGTTAGCTCCAGAAACCCCAACGAGTCCTGTACTTACAATAGTTGTATGTTGACCTTCAAATAACACACTATCATATAACGTCAAATCTTCTACGTATACCCCACCTTGTGCTTCGTTTACAAAACCAATACTACTAGGACTAGGTGTTGGAATTAAACCAGAAGCTCCATCTAAAGCAGCCTGTATGGTTTTCTTAGGATGCTCAATACTTTTACCGTCTAAAGTATCTCCACCAGAATCGGCATAAAAGAATCCTCTAACTTGATGGTTTATATTAGATCTATATCCCATATTACACCTCCACCCAAGCTAAAGTTCCTGGTGCGAAACCTCTTACTTCTGTTGGAGATATTGTCAATGAATTTGGAACGGTAGATCCATTACCATCAACTGTATCGTTAGTTACACCTTCATTAATTATGTAAACAGGTTGAGTTGCATTTGCTAGTAAAGGAAGTGTTAAGGTATTACCTCCATCACTTATCACATATTGATCTGTTACAAGTATTTGGTAATCTCCACTAACTCTTACTAAGTTAGCACCTTCACTAGGAACACCACCGCCACTAGTAGATAATTTACCCATCAAGATAGTCATTACACAACCTCCTGAACAGCCAAGATAACTCCATTATCACTGGAACACCTACACCAAATTCTATCAGAACCAAAAAGTACATTAGCTACAGAGTAATTCTTCCCCCTACTTGTTATCAGTTTACCCACTTCATCCTCAGTGGGGATAGATGAGTCTTCTGTAATGAATACTTTATAGTTACCTTTATTCATTAATTCCATTGCAGTACCTACCGCAATAGTTGAAACTGTGTTGATATCTACCCAACTGTCAGACACAGCCACTTCGAATACAACTGCCATTATAAATTTCCTTAGTAATTTTAAATTATATCAGTGGTGTGCCTAACCAACTTTATTTCAAAGTTTTAGGACAATATGAAGAACACTCTTCATATTGATTGTATTTTATTGGGTTGTCTCTGTTGATAAATATATTACCTTCTTTAAGACCACCTAAGGTAACTAATGAACAACCTGATCCATTGTTCATTAGTTATAAAAGTCAATACTTAAGGAGGTAATATTACCTCTCTGTTAGTATCATAAAAGATTCCAACTCTGCCGTTACATTACTAGTTGATGAAAGGTTAGCAACTTGCCACTTAACATAATCGTTAACCTCTAACCTGACCGCGAACTGTCCGTCAAAAAAAGCTACATCCCTACTACCGAGTAAACTGCTTACAGGCCGTCGTTGTATACCGACATCTTCAAAAGATGAAGTATTGTCATTCCATTTTACAATTTTAAGTGCTAAGTCATTATTTGCAGTCCCCTCCAATACTGCATCGAAGTAGATTTTATAATCATGAGGACTAGAACCTAAATGACGAAGTTGTGAAGGAGACGGACTGTCAAAATGCTCAAGGAGTGAAGTGGTCGTACTTCCGAGTATATCGTAATAATCGCCTTGTACTGTAATTACTGTAGCCACCTCAGTTGTAATAGTGGACCTACCTCCAACATGAGTATTGTTTACACCAACATTACCTTCCCAGTGACATGGCAGTTCAGAAGCCTCTATATTAGGTGTGATGTTAGCATCACTAGGGTTTTGCGCCCCATTTCTTGTTAAGAGCATACCCTCAAGTTGCAACGTAGATGGATTTGGAAAATTAGATGAGGTGAAATCGAGATAAGATGCGCTGGCAGGAAGGTCTACATTTTGATTAGTTTTAAACCTACTATTCATAACAAAACCAGCCCCAGCCTCAAATACAGGACTAGTCATAGCTGGATCTAAACGCCTAACTACAGAACCTTCTAAAAAATAACCCCCACCCCAAACTCCTGCTAAGGTTAAGGTCGGTTGTCCTCCAAACCTTCCCGTACCTGTCTCAAAACCTTGCATGTATTCTGTTATAACACCAAGACTAGTACAGTCGTTATAATTAACCCGTGACATCTCTATAGCACGAAAAGTATCAAGTGCTGTTATGTCATAAACCCTAGAGTTAGTTGTCCCTGTAATCTCTATCGCGAATTCTGCCCCGATAATATCTCCGCTTCCACCGACAGGAGAAGTGAAAAGTGTGTAGTTGTCATCAGAACAGATTAATTTAGATATATTAAAAGAATGACCTCTTAATGTAAGTCCTCCTGAAGGAACCTCTATATTTATACCTGTTCCCGTGAAATCTATAACACCATCTAAGAAATATTCAACACTAGATGACAAAGTACCTGATAACTCATTAGGAGTCTTAACTGCCACCTGTAAGTCATAGGGATTAGGAGAACCAATTACAGTTAAACCTTGAACTAAGGCTATATCTATGTAGTTATACTGTCCATTGGACATGGAAGGTCCATTAGCTAAAGTGTTTAAGGCTACCCCTCTATCATGATACATTTGTATCTCTACTGTATCCCCTGCTGACAAACTTACATTAACAGATCCTTGCACATGTGCATTCATAACGCCTGTGACTTCAGCATAGGTCGTGGATAAGTAATCATTAAGTGCACCATTTACATGAAGTTCTAGTATACATTTCTCTCCAGCAGTCCAAGATTCTTCACTTGAAACAGATGCAGATATATTATAAACTCCTTCAACTGTTGCAGTAAATATACCTAAAGTTCCATTCCATTCCCCCAGTACATCATAATCAGTTTCATTATAAATAATAGTGGTGGCCACAGTTGAAGGTATAGCTTGTGTTGTCCCTCTAACAACCCTTAAGGATGTTACAGGTCCACTGGAGGTAACAGTCCCTCCATTACCAGAAGAATGAAGTATAGTCATTACACAACCTCCTGCACTGCTAGTATAACGCCATTACCACTGGAACATCTACACCAGATCCTATCAGAACCTGTAAGGACATTTACCACAGCGTAATTCTTCGATCTACTTGTTATTAACTTACCTACCTCATCCTCTGTAGGGATAGACGCATCTTCTGTAATAAATACCTTATAACTTCCTTTGTTCATTACTTCTACTGCAGTCCCTACTGCAATAGTTGTTACCGTGTTAATGTCCACCCAACTATCAGATACAACCACTTCGTATACAACTGCCATTTTTAATTTCCTTAGAGTTTTAAATTAGTATCAGTATTGCCTAACTAACTTTATTTCAAAGTTTTAGGGCTGTATGGAGAACACTCTTCATATTGATTGTATTTGTTAGGGTTGTCTCGGTTAATAAATATATTATCTTCCTTAAGACCGCCTAATATAACTTGTGAACAACCTGATCCATTGTTCATAAATTCTGTTCTGCATTGAGGTAATAAATTCCAAGGAGCTTTTAAAAAGTTACTTAAAGCTAAGTACCATTCTTCCTCTTTACTTGATTCCTCAATTTCTATTTCTCGTCTACCTCTCTTTTCTCTGATACGACCTTTAACAGACCCCGCTAAAGCAGTTTCCATTAGCCAAAAGTAAACAAATTTAATTGTGTTAAATAAAACAAGACATTCATTGTCAGGGTATAACTGTTCCCATTGTTCTAAAAAGTACGCTACGACAGCCCTTGGAATATCCTCCTCAGTTAGACCTAAAAGTAAATAAATAAGATCAACTAAAGAAGAATCGGGAGGGATGATATCTTCACCACCTCCCCATTTAAATATACCAGAACCAAAAATACCTGATTGTCGTATTCCTGATCTCATAATACACCTTACTTAAAGTTTAACGTTACCTCTTAAACCTCTTCTACCTATTCTAGGTTTTGGACTATAAGGGGATGTTTCACTGTACTGGTTAAAACTATTAGGATCATCACGAACTCTTTCAACTTCATCCTTTTTAGTTCCCCCGACAGTTAACCTTGAGTTACCTGCACCGTTAGCTACAAAATCCGCTCGGCATTGTGGTAGTATTTCCCATGGAGATTTCAAGAAATTATCAAGAGCTGTTTTCCAATTAACCGCGTTATTTGAATTCTCTACTTCTATTTCACGACGACCTCTCTTCTCCCTACGTTTACCACTCACTGCTTTAGCACTAGCACTCCCGACTAACCAATTGTAGATAGACTTAACAGTGTTATAAATAACCATGCAATTATTATCAGGGTAAATTAAAGACCATTGAGCAATAAAGTAATCTATCACTTCAGCAGGAATATCTGCTGGAGTTAGTCCAAGTAGTAAGTAAATAATACTAGAACCTAATGCAGATGTTGTTACATAGAATGAAGAATCTGCAGTACCTACAGTTACCGTTACTGTGCTTGTGGTGTTATTATCTAATGAAGAAAGAACTCTAAGAGTTACAGTATCATCATTAACAACTGTTCCTGCTACTGTAGTAAAAGCTCCACCATTAATAGAATAACTTCCACCTTCAACTTCAATAGGAGATGCACCAGTTAACCCTAGTACAATTTCTACATTAGAAGGGGTTAAGGTATTTACATCAACATCAATTACACTGTTAAAAACAAGTTCTGGTATAGGATTTAAATTACCTGCAGTCGTTACTGAGTAATCTGTATCTAATTCACCAACACTTAATGTGATTACAGTCTCTGTTAAGTATGAAGCAGATGAAGTTTGTCTTACAGAAACAGTGTCATTTAAATCAATGGTTCCTGTTACAGAAGTGAAAGCACCTCCGTTAATAGAGAACTCACCACCAGCAGTAACACTTATATCAACTGTGTCTGTAATACCTGTTACAGTTTCTGTGTTAGAGGTGTAAACTGTAGATAAATCAGCATCAACTACCGGAGTAAATACTATTGCATCTGGTAAGAAGCTTTTTACCGTTGTCACAGTCCAATCTGTTGACCATCCTCCAGCATCTAAGGTCGTTATGACGGGAGTAAAGTGAGAAGATGAAGAAGTAGTCCTTAATTGTAAAGTGTCCCCTGTATCAACTACAGAAGGCGCTGAGGTGTATGCTGCACTGTTTAATGAGTACTCACCATCAACCACACTCAATGCTACAGGATTTATTAAACCTTCTACTGTTATTATACCAGATATAGTGACAGTATTTAAAACTATATCACTTTGATCTGTGAAATTAAAAGGATATGGCGTTGTATCAGGTCGTGTTATGGAGAATTCTAAAGGAGGAAGTACAGTGCTTGTACTTATGTCTAAAACTTCCCAATTCCCATACACATCGTCTTCAGGATCAACTGTAGGTAACCATGAACCATCTACTGTTAGTCCTACTTCCGATGAAACTCTTAATTGATCTCCAACTTCTGGAGTAAAAGCTCTGTCATTTACTGACAACCAATAGAAACTTTCTGTACTTCCTTCAGCAGGAATAGGTCCTGTAAATAACTCAGAGAACCAACCAACTCTATTGAGAAGTGTTAAATCATCTACTTGGACTACAGAAGTAGAGTCATCTGCTATTAAACTTAGTCCTGTAGTTTCCCAAGGAATATTAATATCATCAGGAATAGTACAAGTTACTGTAGTCCCGACCTGACCGTCAATTACTAAAGATTCTCCGCCAAGAGTTACAGATGTAATTGGGTCAAATATATCAGGAACATCAAAAGTAATAACTCCATCAGGAACAATGTCCCCAGTTAAGTTTTCTATTAATGGTTGAAAAATATCATATGTTTGTTCAGCAGACCTACTATCTGTACTTACATCAAATACTGCCCAAGAACCTTCTACATTTAAAGCAGGATCTATTGTAGGAACCCATGAACCATCTACAGTCAATCCAACACTATCTTCATACTGTAATTGGTCAGGGATTAAAGGAGTTATTCCTAAGTCATTAACTGTTAACCAATAAAAGCTTTCAGTACTTAACTCAGCAGGGATAACTCCGTCGAACAGAATAGAACCCCAACCAACCCTATCTAGTAAAGTTAATGCTGGGATATCTGCTGAATCTGTTCCATCACTTGCAGTAAGTGTAAGTCCTGCCGTCCCCCATACAATATTTATATCGAAAGGGATAGTGCAAGTGACTAAATTAGCCACCTCACTATCAATCGTAAGAGATTCACCGCCTAAAGTAGCAGAAGTGATTGTGTTAAGATCTGTTGTAGTAAATGTTATAATTTCATTTGGGGCTATAACACCCGTTAAATCACCTATTGCTGGCATTTTATAACCTCTACGTTATGCTTGAATTTCTGAAGTTGTCCAACCGTATTCAAAAGAAGGAATGGGTCCAATAAGTGCAATCAATGCAGGACGTGGATCATAAACGAAAGCTCCATTACCACCACCGTTAATAGAAACATCTGTACCAGCTCCAACATTAGAAGAGGGATTGTTACAGTAAATCATAGGAACTAAAGGAGTTCTAGCACACCATAAATTAAATACTCTCGTAATTCTAGGTACTGCAGGAGCAGCTAAGTCTGCATCAATTATATAAACAATAGGAGGTGCAGTTTTATCAGTTGTGTCTACACAAACACCTAATGTACCGCCACCTGAATGAAAAGCTGTGTTGTTGTTAGGTAAGAAGAATGCATTTCCAGTTGGAGTTAAGTTACTTCCATTAACCCATTGCTGTCCTAAGAAATCTCCAGGATTTACAGCAGGTATAAAACTAAAACCACCAGCGTTATCTGCTATAGTACCGGCTGTTGCACCAGACCACATTCTAGAAGTAGTGGCTAAAGGTAACATATTCAATACAGATGACAGACCACAACCAAATTCACCATCACCAGCAACTGCTGTAATTTCGAAGTAGCGAAAGGTTCCCCAGTTTGCATGATTTGCACCAGTACTCAACTTAAACGGATCTGAAGTTTCAAATCTTACATTATTATCTGTTATATCAGCAATATCAGGATGAGTTTTAGCGGCATCGAATACTGTATTTCCAACATGAGTTAAAGTACCATCTACTAAAATATTAACCGTGTCAGTAAATACACCACCGTAGGTATCTTCATAAGTAGCCCTAATACGGTAATAACCTTCTACTTCAGGGGTAAACGTTAATTGTCCTCCTGTAGGAGTTGCTACACCACTATCAGTCCAATTAATGAAATCATTGAACCATTGAATGTCAGAGGTTCTGTCTACACCATCAGCATCTGTACATACAGCATCTAATATAATCTCTACACCAACAGCAGGAGATACAGGAGGAGTGGTTGTAATGTTTAATGACGTAGATCCTGCAGGAGTAGGTCTATTGCCTTCAATACCCCATCCTAGTACTAATCCAGTTGTATCAGCTCCAGCGTTTGTTAACAGCGTGTCAACGTCAACGGGAAATGGTCTGTTATTAACATCTCCACCAGTGTTAAGTTTAAAATACCAATCTCTTTCTTGGTCTGTATCGTTTTCTGTTTTAGCAACAAAAGATACAGGAGTTGTAATACTTAACAGTTGATCAAACACTACAGTATTTAAGTCAACATCTATTACATAGACATGTGGGTTAGTTTGATAGTTAACAGCAACTACATAATCTCTACCATTAGCAGAAACAGACGCACCGTTATAATAAGCACTTTGTCCAATTAATACAGTATCTAAACCACCACCACCTTGATCTTGTGCAGAGAGGATATCAGCTTCCACTCCAACTCCCCAAAAAGATCTGAATGTTGGAATAGTTTTCCCTTCACAATGTATAGTTGACCAACCTTGTCCTTGAGTAATAGTTGAATCTACTTTGTAGACCGAATTACCACCTGGAGCACGTACTCTCAGCCTTTGTCGAGATATGTAAGGAGTCACAGAACCTACAGGTAATGATCCTTCCAAAATAAAACGTGGCATAACGATAATGGCGTCAATTCTTATTTGTAATGCTGTTTTAGTTGCACTTGCATCTAGTGCAGTAACTAATGATTGTGCTGTAGATACATCAGCTTGTTCTGTGGTATATTCAGCTAATTCAACAGCTTCTGTTGCTACTTCTTCTGGTGTGGGAGGTGGTACGAAAGAACCGTCAGGATATGCACCATACATAATTCCATCGATTGAAGCTAGGATAGGAATTCTACCGTTGATACTAGCCATTTAAATTCTCCATTGTGTTTTTTAGAAACAAAAAACCCGCCAAAAGAGGCGGGTTTGTATAAAAGACTAACCCGTTATTAAGTTAGTTGGATAATAGCTCCAGGCTTAGTAGTCCAATACAGCTTACGGGCTTGAGTTTCCAAAGTATGACCTTCATCATTAGCTTCAGTTTGTTCGAAAGAGAACAATTCAGCACCGCCTTTATTAGCCATTGACAACTTGTTAGCAGGACCCCAGTAACCACGGAATAGATCACGTGTACCACTAGGAACAGCAATACCTTGACCAGCACCTAGTACTTTAACTTCATTACCATCTGCATCGGTGAAAGAAGGATTATAAGCCATGAAGCGAACTCCACGATGCTCAAAGTTATCAACAACACCCCATTTATAATAATCTACGTTTTCATCACGTAAACGTTGCTTACCGCTGTTTTGGTACATGTTGTATACATCACGGAACTCAGGATTAGCAACGATCTCATCAAACAAAGCTGGATCAAGGTAAAAGTCAAAACCGCTCATCGCAGAACCAGCTTTATAACCAGCAGAACTCTTACGTTTGATTAAAGAAATTTGTTCATCAAGGGTGTTTAAAGCAAGGTCTACTGTGAAATCTGCGGCTTTGTTCAAACCAAACATGTCATACATGTCAGTGAAACCTGTAGCAGCTCCAGCAGGGATATTACCAACCATTGCTTCAAATCGTAAATACTCATCAGTTTGGTCATGAGCTAGTCTAAGATCCATCAACTTATCAGCACGTACAGCAGCAAAAGTTTCTTCCATATCAGAATCACCTGGACGACGTTGACCTTGAATGTCTTGAACATCGATATAGTCATCATCTGAGTAATAAAGAAGAGCCATTGCAAATTGTTGAACGTCACGATCTTTACCAACATTACTACCTTTAGCACGAGGGTTACTCGCAGGGATCAAACGAATCTCGTTAGAGATACGATCAAAGATAATAGAAACTTGTGAAGTTGTTTTAATATTGAAATCGCCGTTAGCTCGGATAAAGCCAAACTGGTTATCAATTTCATTAATCTCGGTAGTCCAATCAGACAAACCGTTGATGTTACTAGGATCGCGTGTTACCGCTTTAAGTAATTCAGTCATTGTTATTTATTTCCTTAAACCTGAGGGCGTGTCTTAATACCAGTATTACCAACTAAAGCGGTAATAACAGCATCGATTTCTGGTTGAGTATCTACATCTGCACCATAAGATAATGCACCATCAGAAACTTGTGAAGGACCATCAGTTAACACAGCAAGTGTGAAGTCTGCAGGTAGTGAAGTTTGATCAACAGCGTAAATGCTTTCATCAAGCAAGACACCATCAGCGTTAGCAGTAGTAGCAACTGTAACAAGTGTATATTTACCTGCAACAGAAGTTGATTCTAGAACAGCACCTACTTCCATGCCAGCGGTGACGGTTACTACAACATCTTCACGACAGTAACCTGATTGCGGATCATATTCATTTTTAAGAACGTCACCGACTTTAGTACCACGTGTACCAATTTGACCAGTAGCCATTTATATATTACTCCAGTAATTATTTATTAGTTTTAGCGTTGCGAGCTTTGATGATTTCAGAAGTAATACTTCTTGATTTTTCTAGGGAATTTTCTGTTGGCTTAATGTCGCCATCTTTACCTTCCTCTGCTTCACCAAAACTTTTCTTAAGGTCTTCAATTTTATTATGAAGGGCTTCCATTGCTTTCAAAAGTACTTCAGAGTTACTTGCTTTATGTAAAGCTTCAACAACCTCTTCAGTATTCTCAACACCTTCCCAAGCTTTAACAACTTCGGTCAGCTCTTCTTTAGCTGCAGTTTCTTTTTCAAGTGCTGCAGCTTTTTGAATTTCTTCTTTTTCTTTTTCAGCAGCTTCTGCACGAGCTTGACTAGCTTTAGCAAGGGCTGTTAAATCTTCAATAGATTTCTGAAGGTCTTCAAGTTTAGGAGCGTCAACTTCAGCTTCAACGGCCTTAGCAACTTCCACTACTTCTGTTTCTTTTTCTTTAGACATATTTTTCTCTATGTTATCGATGCCGCTAGGCACAGTGGGGTTATTATCTGATGCGGCATCAGATATCTTTTCTTCGAAGGACTTCAATACCATTGGTAATTCATCTTCTGGGAAAAATTCTTTGTAAGCTTTAGTCACCTTTCCGTAAACTTCACCTTTAACATCAGAATCAATATCTTTATCGAAACGTGTTAGATGTTCTACCGAAGCTTTAGTAAGCTTTTCACTATCAATCCTAAACTTCCAAGAACTATCGTCCTCAGCGTCAGGTGTATATGCGTAGTTTTTATTTAACATAGAAGCTGCTTTTTCTACTTCTACATAAACAGTCTTTCTCTTGACTTCTACTTTGTCATCACCTATAGTTACTTCACCTGAAGCATTTACAGTATAAGAAGAACAATATGTTCTATAATCCAAGGAGTAATAAACTTTGTCATGAGTAAGCTTTTCAATCCAAACTGAGATATAAATATCTGGAATCAATGCTTTGACTTTATCTTCGATAGCTTGCTCAACAGTATCTTCAAGACTCATACTGTTTACATCAACTTCAGCTTTTTTAATTTCCGACAAGAGTGATTCCTGTGCTTCAGTAAGTTCTACTTTAGATTCCTTACCTTTTAATAGGTATGGTTCGTTATTTTCAATAGCATTACCGTTGAATCCATCTGTATTTAGACAGTAGGCAATATGCGCAGTTGGGGAAGACATGTCAATATCACTAAGTAAAAACTCAGCTTTGGTATTCTTTACTTCCATTAAGTGTCACCTTCGTAATCAGGATTAGGTATTCTTTTACCTTCACCTCCAATACTTACCCCACCAAGTTCTCCAGACTTTCTCTTTTCCCAAAGAAACTTATCGGTGAATTGCATCTCAACAACAGGTTGGCCTCTCTCTATAATCTTTAAAGAACTAGGTACATTAATATCACCAAGATGTACAGTGAAAGGGAGTCGGTAGGCTTTTACAGGATAGAATCCATCAGTATCGAAAGAGTGGTGAATATTACCTGATATGTTTTCAATGTTTTTATTAAAATTATCTACAAATTTATCTAACTCTTCATCTGTAATTCCATCACCATGAGCATCTACTTCCCCCGTATTAAGGTAAAGTGGCTCAAAAGCTATCATCTCTTCTTCATCAAGTTGCTTGACGATTTCAATAGTGGTAGGTTTTGGGTTAGATTTAGAGATACTATTTGAGATATATTTATCTAACTCTTCCTCGGAAGTGTCTTCAATATCCATAGTATGTATTCTGTTTATTAATTACCCTTGAAGAGGGATATAAGAAGCCACTACAAGAATGTAATAGCTTATACGAAATGTCGTATGGTTTAACTCATTATATCATAAGTTATACAGACGTGCAACAAGATAAGGGCAATTAAATTACCCCTTTAAGTTAAAACCATCTCTTAGTTCTTCTGGTAATGACTCTGGATCGAAATAAACCTTCACATCACCTTTTGTTTTATAAACACCAACAGAATCTACACGGTAAGGAGATGTTGACTTATTCTCCATATTGTTATCACCACCAGTAGAGTTTTGAGTATTACCTGTACCAGAAGTACCGTTAGATTCCCCTGCCCTCGTTTTCCCTTCTACCAAACTCCCCATAGATTTGATAAGTTCCTCTTCCGTCATAGCTTCCATCAATGAAGTATCAAAGTTAAGAAGTTGATGATAGTAAATAATATTATCTTTTGTTGGAACAAATCCACCGACTGATATAATACGTTGAACCATCTTACTAACTTCATCATAAGATGCTTTATCAATCTCACCGGCAACGATCTTAGGCATTTCATCAACAGTTAAATCAAACTCATTCATCACATTAAGTAACTGAGGTAACATGTCCTTATTAAGACCATCTTCAATAACTTTAATGTCACGTTTGATATAATGTAAGTGTGATGCATTCTTAACTTCAGCACTGTTATAACTACTAGCACCTTCACCTGTTAATGCATGTCCTGCACCCCAAACATCAAAGATAGCTTTACGTCTATTCTGAATCATTCCAGATGGATCAAACTGTCTACCGGAACCTTCTAACCCTAATAATTTAATACCAAAATCTGAAACAGAGGAGCTACCTTCTTGCAAATCACTTGGACGTACAAAGTAAGGTTGTTCTCCAGCATGAACATTAGCTGCAGTGATTAATAAATCTTGAACCATCAAATATTCAGGTGAAGTAGGATCACTATGAGCGATGTCTAATATATCTGCAGGGATAGCAAGTTCAATAATACCTGCTAAGTCTTTTGATGCTCCGTTAACTTCTAGGTCTTCTAAGAGGACTTTCTCTTTCCACAACTTGTAACAAGCTTTTAATACAGGAGTTCCGAAAGGTGTAGAGTCTGTAGCATTTTCTCCAAATAAGATAAATTTCTTACGTGGGATTAACTTATAACCTCTACCTCTTGAATTTTCATTAGGGTCAATGAATAAGTTATTATTATGATAATTTTGGAAGTACTGTGTGTTCTGTCTGGCAGCTACTATCCTTCTACCGCCATTAGTAACTTCAAAAGGTTGACTTTGATCTAAACTTGCTTGAGGTCTGTTTGCAAGTTGAGATAACTTCCACAAACCTGCATATTCACCTTTTAACTCTTTCCTATAAACTTTTTCTAGGATAGAGAAACCTTTCTCTTTAAATGTCTCAGCATTACGAATTGTTTGTAAGAATGTCTGACCTTCTAAAGTTTCAAGATTATTCCTTACAAAATCGGCAGCAGCTTTACTCTTCTCGCTACCTTTCTTATATTTAACTGTGTACCTAGACCAAGCACCCTCAATAAGGGTGTAGTCGTAGTTAAGTACCGTACTGATAGCATCATCATACTTCATAACTTCATATGTTCTCATACTCTGAGGCCATTTAAGTTCGTATGGAGCTATCCTGTTAATAACATCTTGATAGAAAGAGATACCTGTAGTACCAATACCTGATCTAGGAATTCTTACAGTAGAGGCTTTCTTTTCTTTCTTAAGGGTTACTTTAGGTTTTCTTGGTTTTGACAAAGAAATACTCTCCTGAGGTGTATTAACCTAACTCTTCTTTAAGTTGTAAGATCATATTAGGGAACGATTTGCTTCTTGAAAGATCGATGTTATAAGTATCTTTTACGTAAGTTTCTAATTTAAGTTTACTTCCACTTTTATCTTCTTTATCTAAGAGAGATTTTAAGAAGTCATAATCTACTTCGACAGGAGCAGGAACCTGAGATTGATCATTAAAGACAAACTCTTCTCCTGAGATAACTTCTTCAGGTTTACTTAGATCTATTTCATTAAGTTCTACTGGAGTTACAACGGGAGTTAATTGAGTAATCTCTTCTTCACTTCCCACAAATACCAATTTCTCATTTTCAGTATCAAAACGTACTTTATCTTTTAAAAATAAAGAGAAATTAGAAACACCTGCAAATGATCTCATTGTGTCAATAGGGATACCGAAATCTTCTTCAATCTTAGGGAAGAATTTATACCATGTGTAGTAGTTCTTTAAATCTCCGTCATCCATAATAAATCTGTAATTATATAAGTACTGTGAATCACTTAATGATAATTTCTGACCTTTAGTTTGCAACATGTCAATCAGTTTGATAAACTCACGGTAACCATAACAACGAATACGATTAACACCTTCATCATAGTAATAAAATTTGTTTTTATTGGACATTTAAAGCCAATCCTCTTATAATTAAAAAGAAAGGGCAAAACCTGCCCTAATTCCGTATTGTATCACAAAAGCAACATCTTATCAATATTACCTAGCTCTAAAAGTCTTAACACTTCTGTTTCCCATACTTCCCCTCATTGCTGATAGTTTAGTTTTAGTATTATTAGTCGGCATTGGGGTTGGTTTATGTGTCTTAGCTTTAACTAAGTAGTTGTAGCAACTGGCTGCTCCATCAGGGATATCATCTTTACGACTTGAAGTAGATCTCTCTCCATCAAATGTCTCCAGTTCTTTGTAGAAATGATCTAATGTCTCCTTATTAAAAGTAGATTCAACTATACTTATAAGTCCATTTTGCGCCGCAGAAGAGAATGGTTCAAATCGAGTTAATTTAGACTTATTAGAGGGTGTTGGGTCTGATTTAACTCTAAAACCTTCAGCACTGATCTTCTTTGCAATTTCACGATAAGCTGTTTGACCAGATGCCCCAGGATCTATCGGAAGTACTACATGGCAATCATCTCCATCAATTTTAGATTGTCTTATAATACTGTTATCACGTTGTCCAGGTCTCTGGAAGACTCTCCCTTTAACCTTAGTGGCCTTATCTTCTGTCTCTGGGTCATAGTCCCCAACGATAATGAACTCTCCGTCACGGGTCTTGAGCATCTTCACAGAGGCAGTTGCATCGGGGTGTCTATTCTTATCAGATGGTTCAGAAGACGCTAAATCCCAAGCACGAGCCTCTTTACAACCAAAAGGTCTCTTATCTAGCTTATGAAGCCATTCTCTTTGGAAGTAATTAGATCCTTCAGGTTGAGCGTGCCAACATCCATCTAACAGACGCATACGGTTAACACGGCTTTGAGCTTTCAAGGCAGAGAGATATTTAGGATTGCTATTAATTAATGCTGGGTTATCAAAGATCGTTCCTCCGATAAACAAGAATGTTAAAGGTGCTACATAAACTTCCTTCCCTTCATTCTCATTATAAACCCAACATAAATCAGGGTACTCTTTTTCTAACTCTTCAGCAGTGTCAGCAAACTTAGGCATATCATCAACAATTACAAAATGACGGACAACTCCTAGTTTATTTTCATCAAAGTATCCTTCTTCATCAAGATACCAACTTACCCAATGATATACCCAAGATTGATAATCAGGGTTAGTTGTTGCTAAGAGGAATGAATCATTATCTGCTGCAGATCGTAACCTTCCAATCAAGTAAAGGAATTGACTTTGTTCAAAATGTGTCAGTTATGTTCAAAGAAGATCGCTACATCTTCTCCAGTTCTCTTATGAACTTCTGCATGTTTCCATACAGCTCAGACTATATCATCACCCTTTCAAGAGGGTGCTGTGCGCTTCGGTCATCAAAAGCTTATGACCTACTCTACTAACTCCTTTTCAGGGTTTTCGATAGTCGTTGCACGCCATGTTTATAAGTATAGTAATTAAAATTTTAAGTTTTTTGTTATTCTTTTATAGCTCTTTCTGTCTCTAATACTCTTAATCTTCCTGACAGTTAAAGAATTGTTAGTACTAATATTAAGTACCTCTTTATCTGTTAATCCACTAGAGATCTGATGACATATCCATTTTATAGTATTTTCTGATAACAAGTTATAATCCTTAGTACTATTAAGGTCATAGTTAAGTGTTATATTTTTGAAACAACTTTGGTTTTGTATATTCTTTACTACAGACTTACTCACCCTTTTAATCTTAGCAATGTCTATAGGTCTTGTACCTTCCATTAAGTACTGGCAGATACTTATTACATCTCTCTCTGTAAGTTTCGTATTTGGACTGTCAGTACTAGAAGCTTTATGATGAAGTCCTGAATCATATGCATGTTGCACGTTTTCTGAGACTGTACACCATTCAAGGTTACTTATACTATTGTTTCTTTTATTACCATCTTTATGGTTAACTACTGGTTTATTATCAATATTATGTAAAAAACTTTCAGCTAATAACCTGTGAACATATTTAGTTTTTCTTACACCGTTGTCATTTATAATAGCAACAGTTAAGTAATTACCAAATCCAGTACCTCTTGGTATTAACGTATAATCTCTTTTTATATTAACAACATCACCATTTCTTGATATTGTATAATTACTAAAATTTTCTATAACTTTCTTCATAAGTATTTCCCCTACTGAGATTCGTGGTATACTTATAAACACATCGCTCAGGATTACCTCCAACATAACTTGGTAAGGCTTCCCCTGAATTCACACAGTTTTCGATGTACATTACTGTACAAAGGCTCTACAAATTAAAGCTCATCGAACCCGATCGCGGAGTATTGGAGACCCTGATGGTTCTTTTCTGCATCTTGCTCATGTTCAATATGAGTAAATTCAATACTACCTGCACCATTAAAAGTAACCTTCATTGGCTGCTCTTTAGATCTTATACCAATAGGTTTGTACAGTTTCTTAGCTTCTGTAAATAAACCACCTGCAGCTTTTAAAGGAGGGGATGTTCTTCGAAAGATTACCCCTTCGAAATTATCATCAGTTGCTGCATAATAACCTACTTTGTTTAAAAGAAGTCTACTCTTACCACTACCTGCCATAATGGTTAAATGTTACAGTGCAACCGTCTCCGCTACACCTCTGTATGTTTCTATACAGATCAGATCATATCTTCATCCTTTCTCATAAAAGGAGCCTCACGTTTCGAATCTACTTAGACCCTACGAGCACAATGCTCTGATCGTTACACCCATGAATTTAATCATTCGGCTCGGTATTGCCCTCATCTCAATGTTAGGGGTTCCACCGAATTAGCGAGGTTTAAAGGCACCACAGGAATTATTTAGCGCCACCGTAAATCATCACATCTACATTTGTAAGAGCTGCTAACTCTTGTTTACCCTTTTGAGGTGCTAATACACTCATTATTATTCTCTTCTAGTTTATCAAGCAGTTCATATACTGGTATGTCTAAGTTTTTAATAACTTTAGCTATAGATTCTATTTTCCTGTGTTTAGATTCTGATGGGTCATGACTCTTATAGTACCTAACCACATCATAACTTTCTTTAGGATCAAGATGTTCAAAGAAGTAATCATGTGCCTCTTGAACCGTAATTAAATCTAACTTAAGCTTACATAAGATATAAGCAACCTCATTGAAGCTTTCACCTGTGTCAATTTCTAAAAGAAACTTTTGATCTAATGTATGTATTCCCCCAGACTCTTGTTCGTATATAAAATTCATACTAAACCTCCCTTAAGTTTATCCTTCAACAAATACCCTTCCAACAACCAAATCTTTTCCCTAGCATTCTTCTTAGCTATATCTTTACCAATCTCTTCATTAAAATTCTCAGGAGAGACACAATTACTTTCACCTGAAATTTTAAATCCATTCTTAAGGGTCAATAGACATACCATAAATGTAGTGTTTGGGAAAACGTAATAGTCCTCATTGACAATACATGAATCAATGTAATCTGGGGTTAATCTTGGTGCGTTGAGATTCTTATCTTGGATCTTTCTTTCAAGTTCCTGTTCGTTCATTATTATTCTCTTATTTGTTTATCCATTACAACACTCATAAGCGTTCTTTTTGGATTGAAATCATTACCCTTTACATAAGATAATCTGAAGTATTTATACTTAGTTATAAGATTCTCTAATCTCTTGAAAGGCTTATCAGATTTCATTCTAAGCATGGTTATCTTCTTCTGTCATTTATTCGCCCACTCATACAACTCATCACAATTATTAAAATCAGGAATCTTAATGAACCCCTGCTTTGCCTTCTCTTGTAATTCTTCTAAATATTTGATTGCCTCTTTAGTATCAACTTCAAAAGTAACCACACCTTCAGAGGTGATAGGATTTTTAAGAATAACTTTATCCGCTGCAATTTGTGCATGTTCTTGTATTGTTTTACTTTCCATTATTGCCTCCTAATATATTAAATTTGTTATAAAAAAGCCCCAGCACAAACAAGTGTACTAGGGCTTCTACAGAGACAAAACAGACACAATGGTGTCCATACATCTCAAAATGTGCCCACTATGGACACTATAATAGCCATCTTGATACAAGGAAGGAGAGAGGAGAGAGAGGAAACCTTGTACGGATGATCTTATTATTCTTAACAGTTAATACTCTTTAAAAACAGCATAACCTTTTTCTACTAAATCTGTACTAACATCAAGTCCATCTAAATAAATATCAGCTATTAACCTTCCATATTTACCAGTCTTATCTTTAAATGTCTGTACAACAACTTCTTTACCCAGTATCATACCACTTAGGTAATGCTCTGATTCTAATCCAAAAGGTCTTTCTTCGCCTCTAATCTCAGGAGCATCTATTCCAGCAAGTCTTACTTTTACTTTATGTTTCCATATACCTAAACCTAAGTCGATTGAGAGTGTTACTGTGTCTCCGTCATAAACATCTGTGACTAGTGCTTTGTAAACGTATAGTTCTACTTGTTCCATTTGAATTACTTTAATCCTTATAAAAAGAAAACATCATAACCATTCCCGAGGGAGAATAATAAAACTTCCTCGCAAGATCTAATTTATAGAAGGATGCACTTCTTTGGTTCTATTATCTTTGTTTGCTATGATGTTAAAAAAGAACCTCTCCGTTAACCTTCTAAGAGGAAGAGGCCGTGTTAAATGGCACGCCGAGTAGAAGTTGAATCTACAACATACGCTTTTGGAGAACGCTGCTCTACCGTTGGGAATTATAAAAATGTACTAACAGTATCCAAATTAAAACTAAAAAGTTAAACTCTTTTACCTGTCGCAGATGATCGAGTAGTACGCCCCAGCATCGCCTATTTATTTAATATACATTAATCTTATAACAATGTCAACCTTTCAGGCATAAAAAAGCCACCGACCTATTGTAATTAAACACTAGATCATTGGTGGCTTAGTAGAACCCTGAATAAGTTAACATGTGCACCAAGTTTCACCTTGATAACATATTTTAACTTATCCTAAGGAACAATACAATGTTAAATGAACTAAATTGGTACATAATAGTAACCTTACAGGGATAGGGTTATTAGTTTAAGTATCAATAGTTTTTAATCTACAGCTTTCAATGAGACCAAAGGAGCTGAGTCACTAATTTCAGGAGTTTCAGTTTTAGTAGATTTACTATCCACTGTTTCTTTCTCTCCTTCCATAAATTTGACAGCTTCTTCAATACACCACTTCGCCGCACCAACTTTATCTTTAATACCAGCGTTTTTCTCTTCACCTGTAGCAACTTTATAAATTGTATCATAAAGCTTTTCTAGGTTATCAGCACACTTAGCACCAAATTTCTTATATTGCTCATCGACTTTAGCTCTGATAGCCAATGTGCAAGTTGCGTCCGTTTTAGGTGGTCTTCCAGCTTTTCTTTTTATGTCACTCAAAATTAAATCCTCCTTGAGATCCAGACATGTCTATTAATATACCTGTAACATTCTCACAATCCCACTGGTAAGTGCTTGTGTAAGATTTAGGAGTGGATGCATCTCTGCATCGAGGGCAAATATCGTTCTCTTTTCTATCTACATTATAAGATGTCGTTGAGAAGAAACTCCCACACATACATTGAGGCATAGGCTTTAGTAACTCCGTACTTTATTATTATTGTTATAATATTATCATAATACTGTTACTCTCTATATTACCTCAATTATGGGTCAGTGTCAAATCATAGGTAAATCATCACTCCATTCATCAATAGAGGATGAATCATGCTGTAACCCATTAACAGTGATATCCTTTTTATCCTCTTCAAGTTGAATAGCTAATTTCTCTTCTAACCACTCTAATGCTTCATGGTCAACTAAGATATCAGACTCTTTAATCTCACGAGTAAGGTAGATACCCTTTAGTTCCTTAACACGGCTTAGGGCTACATATAAGAGTGCTGGGGCGAAAGGAAGACCTTGCCCTAAGTCTACTACTGATTCATTTAAAGTCTGTCCTTGGCTTCTGTTGATCGTCAGAGCGGTACACGGTTTCAATGGTATCTGTTTGAAAGTACCTGAAACTTCTGTATCTAGTTCTTCTTCTCCATCTTCATCATCCTTCATTACATAATCAACAGTCTCCCATTCAGCTTGTGATATTAGGACTTCGTTGATAGTGTCATCAAGTCTTACCCAAACACCTTCATCTGCCATATGAGTCACCACTCCAGTAGATCCATTGACATACTCACCATCACGATCATTACGTAATATGATAACTTTAAGTCCATCTTTCAAAGATAGTTCCATGTCAGTTGGTATATCTTTAACTTTAAAATCACCATAACGTTCAGCCGAATACACTCTTATAGGATTAGGATTCTTATCAAACACAACCTTATTATATTCTGCCACTTTTCTATTAGTAGGCGTCAGGGTAACTTTATCAGTAGGAACTTTACCTCCATGGTAACAGTGCTTATTAAAGTATTTGATGGCATCCTTAACATCTTTATCTAAGGATGTGAAATAACCTCCATTAGGAAGTTTAATACGTTTACTTTTACCCCTACGGATATGCCCTAACATCTTCCGTAATTCTTCCTCACTTTGCCTCTCATTCTTAGTTAGTTCTACAAACTTAAAATCCATTTGTTCAAACTGGCGCATCTTAAAGAACTTAGTAGTTTTATAAGATTTCTTAGCTAGTTCTTTCTCCTTATCACCCATAACGGCACCAAGCTGGCCTAAATCACCAAACATAATAACTTGGATCTTATAGTCCTTAGTAAACCGACCTACAGCTTTCTCGAAGTGTTTAATTCGTTGAGAAAGAGCATACATACTACCTGCCGTCAGCATTCCTACTTCATCAATAACAATACGACGAACTGTACCTTTGGCGAACAATTTAGCCACCCTATCACTAATTTTAGAAAGAGAACCCCTTGTTGGGTGAACAGTAGGTAAACATAAGGCACTATGCAAAGTAGATCCTCCTATATCTGCTGCACTTCGACCTGTGGTAGATGTAAACAATGTCTCATGTCCGTACAACTCCCTCAGTCTATTGATGATAAAACTCTTACCAACACCAGCAACCCCAGCTACAAAAAGGTTATTATACTCTAAAATCTCATCCCATACCTTCTGCTGTCCTACATTAAACTCTAGTCTCTTACTCATATTTCTCCTCTCACTTTAATGTTGCATTACACTTACTTGACCACTAAGGATACCATGGTATTGCATAACAAGAAAGGTCTCTAAATCCTCTTCTTCCATACCATCCATATCTTCTAAGCTTATCTCTAAATTAACCGTCTCATGCTCTTGTAAGAACAGTAATTGGAATCTCACATAATCATCTCCTGTGAATTCCACATAACTACCTAATTCCTTAGCTCCTATCTTATCACATATATTCCTTAAGGTTATAAAATATCTAGTTACACTATTATGCATTGTATCTCCTTTCTTCTTATAGTTATTAGTAAGGTTACTACATGTAAAATAAATGTCAATAATTATTTGACAAGTTCTTCCTGGTTTTGTATTATTCGAAGTGTACAATATATTCATTAATAAACCAAGAGGAATACAAAATGAACACTAAAAGAACATCTGCTTTACTTGTCGTCTTGATTATAACATGCTTATCCTTTAATTCTTATACGGCTGAAGCCGCAGAAGGGTATACCTACCATACACCTGTACTACAACCTTATATTGAATACGGAAGAACTACAGTTAACTCACACAACTCTCATGCAGGTTATGGGATTGTATACAAATCTAAGTGGGATGTCAACATTAGTACAACTGGACAAGGGAATACTAAGAATGGGCACCAAGAACCTAAAGTGTTCTACTCATTATCAAGGATATTTGATTCAAAGGTTGACTTCTTATCTAAGGATGTTAAACTGCGACTTGGTTTAGCTAAGACTAAAGGTGTTAATCTGATAGGAGATCATAACTTTAAACTAGGGATTATCTTAGCAGGGGAGGTTGCTGAGTTGGAAATATTCCATTATAGTAGTGGTGGTGTATATAAACCTAATACAGGTGTTGATGGAGTTAAGCTGAGAATTAATTTATAGAGAGGAATTAATATGGTTACAGAATTGAAGGTTGAGGTTAAGTATAAACTTATTGATAAGGAAGGGTATTGTAACGGTTGTGATATTACCAATTCACTGTTTGATTATCATTTTGAAGATGACATAGTAATACTTGACCATATAGACAGAGATGGTGATGGAATAAAGGATGGATACGTTATTATTGATATGTCCTTAAATGAAGGTAGGTTTTTCGAAGAAGTATTCGAAGAACAAGAATCCCCTGTTATAGGAAACTGGGATGGAAATTCTCCTATTGAAATGGGTCACAGACTTCTATATAACGGTAACTTAAGACAAGTAGTTTATAAAGATCCTGATAATGTTGTATGCCTTGCTGACATGGACGGAAAGTATACTACTTGCACAAGCGAGACATGTTCTAAGTTTTCGCCTATTGATGGGACTGTTAGGGATAAGAAGGATATTATTTTAGAGAAGTTTGAGGACTATCTAAGCACACAGGATATACCAGAGTACCAATCTTTAATGGAAAGTCTAGCATTAGTATTACACGAGGTACTTATTGATGATATTTAATATGAACCAAGGACAACAACTGAATATTACCTTAAAAGGTGTGACTGTTGAGAAGATGGATATTTTCATTGATAGGATTATTAAGGAACAAGGTTATACCTTACATATGTTAGGTCAATATATCCACAATACATTGCAAGCAAGGACACATCCTAATTTAGTAGAAGAAGAAGCTTATAAACATATACTTAGACGAATTACACAACGACATAAACAACAGGAGAATGGATAATGATTGAGAAATTAGAAGCTGGTAAGACTTATAGATTGATTGATGAACAAGGTTTTATTGTCGAAGATGATGGTAATTTGGGAATAATAAATGACTACTTCTCAGATGGTGAAATTTTAGTCGATGAGGTTATAGGGTATGTTGGTTATACAGATGGTACATGTGTTATTACCTATGATGAGTATAAGTACTTCGAGGAAGTTGTAACAGAGGATATTACAACAGAAGAGGAACCTCCTTCAGTTTCAGAACCAACTCAAAACGCAATCGATAGGCAAGTAGGAGGTAGTCACTACACTGACCAGAAAATGCAACCTATTGAGCTAGCTTATAAACTTAACGCAACTCCAGCTTTCTGTAAAGTGGCTAAATATTGCTCACGGGTTAAAGATGATATGAATCAGCAAATTGATAAAGCTGTACATTGCGTTGAATTAGATAAAGCTTTAAAAGATCCAAGAAGTTATCCCAAAATTGAACTTAGTCTTACATTAGATTTGATTAAGGAATTCACAGAGTCATACTCACTTCGATATGCACTGTTTAACCTGTACATTGAAAACTACAACCTATGCTTTGATGACCTAGAGGCATTCCGTAATGAAAAACATAGTAGTTGATGTAGACCTTACCGTAGTGGATACAGATTTAGCTTGGATGAAGTACTTACAAACCTTATACCAAAATCATTACGGTAGGGTGAAAAATGTAACATTAGGTGATAAATGGAATTATGATTTAGGTTCATATTTC
>Ga0255047_10000668_pt1 | contig 27873 bp, 35 predicted proteins | sample JV7_2_1_MG_FD_183640 | JGI IMG/M metagenome (GOLD analysis project Ga0255047, IMG submission 183640) | Seawater microbial communities from Jervis Inlet, British Columbia, Canada - JV7_2_1 | ecosystem: Environmental > Aquatic > Marine > Inlet | place: Canada: British Columbia | collected 2016-10-06
TGTCATGAATTACCCCGACGGGAAAAATATCCCTAGTCTTCAAGCAGGATATCGACAATGCGCTCGATCTTGTTGTCCATGCGCAGGTCAGCACCTTCAAGGTCTTTAATTGATTCGGTGTTGGCGTCGACCGAAGACTGAGAAACCTGCCCGGTTGCTGCCAGTTGGGCGGTAACAGCAACGCCGATACGCCACTCGAGTAGTGCCGCACCGACACCGAAAACAACAATTACGATAGCAACCAACGCTCCTGCAATCTCTTTGATAGTCGCCCAATTCATTAGATATGACCCCAGTTCCGTCCAGTATGTATGTGAGTAATTGTGCCGCGAGTTACACCAAATGCTTTAGCTAAACACCTTTGACTTATAAAGCCCCTGTTGCGTTTGATTATTTTGACCTGATCCTCATTCAGTTTCGCATTGATGTTTACAGAGCCTCTTAGTGTTTTCTGTCTCCCCTTCTCGTCTCGATCACGAATATTATCAAGCTGTGTACCAAGAAAAAGATGATCTGGCTTAACACATAATCTGTTATCACATTTATGCAGCACACACATGCCGCTTGGTATAGGGCCATTGTGTAAGAACCATGAAAATCTATGGGCAGTCGTTGGTTTTCTTTCTGGAGTTAAAAAACCACCATATCCATGACCACGCTTACTTGCCATCCATACCCAACAATCTCCAGACCTATCAACCTTATCCCAAAAGCGCCTCATTTCACCACCTCACGCAGTTTCGCCTTCTTCTCGGCAGACAAGTACGGTTGCTGCACTGTTCTGCGAATAACTTGTGGCGGCGCCTGCATCTGTTTCTCGTAATCCTGCTCGAGGTTTCGAACCTTAGCCTGCAAGTCCTCGAACAGCATCATCTGATCTTCGCGGTAGTCGTCCTCATCGTCATCAACCCGTGATTCGGCTGGCGGAGGCGCTAATAAATGAGCAGTGTTAAGGCGAATGCAGTGTGCTTTGTCGTTATAGTCCTTTACAACAGATCGGATCGAGCACCTGGATATCGCTGCTGCCTCAAAATTACCCTCGGCAACTTGTTGGCGCGCGAGGCACAACTTGTTGACCTTGCTATCCTGGAATAAAACTACCGACCACGATCGATAACACTCATTAATATCGACATCACCAGCACCAATCCCAAAAGCGCGGGATGTATCTGATACAGAATTATCGATACTACTAGTAACACCGTCACGATAATTTGAATAATGATCATCGTCTGCCCACACTGGTGACATCAGAAATATTACGATCGCCACTGCTGCCAGGAAAAACAGCGTTGACAAGCTCGGCATTCGAATTTTCAAAGTGCGATACTCCCAGCTATCAGCACCCAGTATCCCAGCGACTGCCAGAAGTGATGCTTACGTTCATCCTGCAGCATGGTTTCCTTCATGTCTGCAATACGTCTTTGTGCCTGTCCTGCTTCGGTCAGGCCTTTGCGGGCGAGTTTCAACTGACCGATCTGCAGTACGTGCTCGCCGGCAATTGCCTCATTGGCCTCGCTGCACTGCCTGTAGTCCTCCAGGTCATTCATGCCGGCAACGTCATAGGTGATAGTACTGTCACTCGATTCAGTCGGTAGCGGGAACTTGCCACAATCCAGTGGTGCCGCCGCGGCCTTGGTCTCGGTCGTCAGCCCGTCCCAGGGATTCTCAGCCGGGACCGACGCACAACCACTAAGCGCGCCAACGATCGAGCAAAGTATTAATTTCCTCATCCTTTTCCCCTGCCTGGTTAAGCCTTGCCTCTGCCTTGGCCCTGATTTCATCCGCCTTGGCGTCGTGCTTTTTCGCCTGAGTGCTCGCCGCTACAGCAGTAGTCGTGCCTTTCTTCACATTGCCCAGCTCGATATCCAGAGCCTTGTCTTTCCATTTGTCGGCTACGCCCTTCTGCCGGCTCGCCGACATAGCAGCAAAGATAGCAAGCAACACCAGAAAACCGGCACTTATTGCAGTCCATGTCGATTTCAGCCAAGTCATTTCAGTACGTTCTCTTTCTTGTAGTAGCCAACTATGCCGGCCGCCAAAGCTGCGGTCTCAGCCGACAGCACAGCAGAAACTTCCACTGCCGTAAACTGATCCACGAGCGCCCAAACAACGACGACTAACTGACTGGCTAGAAATGCTGCCGTGATTGTTGACGATGGTTTGTTCATAGCATATCTCCTGAAAGGGCAGCACAGTGGCTATAGGTCGCGCATGTCCCACCACGGCGCGCATGCCACCATACCTTCTGCGCTACCCTAATCTTCTAACACCAAGCAAATTGGTGACCGGATACCGTGACACCTTGACTGTGTCCGACTGATTGCCACCGAGAACTTCGATGAAACTACCAAAGCGGCCCGCATAGAAACCAACATGCCCAGGTGCATCAATCACCTCCGGTCCAGGCTGGTCGCCCTTGCCCCGCTTCAAAATAACAATATCGCCGGTGCGTGTATCGTCCAGGTGGACATTGCTGCCAACCTGTAACCACGACCTGGCCCGCAAATCCTTAGACCTTGGCAGTCTCAATAGCCAGCAAACGTAATTGACAAACGCACTGCACCACGGCACCTCGTCATTCTTGGGCCATTTCATATCGAGATTCAACATTGCCATGATCTGTGGATTGTCCACCGACCCACCGACCTCTTTGATGCCAACAAATCGCTGTGCAATATCGAATGCGGTGATATTCATGCCGGGTTCAACTTCTCTGCGGTAAAGGTATATGAATCACTATCCATGACATTGCTGCCATCTGACTGATTGCCGAGCTCGAAGTAAGTGGTTGCCTCTTTGGTGCCGAAAGCCGATCTCTGTACATCAAAGATTCTATCCGTATTCAGTTGTAATGGCGCAGCCAAAGTACCGCCGGCATCGGTAGTCAGGGTACCGTCATCAACCCGGCGACCAACATAGAAACTAGATGCGCTGCCATTCAATAACCACGCTCCCAGGCTTGACCAACCTCCGCCAGTCTGGCGTTTATAAAGATTACCATCACTATCGAACTTCAAACCAGAGTAAACAATGCTATCAAGACCAGCATTGCCAATAACCCCAGTCGGTAAGGTCACTGCATTGCCAGCGGCGCCACTGCTGACAAGTAACGTCATCAGGCTCATGCGTATGCCTGTGAGAAGTTCCCGTGCCAGGCAGTACCGGCATCGGTTGTGAATGCCGTAATGACATCTACTGCATCATTACCGGTCGAGATAACAGGATCCGTACCACCCGGGAACAACACCGCAGCAGGCCAGGCAACCGTATAAGCGCCAGCAGCACCGTCTTGAATAACCCGCAACGTGAACTGACAAAACTTGCCTGTCGGTGACGGGTTACTGATAGTTACGGTCGAGATATTCTCGGTCAGCAGGGTCTGAAAACTATTTCCTGTTGATAAGTCGATGGTCAGGGTTCCTGACGAGCTCGAGATAGTATTGTGCGTTACCGAAAAGTCCTTGAGTTCCGGTCTCTCGGCGACATTATCGGCAAATTTCCAGTCAGCACCGGATAGTGTTTGGTCAGCAGACCAGGTGTTCGCTGCAGATAACTTGGCATAATTAGCGCCCAGATCGGCAAGCACAGTCTCGACCTCGGTGCCGGCAAAGTACCCACCACTATCGACCACCAGAATATCTGACGATGTCAATGGTGTGCCGATCGGGTCAACATCCTTGATGGTTGCACCAGCCGATGCTTCGGTGATAATGCACCGGTAGGTGATGGCAGGGTCCAGGTAAATAGGTGCGAACTGCCCGTCAGCACCAGCCACGACCGGGTTGGCGTGAGCGGTTGTGCGGGCCGAGTCCGTGTATGTATCGGTTCTGGTAGTGGTCCCGGTCAGATAGAAGTTAGCTTCGGCCGATGCATACGGTGTACCGGTCGAATTAATTCGAACTGCTTGCGGGATATAAAATAACTGACTCATTGCTGTGCCTCTTTGGTTGCGTCCTGCAATATCACTGCAAGTAACGCAAGGTCTTCATCACCCGTGCTTTTGGCCTGGGTTGCCAGTGCAGCGATCCGCGCCGGCATTTGTTCCACGGGAAACTTCGTTGATTTTGCCAGCCACCTGACCACTGATGGGCTGGTCATTAGTCGTGCCGACCCATTCAATACGCCAACACCGGCAGCGATCCCTGCAGCAGTTTCAAGTTGACCTGATATTACTGCCAGGCCAAAAGCGCCAATGGTCATATTCTGCGTTGCGGCCTGGGCAGTACCGGACGGATTTCTGAAGACTTGCGAGCCACCACGAAGATTTGCAGCAACCCGGGCCAAGGTATCCATGTCATTACGGAAACCAGGACCATAACGATCGAACAAGGTGCGCTTTGCTTCCCGGCTGAGTGAGTTCCAGTTACTGAGAAATGTCTCGGTACTAAAAACATCACCGAGTTCATTCTGAGCACCGGGTTTTGCCAGGCCCATTCGGCGCAGTACGGTTGCTGTCAGAATCTTCTGGTGTTCACGATCGAGCGATTGCATTACCGAACGCAACACAGTTGCACCTTCCTTGGTGCCTGACATTGCCGCAGCAAATACTTTCTCGGGCCCGCCTTTGCGTTTCAGTGCCGACTCAATAACCTCGATGCGATTGTGGCCTGCATTGGTATGGTTATTGGCACGTAACCAGGCTTGCCTGGCTTGTGGGCTCTGACTAGCAGCAACTGCTGTCTCCATGTCTTTGCTCAGTGCAGCGTAGAGGCGTTTCCACTCGGCCTTGCTGATATCGTCTGCCAACCCGACAGTGGATAGTTTCTCACCGACCTTGGACCGCAATTCCTTGAGTGCCCTGAACGGCAAACGACCATTAGCCGATGCCGCCACATCATCATACAGGGCATCATAAATACGACGTAGTGCTGGGTTGGATATTGCCTCTGAAGTATGTGAAGCGCCGGCAATAGTGCCGGTCATCTCGTCCAGGGTCTCAACGGTATTTTCTACGCTGACCTTCGTTCTTGGCCTGACCAGCACCTCGAGCTCGTCATAGAGTCGTTTTTGTGTAGCACGGAACCGGTCAATAAAACCATCCTTGCCACTGATCCCCTCAGTAATACTGCGCCCGGCACGTTCAGCCGATGTCTTGCCGGCAAGCTGATTTGCCCTTGCTTCAAGTCCTGCCGCAAGGTCGTCGGCTTGCTGTTCTGCAGCGCCAGTAATACGCCCGGCACTACCCGGAGCGCGTGACATGGCGCCCTCAGTTGCCTGGGCTACTCGTCCCTGGGTTGCCTGGGCTACGGATGGTTCGGCACCAACCCGGTGAAAGTCATCGACGGTATTCGCCATAGACTGGCGACCTGCCGGGCCGCCCCTGACTGCTCCGCGCACCGCGGCCGCAGGAATGTTGGTAAGTGCCATTGGTGCCGCACCTCCTCCAATCCCTGCCACCATTTGTGCTGTTGGGCCATAACCCTCTTCTGCGGCCGTATGCGCCGCTGTCATGCCCGTAGAGACACCAACTGCCTGATTGGCGGGATTCTGCGCCATTGTCTGACCAACCGCCCTGGTGACTGGTGAGGTCGCCTGTTGCGCCATTTGAGCCCCGGTCGCTATCCCTGCCAAAGACATCACCCCAGCACGACTGATAGCCTCGCTATAGCGTTCTGCCTTGTCTTCTGGCTCTACGCCCGTGATATCGGTAAAGCCTTCGTATACTGTCTGCGCACGATTAGTAGGCAGCCTGTAATCGAGCGGTTCATCACCCATAGCCTGCCCGGCACGATCAACGCCTTCAATGCCATAATTTATGCCAACAGCAAGCGTATCACTCAGGCCTGCAACGGCAAGTCCTGGTGTTTCTGCAAGGTAACGGCCGCCAAGCTTCATGCCACGCCAGACCTTCTCTGACAGGGTGCGTGGTTGTTCTTCAGCATACTCGAGCATGACCCTGTCGATGACCTCTTGTGCGGTACCATCGGCAAATTCGTGGATTTGCCCGTCAGCAGATTGTACTTCCTGTGTCATTCGATCCGGCGCCCTTCAGTGTCATAGTGCATCCTGGAACCACCAGACTCTGTCAGTGGTTCCAGGGTAAAGTCCAGTGCATCCTGAATTTCTTTGGCGGCAAATTCATCGCCGGCACGGGTTGCTGCTTCAATGCCGCGCCGTGCCGCACGTTCCATTATTTTCAGTGCCTGTTGCAGTAATCTACGGTTACCCTCGGTCGACTTACCAAAATTTGCCTCGATGTACTCGAGTCGCTCACCCTCGCCGGCAGTGAACTGCGCGCCAAACACTGTACGTAATTGAGAAAGTATTGCCTTGCCAAGATTGGCGTTGAGTTCGGTTTCATCAGCACCAGCAATACCAAACAGGTTTCTCGCCGCCAGCGCAATTTCTCCGGGCCTGCCAGTGCCAACAACATCAAGCAATTGAATGCCTCTGCGTATAACTGCAGTTGCATCGGCCTGACGTTGTCCTACATCAATAAATTCCTGGTCCCTGGCCGAAGCACCGCGCGCTGTGGCCTGACTACCAGCAACATCAGCAGCAATCCGTGACTGCCCGGCAGACTCTTCATCAATGGTCGTCAAAGACATTTGTTCACCACCGGGAAATACCCAGGTAGGTACACCGTTGATATCCTTTACGCTGCCAGCATAATTCGCTTGCATGTACCCGGCACGTTGCTTGGGTCCGGCTTTCATCCACCACTCGGCCTGCTGAATCTTTGCCGGTATCTGCGGTGCTCTTGTTGGGTTGTAATAGGGTCGCTCGCCGAGCGCATCGGACGGTCGGACGTATTCAGGGCCGTCTTCACCATGCACCCCAACAATGTCATTCTTCGTTAGTGGGTCTGGTTGGCCTGCCAGCCCCATCATCATGTCCTGGTTCATATTCTGTAAACCAACCATAGCCTCTTCAGAACTTGCTGTGGCCGGGTCGAACGGGAAATCCTGCCAGACACCACGACGCTGTCCCTCGGCAATCATGTTCGGCATAAAAGCGCGAAATGATTCTGGATTTTGCTGCATTAGTTCAAGGCCTTGCTGACTAGCCGCGGCCGCCCATTTGGTGTTAGCAATGCGCTGGTCTTCTGAGAACGCATACTTCGTTTGCTCATTTCTCAGTGCATTCCATTCATGTTGCTGCGCCGCCTGGTCAATAGCTGCGACATTCATTTTGTTCGGTAACGGAGGTAGTTGCACGGCCATGATTTATCCTCCAAACAACTTATCGTAATCGACCATCAGGTAACCATCCTTTTCGGACACAGCATGCGGGTGAGTCTTTTGCACCTCTTGTGCGATCACGCCCGTAGTCGGGTCATCAATGCCGAGTCCCCTGGCAGTATCGTTCCAGTCCCAGGTATAAAACTGCAACCCGGCAAATTCACCACAAGACTCGATGTTTTCCTTGAGACGAATGTCAGACATTGGTCCCCCAATATAGCCACCGAAATTTGCTGGGATGCCAATACCTCCGCCGCCACTGCCACCAGTCCCGGCACCAGATGTCGGTGGAATATTCTGCTGTGCCTTGTTCCATCCATAGAGCATGTTACTGGCACCGGAGTTCATTGCGTTTGCCATGTTGGCAGCATTCCACATTCCAATGGACGCTGCGTTATCGCCCATTGCACTGTAGATGCTTGCCTTTTGTCCGGTCACTGGTGTGGTGTAAGCTGCGGTACCGGTAGTTGCTGTCTGACCCATGCCGGCCATGCCAGCCTGCCGATTCCACCAGGAACCGAACTCGTTGGTTGCCAGGTTCTGGTTATATTCGTTGAGTGCTCGCATCGCATTTCCACCACCTGACTTGGCAGAAAAAATGTTCTCCATATCGCGCATGCCTTCTTTGCGTCTGAAAGCATAACCAGGGGATTCTTCAAATGCTGTTGGGTCTTCCATACGCCCAATAGCGCGCTCACCAGCCTCACGCCAGGGAGCGTAATCTTCGCGGGTTACATCAAATTGCCGCGTGAGTTCGTCAAGACCTTTTTGCTTGAATTTACGGTCACGCCTTGCAGCACTTCTTGCCTGATGACCAGTGATGAATGCCATTGTCTGGTCATTCGCTGCACCAATTGTTGCTGACCAACTCATACCCTAACTCCCACTGAGTAGTTCCCTGGAATCTTGTTCCAAAAGCGCATCAACCTCTTCAAAGGTCTTTGCAATTACCTGCTCCTCAATAATCTCCAAGTCTGTCTCGTCTGTTACATGGATCGTGGTCCAGACCGTGTCCTCAAGGGCATAACCTGCCCGCTTTGTGCCTGGTTTCGATACCATTGTATGCGGCGCTTCGATAATAACAGAATTACCGTTTTCTGACTGAACCGCGATTTTTCCGGCAGAGATAATGTTCAAATGCTCGGTTTTGTGAATTTTGCCGGTCAGAACCGTACCCTTTGGCAGCCGCAATTCCCTGGCATAGACCCCAGGCGCAAAATGGTGGTGCAGATCTGGCTCTAGTTGAGGCAGTTTTCTGATCGCCCCCTCCAGAGCCAGAATATCTTCGCGGGATTTCTGCAGTTGGTTCATTTGGGCCGGGTTTTTCTGCCTTTGCCACCCGCACCAGAGCCACTACCAGATTTTGCAGTACTCCTGGCTCTGAGCTTTTTGTAACCAAGATAGGCACCATACACAATTGCCATACCGAACAACCACCTTAAAACCAGTTCAATTGTACTAACGTCGCCTTCCATATCGTTCTCCTACGTTGCTGTCAATTTGATTATCTTCGGTGTCGAGGCAGCATCAGACGAGCAGTAAATTACCTTGCCGTCATCACTTACCCAGACATGCCCCATTACTCCGTAAGATGATAAGTCCAGTGTATTGACCGTATCCCACACTATACTGGTAACGTCACCGAGTACTGCATAGGTTCCAAAGATTAAAATCTCAGACCCCATATCATAAATGTATTGTTCGGTCGGGTCGGTATAGGAGTGTTCCCTGACTACCAGGCCGCCCCTTGGAGGCTCGAAGTCCTGACTTGCGATCGTGCCGATTGTATCCAGATCATATGCCGTACCGAGCTCGGCGCGGGCTAAAGTTGTCTGTGAACTGACTTCAATCCAGTGATACGCTGCCGTGCCATCATCATTAAACCAGCAATGACCATCAGTCGCACCAGAATGGCCCCACTCAGTCTTATCTGCCTGCGAGCCAAGTGTGTCGCTGCCAGCACTGACTTCCCAGGTACTGATAGCCGAGTATGAAAACATATCGTCCAGCGTGTCCTGATACGAATAACCATCACCGTCACGATTCCAGCGAATACCAACAGCATTAGTAGCGGCACGACTGCTGGTCTTGGTGCCGGTGGAAAAATCAAATGGTGTTGATAACGTAAAACACTCGATCGTGTCATCGGTTGTGTTTGTCAGAATCAGTCGGGTGCCGTCCTGGGACAGATCGAAACTGCTGATCCTGGTGGTGGTCATACCGACAACCAGGCTATTGAGGTCATAAACCGGACCACCATCGGTCCATATCTCGACCACCGAAAAATCGTCAGGGCGGATAATCGGATCCCATGCCGACGAGGTGTGCAGAATCGGGTCGAGTAAACTTGGTGGCAACGTCATGACGCTGCCATCCTGCCAGCAACCATCCAGATATTTGTATCGACCTGGATAATGGTAATACTGCCGTAGCGTTCGTTAAATACCAGCGTAGTTGGTGATTGCAGCGTAACGCCGGCAGCCTCTACCAGGGTCAGCTTGCCTGCTCCCCACTGCACAATGACAATCTGCTGTCCGAGCTCAAAGATGTTCTTTGGTACCACGACCTCGGTACTTGCCGGCCCAAGGGAACGGTGAATCTTGTCCTTATTGGCATGTATGAGTGTATGGTCGCCGGTAAAATCGACTATCTCCCACAACGATAGTTGTTGTGCTCGCATCCATCGCGTCCACTCACGCAAGTCTTTTGGCACCTCACGGAATGGTTTCAGCCCGGCCATTACAATCTGCCGCCCTTCACCTCGAGGATGGTATCGACTACTGTTATCGGTATCGGATCACTCACTGCAGCCCGATAAACCCGCTGCCTGGAAGAACCAAGGTTATACCAGATAGCCCGAGTAAATCGCTCACCCAGGGCGCCCAATGATTTATCTGGCAACGATATCCAGGTCTTACCACCGTCATCAGAGTACTGCAGCATGATCTTTGGATCAGAACCCTGGCCGATGGTTGCACCAACACCAGTCTCGAGTATGATCTCGAAACGATCATGGAATGCCCTTTGCCCGGTCGCATACACTGGCTGGTAAGTCCACTCCATACGTTGTGTATCTGACAGGTACCTGTTCAGTACCGTGCCTTCATTGCCATGAACCCCCCATAAGTAAGTTCCAGAAGAACCATCACCAGAATAGGTCAGGCCCGCATCACCGTCTGACAAATGAAAACGAAACTCGGACGTCGTACCGGTTGCAACAACAGTAATCTGGCATAAGTACCAGCCTCCACCGACATGCGTAATCTTGCTCGCTGCCGGCGCGCCAACCAGAACACTACCAAGGGCACTGGTCGACAGGTCGAAATAACGACCGTCAGCAGAACCTGCTTCATATATTGCAAACCAGTCACGTTCTGCGGCCTGGGCAAAAATGCCCACTGTAATAGTTGCGCCGGAAGTATGTGCTTTGGTTGTCTGAGTGATGTAGTGGTTGTTCGTTGCGGTACCGTCTTCAACCAGTTTATCTGCGGTTACAGAACCGTCCGGTGCGATAATGGCATCAACAGTTTCACTGCTACGAACATTGGTCCACGACGATGCAGACAGGTCTTGCTGGTCAATCAGTAATCCCAGGCTCTTATAGCCCCAGTCTGTAGCTGTGTCGAAATCAAGCCAGCCAATCATGTTCGAGTCTGAATCACCAACGAGTTGCTTGGCAGCAAATAATGTATGGTGCCTTGGTCGCCAATTGGTATAACCATAAGACTCACGTTCTGACCATTCCTGGGTGACGATGTCATAGGTATAAGTACCAGAGTCAGTGGTCAGGCAATAAAAGAAATGACCCTCTTGCTCGTAGGTGAATGCCTCGATCGATGTCTCTGATGACAGTTTCTGCTCGATGGCATGGGTCGATATTCTGATCGGCACCAAACCTTCAAAGTGCCGTACCGTGTAATCGTCAGCAACCCAGATTATCTGATCAAATACCCGGCCAATGGTCTTCGCATTCAGGCAACCGACCTGGATCGTGCCATTGATGATGCGCTCGAACGGGAACCCGGCAACCCCGGTATTTTCCCAGAACTCGGTAGTGGTCACACCGAAATTGATCATGATGCCGCGATCTGCTTTCATGCCAACCAGTTCATCAGGGGCATCGTCTGCTATTGCAAATTGCAGTGCATCGAATGAGGTCGCAGAACCTATATCGGCAATAAACCATCTCGAGGAATTTGGCTCGCGAAATGCCAGAAACTTGTCCAGAAACTCGACATCACCGGCACCACGAGAAACAAAATCATCATCGGTAATCTCACCGAAAGTAGCCCCATCCCAATAATAAGCTCGCGGTTCATTGACCAGTACCACGGTATCTGAATTGGAGTCCATGTCGATCCTGTTCGGTGTGCCAATGTCACCGATCAGTGTTGCTACACCACTCGAGTTTACGTAATACCACTCAGAGCCAGATACCACATACAGATAGTCCTGGCGGCCGCTGGCAAACTCCACGGCATTGGCATACATGCCATAAATAGGTCCGGTCCCGACCGTTGTCCACGCCTTGATACCTGGGGCTCTGGTTATCGTTACCGGCGTTTTTGCCCCGGCAGGGAGGATTTCTGGAAAGCAGTTAACCAACCTGGCGGGGCTCGCCGGCCGGGACCGAAGTTGGTAGGAATACAGTGGGAGGTTGAGTCTCATGTCATCCGCCCGAGGCCGGGTTAATGTCGCTTAGATAGCAACAGCTTTTGAACTGCAGCAGACACCTCTTCCGGTGACATGCCTTGAGTTGGGTATTCATCCTCATCAATAACATGGTCATCATTCACCACCCTGGAGGAGGGCATTGGCGCCCTGCTTCTTGATCTTCGGATCGCCCTTGTTCTCACCCAGGGATCCGCGTTGCTTGTCAAATGCCTTATCAAACTTAGATGCTGCCCATGACCATGCTTCTGGACCTTTTTTTAATACCTCATCAAGGGTTCTTAGTTCCTTAATTGCGGCAGCCCAATTCTTTTCACCGATAGCAACCGCTGCATCACGGGCAGCACGTTGCATTTCATTGTATACAGGTAATTTGCGATGCTCATCGGCATACACTTTCAACGCAGCATCAAGTTCTTCTGCAGTGCGAACTGGACCGTACTGCGGATTCTCTTTTGCAAAGCGCGCATTGGCGGCAATGTTCTCAAGCATTTCGCGCTCAAATCCATAGCCACTAGTAAGGGCATGTAATCCACGGGTGACTTTTGGTGCAACAAACTCATAACCCATATCAAAAGATAAAGCGGTTGCTTCTGTCATGCGGTGCGTAATATCTCCAACATGCTCAACCACTGGATTAAGCACACCACCACCAGTCGTGGCTTGTACTTTGACCATTGCTGCTTCTGGGGCGCCACGCTGCAGGTTACCCAGGGCAATGACCGACTTTTGATCTGCCGTGGGCTTGTCGTAAACAAAATCCTTGCCATAGCCAATTCGACCAACGTCCTCTGGTCCGACCATCTCGTTCAAGGTTGTCTGCCCGGTTCTTGCCGGCACCGGAGCAGACGGTTCTATGCCGGTTTGCCTTGCATTAGCCCACTCCCGTGCATCACGAAGAGTGTCAAATTCTGGGTGGTTATACATTTTGCCATTTGCATCAAACACCACCCACTCAGTAACATTTGCATTACGCAACGAACTGCCGTCATACCTGACCACAGTAAATTTATTGTCGTGGTACATTTTGGCGACATTCTCAGGAAGGTATAACCCCTTCATGTCCTTTCTGATTGCCGATTCCCTGAAACCGAAGTCCATCTTTGGCTTGTCCGGTGGTTTGGGCCCACCCCGTTGTTTTGGATCGACCCTGGACAACGGTTGCTTGTCTTGTTTTGCTTTCAGCTTTTCGAGTCGACGTTGCTCAACTGCGAGTTGCTTCTCGACCGTCTTGGTCGCTTCACCTGCAACCCGGCGCGCGTCGAGCTCGGTTCGCATTTCATCAACCAGGTACTGCTGCGACTTGAGCTCGAAGTCGGCGCCTGGATCTACCGTCCTGGCAGTAATTCTGCCAGCATCTTCTCGTGCAGCAATTGCTTCATGCGATGCAGCGCCCCACTCTTTCGGCTCTTTAGGCGTGACCGACTTCTGCGCTTCGTTCGCCCTGGCGTATTCCCACACTGCTGGACGCATTGCATCCTTCATTGCGCCTGTAATTCGATCTGCCTCCATGCCGCGTGGACCCTCGAAGCGTTCAGGGAAATATTCTTCCCAATTTCTGAACTCATCGAATAACTCATTCGCCTTGACTGGGTAATCGCTCCATATATTCAGATTCTCACGATGTAAGTTCGGAATTGCCTCAATGACCTGATCATGAATTGCCGTTTCTGCTTCCCAAACATACAGAGCACCTGTGTCATCCTCAATCATGAATCGAACATTAGGATTGTCCCGACCGGCAAATCGTGCCAATGCTGCCTCATCTGGATTGATCAAAAGATCCACAGTTCCACCTTCCCTGTTTTCCAGTGCATTAAAGCGCCATTTTTCTGACACAGCTGGAACCTTGAGTTTCTGCTGTGTAAATTTCGGTTTTGTTGGTGACAAAACCGGGCCGCCACGTTGTCTGGGCAGTTGTTCTGCAAGCGTGTTGGTCGCTATTGCCGCCTTTGTGGGTGCAGTCGGGTCGTGCTTCAGGGTAGTCTCAGCGAATTGCCGGTCGGTTGACATTGCATTGGTTTCTGGAATGCTTCGGCCTGGTTCACGCTGATCGGTTAATAGTCGTGACCTGGGCGCATCCGGGCGCATCTTATCCATCTCTGCAGCAACCCGGCCTGCCTGGTACTTACCGGCCATGCTGCCAAGACGCTCAGAGCCGCGGGTAATTGCCCGCAGTGGTGCCATTGGTGCGAGTGCCAGGGCAGCCTGTCCACCGGCATAGATTCCGCCAGCTATTTCCGGGCCAACCAATGGATCCATGAAGTTGTGGTACGCCTCACGGGCAGGCAGCATGGAATTGCCAATCTTCTCGATGCCCTTGCCAGCATCTGCCAGTGTTTGTTGTGCCAGTTCACCCTTGGGACTGTAAGTAAACTTGTCCTCTGCCTTGTGAATATAATCAACTGCACGATTCAGATCCCAACCATCTTTCGTCGCGCCGGCACCAATGCCGGTCCAACCCGCGACCGCCATAGCCGGGATTGCAGAGCCGAGCGCCAGCATATTTTCTGATGTAGCTTCGCGAACGGATTGTTCCTCGGCTGCCGTCAGGCCTGGTATGGGTTGATCGTATTCACCGGCAAATAATCTGCGGTGATCGGCATCATCAATATCGAATTTGGGTAGATCAAACCCCAGGTCGACTAGACCGTAATGGCCCAGGTTGACGGTTATGCCCATTAGTTGTCCGTGGTGATATCGTAACGGGTACCGAAGTGACCCTGGCCGATCGGCAGATGCGTCATGTCGGTATTGTCGAGTTTCTCCGATAACGACTTGCGCAGCATCGTGTTATAGGCACTTGAGCCCACGCCGATAAGTTCTGCGGATGCACTGGCGCCAAATCTTGGCGCTACATTGACTGCCAGGCCGGTAGTTACTGCCAATTCAGCCCAGTCAGGTATCGGACAGGTTGCAGTTGTGTCTGCTTGCGGATAATAGCCGAGGTCGATGCCGTCTTCGCGCCACATTTCCATCATTTGATTCAGCCGGCGCAAGGCTATGGCACCCTGATCTGAGCTTGCCGAGTCGACCTCGGAGATTACATTGATTTCGCGCAGTGCGTCATCAATGAGCTGGATATTGGTGATTGCCATTCAGTATGTGCAGGTCTCACAAGCAGGATAATGCTGCCGGCTCAACAACTGCTCCCTCCTCTGTCTCCAGTGTGGTGCATTATAGACCTCAAGGAGCGAGTTTTTGCTGATATCCCCAATGGGAAACTGACCCTCACCGTCCATGCAGCATAACGACACTACGCCGGAAGACATGATCGACAACTCAAACCACCGCGAACAAGGTGTATCCGGCACAGTGTCAATCTGCGAGTCAGTATACCCCAACCACTCCGATCTCTGTATAGCCACAGACTGAAACTTGGGCCAACGATCAAAACAGTACATCCTGAACGGTTCATTGGGATAGCCCACAGTACTCAGTACTACCGGGTGCGGGAAATCCTGACTATGCAGATTATCCAGGCGTTTTGCGGTCTTCTCGAACGGGATCGACATCAGTGCCTGGTAGTCCTCGGCGATATGCGAGTTCAGTGAAATCCACAAATGCTCAACCCGATCAAGACAGGCAATAGCCTCTATTTTGGCCTGGCTCAGTGGTGCGCCATTGGTGAATATGCGCAACCTTGCCATAGTATTGGCAACCACCCGCTGACAGATATCGAATAATCGCTTATCCAGCAATGGTTCGTTGACCTTAAATGGCGAGAAAAAGAACGGTTTGGTGAACCCGGACATCTCTTCGATGACCTTGTCAATGAGCTCGTCGGGCATTTTCTCGCCCTTGCGATCAAGGCTCGGGTACGGGCAGAAACTACAGGCCGCATTGCAGAATGCGAATGTTTCCAGGGAGACCTCGTTTGGCTGATCCAGATAATGCTGCTGCAGATCACTGAAATAATCTGCTAGTGCATTGCCCTTCTCCAGTTCATCAAAGAAGTCGGTCACTTAACTGCCCGGAGCACAAAACCGAAAGTATCACTACTCTCGTCCTTGCCAACCAGGTCAAAATCACCGTCCCAATATTTGCGATAATCGGTCATCGCATTTTTGCCAACCTGGGCCGCATATTCTTTCTGCGACAGAAATACCAGTGACCCAGACGAGATTATGCGCTTGTGACCAGGGTCGCCCCATGCCCACATGGAGTCCCACATCGGACAGGTGCCGATCAGGTAACCACCAGGTTTCAGGATTCTCCAGAGTTCGTAGAACTGGTTGAAGAAAAATCGCCAGTCACCCTGTTGCCCGGTATGCTCAAGCACCTCATAAGCATGCACCTCATCGAACATATTGTCATCGAACGGCAACGGCAGGTTCTCCAGGTCATGACAATATGTCGGGTTGCAGTCTTCATCGATATCCAGGGTAACCAGGTCGGTCCACTGTGTGGGTATGTCCGGTATCGTTACCTGCTTCTTGCGTTGATTTCCACAACCAATCAGTAATTCCATTACGCTGCCCCTTTGCGTTTTTGTCCAAGCTTGGGTTCCGTATTTTCACGGTTCCACTTGAACTTCTCTACCTCTTTTCTGAGCCACTTGGAGTAGTTACAAGCCAGCCCGCCATGCACAAAATCAAAGTCAGTCCAGACACTGATCTTCTTGCCGTACTTCTTGACGTAGTCAGTACACCAGGCAAAGTCCTCACCAACAAAACGGCCCTCATCATCGATGTAGGTATAAAACAACCGCGGAATCGGTGCCTGGTTCTGTACATGAATCTTTTCGACGTCCTGTGACATTTCCTCGAGAATCTCACGCCGAATGCACAGAAACCCGGTCGCTACCCGGTCCGCCATTAGCCAGTCATCTTTGTCCATCCACAGAGTATCTTCACCATTTTCACCCTTTATGTCCGGGTGTGGTGACCACACGATAGGGTAATCCTCGAGTTCGGGATTACGACGCCGATATGCGCCAGCTACCACGGGACGATCCGGTGTACAGTGCCTGACCAGTTCAGGTACTGCCCTGGTTTCGAATTTCAGGTCGGAGTCGATAAAAAAGAAGTGAGTGCAGTCTTTATGCTCTTCGAGGAAAATCCTGACAAACATATTGCGGGCCAGGTCGATAAAGCAGCTATTGCCCATTGTTGCTGCGGTCATACGAATACCGAACACTGCACAGGCAAATGATGCGTTGGCTAGTGATGCAGCAAAATCACTATCAACCTTGCCATCGTATGCCGGCGTAGCAACATACACATGCGCAATTTCCTGCTCGGATTTCTTACCCATACTTCAGCCCCAAATTGTAGAAGGGAGGGCCATTACGACCCTCCCCGGATCGATTACAGCAGATCCAACTCGTACATATGACGGTTGGCGAGTTCCGGGTACAACCCGGCAAATCCCCAGAGTACGTCAATACGACATGGAACAGAGTCATCGGCGATCGTGTACTGTCTTGCTACACGCATCGAGATGCCATCTTTCTGCGCTCGAGCTCCCCAGGCACCATACCTGGAAACATCCTCGAGGTCCGCGGTAGCGAACACAAACGCATCCTTGTGGTACTGCAGATCCTGACCGAACCCGCTCGACACCGCACCGATCAGGGTACAGGTCAAACCGTCAGTATCGGATACGCCGCTCAACGCACAGTTCTGGTAGGCATTACCTGAACCATAGATCAGTCCAGGCTTAACCGTCACTGTGTAAGCAGTTGCTGCAGTTGTCAGCGTCACATCACTCTGCACGACAAACGTCTTCAGTTTGCCACGAGTGGTCTTGGTCTCCGGGTGAACATCATAGACACCCGACATCGTGATGATGTCGCCGGCCTTGAGGTCCGTCGTGGAGGTAGCACCATCGATCGACAAAGCTGTTTGCGAAACCCAGGTATTTGCCGTGGTGGTAGCAGTACCCAATGCCGTGCCGTTCGTTAGAGCGGAACCAGCAAAGGAACCAGTGGTGTGACTTGGAACAAGCGTGTTCTCGTACACATCGAAACCACCCGTGCGACCCATGAGGCCTTCACGGTACTGGCGCCGAATATTCTCCTGGGATTGAAAAAGACCCTTGACGGCATCATTAAATTCAACCTGTGAATCAGGAGATAGAGCCGCGCAACGCTGCGACAGCGGGCCCAACTGGTTGGTGATGTTCGCACCACCTTGCTGGTAACGCTTGTAGGTCATAAGACCATCTGTCGTTGCGTTGGTGTAGTTGTTCACGAGCTTGTAGGCTACTGCAAAAGCATCGCCTTCAATCTTCGCGGCCAACTGCGCCATTGCGGGTTCAATTACCCGATCAGAGAAATCGTCGAGGTCCATCGTCAGTTCAACAGTCGTGAACGATACATCCACATGGTACTGACTGTTGACCGTCAGAGGAGTCGAACGCTCGGTGTGGTCCTGGTGCGAGATCGAGGCGCCAGTCTTAACGACATACTTCGGCGGCATCCGAATATTAAGACTTGTGCCAATCTTTGCACCGGTCTCAGCAAACCGATCATCGTACTGACGATTGACGTTACCAATAAAATTGCACTTTTGATGCAGAACGTCCAACGATTTGCGCGTGATCATGGTCGGCGTGAGAATCGTAGTGGATGCCATAGGCTATCCCCTCAGTTTAACTAACCGTTTCTCTTCCGCTGCAAACCACTCCGCATCAGACATCTTGTCTGACTTTGGATCGGTTGTCGCCGGCTTAAAGCCGGGTTGTGCGCCCTTTACCTTAGCTGGCGGCGGCGGAGCGTCACTGACCTTCTTGCTCTGAGCTTTTGCCTTCTCCGTGCGAAGTGTGGATTCAAGTTTCCACATCTCCCGGTCTGATTCACGGCCAGACAAACCATTGATACGAGATGCTTCCTCCGGGTGCTTGCCCAGGTAGTAGAACATTTCCGGGCCTAACTCGTTGGCGCGTAACTCGTCCGCCATTCGCTGATTAATACGCAAGGTCGGTTCCTGCGTGACCTTGGTATAGTCGTCAATGCTCTCGGCGAATGCCGTTTCCCTGGCAGCGAACTTGTCTCTGAGTGACTCTGTCCGTTGGTTTACCTGGAAATCACGAACAACTTCCTTTGCAGCATTCTGTGCATCGGCTACTGTCTGATCATGCAGGTATGCCCTGAACTTGCCCTCATCGTAATCAAAGTCCTCCAGGGTTTTCGTTGGTTCCTGCGGCGCCGGTTGTGACGCTAACTCTGTCTCGGCTTTCTCAGCTCGGGCCAGTGCAGCGGCCTCACGCCGTTCCGCATCCCTGAAACTTTCGGTCAGCTTATCGATGCGTCCTTGAAACGCATTGGTTTTTTTGTCGTCGTCTTCCTCGACGGGTGGTGGTGACTCACCTTCGCTTTCCAGGCCATCTTCCTGCTCCACTACTTTGGCATCCGCCTCTATAGGTTCTGCAGGCTCTGGCTCTGGACTCGCGTCTGCACCAAATCCGGGGTCTGTCGGTGCGAAACCTTCATCTGCCGGTGCTGTACTGTTTTCCATTGGATACACCTTTCAGTGTTGCGCCTCCCGGCGAATCTAGCCTCCCGTATCCCCGGAGTCGGGTTCGGCAGGGACAATACGTAACCCTCCCTGCTCCCTGACAGCGGCAACACTCTTCATGCTGCCATCGTCAAATTCTACATCTGCGGTGAGTCTACCACCCTCTCGCCTGACAGTTCCACCTGTGGGCTTGCGCTGCAACTGCAAATCAGTGATATCCGAGTGCTCACGGATCTTCAGCATGGCCTGGTCAACCGACATCATGAACTGTGCCAGAATGCTATCAACGCGCCCGGACTGATCCAGGGCAGTGTCTTCACGATCATCAAGTTCTTCGCCGGCGCGTACCGCTGCCTCTTTTACCTCGGCGCCCTTGACCGTCAACTGAGCTTCACGCTGTACCAGGGCGGCACCCTTTTCGGTCATGCCAGATAATGTCTCGGCAATATGTGCATCGAACTCTGCCCGCGCAGTTCGTACATTGGCGGCCTCGAGCTTGAGTTCTGCTTTGGCCTGCTCGGTGACCGACTTATCCTCTTGCAGTTCGGCATTCGCTGCCTGCACCAGTTGCCCGTATTCTTGTACCTGGGCCATAGCCTGCTCGGCCTGCTGCATCATCTGCTGGACCTCGGGCGGAATATCCTGCTCCTTGTCCATCATCTGCTGTATCTGTGGCGGCAGTAATGTCTTCAGTCGTTCTGCAATGTCCTCGGCATAAGGCAAATCCATTGACTTGAATACCAGGTCACCAGCAACGCCCATGATCTCGGGCATTCCCTGGGTAAGCTGCATATATGTCTCGGCAGCCTCCTGGCGCAGTGTCGAGAAGTTCGGCCCAACAGTGACGGTGACATCGTACTTGCCGGTCGACAGGTCATTAACCCGCACCGTTCGGCCCTCGGCCGGATCGAATACAACCTGGTTGACCCGCACATAGTCCTCGGCACCGTCACTGCCCAATATCCGCAATTCACGTTCGGTATCGTAAATCTCCGGTATCAGGTCAATGATAATCTCGTAAGTGCGCTTAATGCCCTTTGCCATGTTGTCGGCATAATTGAATGTTGCGATCGATCCCTGCTGTTGACGGGCATAAATGGCCCTGCCAGACTTCTCGTCACCAGTCTTGCCCATCGAGGCATCCGGCAGGGCAATCACTTCCTTGATCTCCTCAGAAGCAATTGCAGCCTCTTGTATCAGTGCGATCGGTACATCGGCAGCGCCCATCCGCATCGGTGGACCTGGTGACTTGGGGTCAGGGTTATACAGCATGTAGGGCAGGTTCTTTTTGTGTGCTGTTGCCCACTGATCGGTAAGGCCTTTGGCCTGTTCCGGGGTTGCCCACCATACAGTTTTTGGTACCTGAGCAGTGGTCTCGATGATCGATGTGCGGGTTACGTTATATGCCCGTTGTGCATCCTTGGAGAATCTCGGCAAGCCCCACCAGTAAGGTCGACCATCAATGACTACGTACTCACCGAAGATCACCACAAACGGAAAATGCTTGCCTGCCCACTCGGTCGGGCCTTCAAGGATAGACTTGCCGGAAACAATGCACCACATGATCTTGTCGGTCATTACCTCACGCCTATCAACGATCGCTGCCGGGGCAATACCGCGGGCCTCATCCGATTCAGAATCAACTACCAGAGTCTCGCCGTCGAGCTCGACCTTCCACAGTTCTTTCTTGTGTGGCTCTTTCCACCAGTACTCAGCAATGCGGACAGTCTCATCGTCCTGCCAGTCCTCATCGTCATCGAACTCGAGTGAGTCTTCGAAATTGGACTTCTGTGCTTTCTTGCCGTATTTCGCTTCGAAGGCCTTGATGCTGATCTTGGTGGTTAGAATCCAGTCCTCGGCATCACGCTTCATCGAATCCTTGGCAGCCGGATCCCAGAACAGACAGAACGGGTTCTCGATCGAGCGAATGGTGATGTCCTGGTCGAACATGGTGTCATCGGCATATTCGGTATCAACGCGCCAGGCACCGAATCCGGCATTCACCTGGTACTCGGCCGCATAGTCGATCACCGTATCACCGTCACTGACATTCCACAGATTGCGTACCAGGCCTTCATTGATCTCGGCAGTATCCTTGTCACCACCTTCGACTGCCCTGACCTTGCCCTGCGGTCTGTTGGCGCGCATCTCGTTGATGATGCGCTTGCCGGCAGGGCGAATCTTGTTGAACTCGTAACAGGGCCGCAAGCCACGTTCCTGTTTCATGTTGTCTTCCCACTGCCAGCCAGGGACATTGACGAACTTCATGTCCTGCATAGCCTCGAGTCTGTTCTCGTGGTCGGCGTCAAACATGATCGTGTAACGACCACGGATATCCTTCATCAGGTCTTGGCTTGCTTTACGCCGCATATCCACTTTCGAATCCTCTGTATGGGTCTTCAATATGCTTGCTTGACTCGTTTTGAATCTGTTCTGCCGCCACACACATCAGACCAAAAGCGTCTGCTGCATGCGATGACCAGTCATGTTCCGGCCCCAAACCAATGTCCCTGGTATCATCACGCTTCTCATGATACCAGCCTAAGGCATCCAGGCCACCAGAGACTGTATCCTCATTAAACCATATCGACGGGAAATAGCGCCGGCCTGCTTCGACCCTCGCCTTGGCAGCACCCTTGCCCTGGTTCGGCACAACCGTAACATCATAGCCAGCATCTCGGATAGCAGACTCATACGAAACATCATATACCTTGTCGTTGGTGGTGCCATCATGCGGCAACCAAACTTGTGAATGCTTTGGCGTATAACCCTCTTCACGCATCCAAGCTAAATGCGTGGCAAGTGGTTGCCCAACTGCCTCATAGTAATTAATGCAGCGAATCTCCTTGCCAATGAACTGCGCTGCCCAGATAGACACAGCATCTGCTTTTGCCCCAGTGCCACCAATATCGAAAAATAACCTGGTGGTCATCAACGGATCCGGCGCTACCTTACCAATACGACGATCATTCCTGGCCCGGAGTAGTGCCGCAGCGTAGTAAGCGCCCTCGATGACTGTCACATAATCACCGTCCCAGACATGACCATACTGGTCTGGACTCATACGCATAAAGTCTTGGCGCTCTTGCTCGAGCTCAGTGGTGAAAAATGGATTATCCCGCCAATTAGCCCGTACTGACATCGACTGACTCGGCCGCTCTGGACCTCGGAACAGATAATCGACCGGATCAGTCTTACGGCGTGGGTTCCAGCTAAACCAGCGTTCGGCACCATCAGCGCGAAGTGTTGGCCTGTATAGCGTCAAAGAGTGTGCCGTTGCTGTATGTGCTTCCTCCCACCAACCACGCTTGAACCCCTCGAGTGACTTGATGGAATCAGCAGTATAATCATTCATGCCTTTGAAAATAATAATGCCATCACCTGGCGTTGCTATGACATCACGAAAGACCTTGAACCCATCGGCCTCACCAACATTAAACGCTCGTAACTTCATCTCCAGCAGTAGTTTTGCGGACTGGGCAAGATCCTTCTGCACTTCACGAATACACACCGAGCGCATACCCTCACCGGATTCACCGGGTTCTGCAATGGAGTCCTCAATTATCTTCTCGGCAAAGAAATGACTCTTGCCACTACCGCGACCACCATAAGCACCCTTGTATCTGGCTGGTGCCAATAGTGGCTCGAAGACCTTAGCTGTTTTGATCTGCAGGGTCGTCATGGATGATGTGGCGCTCAATTCTGGATATGGTGCGCAGTGGATTATCCGCATCACCAGCAACCGTAACCGACTGAGCGGGCTTGCCATCGAGCCTGTTGGCTATTTCCTGGTAAGCATCCTTGTTACCGTCCAGTGCTGCCTCAACAACGCCCCTGGCAATTCGACGTAAGGCCTGACCCCGTTCAATGCTGGCATCCTTGTTGACGTACTGCTTTAGTTCCTTGTCCAAAGCTTCACGCCAGGCTTTATTCTTGCCTGCATTGTTGTTGCCTGGTTGAGCTCCGCTTTTCACTTGATACGAGTCCTACTCATTTGATTTCACTGTGAAAGGTACGAGACCTTCATGTCAGTCTGACTAGACTGCACTGACTTGCCAGCCAGATCAGCTGCACAAGTAATGGTCCCCGACGTCGGGATAGTAGACACAGTGTTATTTGTAGTGGAAACAGCATTGGTTGCGTTGCACCAAGTGTAATAAGGCCGCTGGTACCACGGAGAACCGTGATAGTGGTTGTGCTGCTCCTTGTCGCCGAATAACTCGTGCAGTTGCTCGTAGAGCTCCCTGGCCTCATTCATCTTGAATTTGATGGGTTCGTAGTCAGTTAGCTGAATTTCAATGCTTACGATTTTGTTTTTCATGATGGTTCCTATGTTCCTATCCCATAAAGGTTTTTGACTTGCCAGATGACACTGCCGATTGCTTGTGTACTGAGACCATCATCTGCTTTGACCATCAGTTGCTTGCGCTCGATGCGGTTTGACTGTCCCTGGATCGCATTCATGGTCGGAGTAATCGATATCGATACGCTTGCTGCTGCAGAGACTGAGGTCCAGGGCGTGATATTGGTATTGCCGTTGAGGTCATCTACTCGGTAATGAACTGTCGTCGGGGTACTTGACGCTTTTGTGGCCCGGTCACGGAAATAGGCAGTTGCAGTGAAGTTCGTACCTTCATTGTGGCGCGTTTTGGGTAGTAATATCTCAACCTGATCTGCCATCACAGAATCCCGTAAAACGGTTCATAGAATGCCATTCTATCACCTGTCAACCAATCACGCATTGCCGTGATTCTGGGCGTTTCACCTGGAAACTTATCCGGGCCTTTGCCTATGTTGACGGGCAAATCCTCGATCTTCCAGAGCCTGTAGTCGTGGTGCTTGTCAATAAACTCGAACATCATATCGAACTTGATCAACATACCTTGCGGGCCTTTGCCCTCCTCGTCCAGATACCTGGCATCCCAGCTACGGGCAATATCGATCGGGTTACGAATTGGGATATCTGCATGCCCGGTGAAAATCCTGATATCGGCATCGTTCTGCCCAAAGTGCCAGTAACCATTAAACTGCAGATGGTCGCGCAATGACCTTGTGCCTGAATGCGGTACGCTGATAATCATTCCAGTAACAATATTGCCAACAACAGAAACTCCTCCTCTTCAAGGTGTTGCTCCATCTGTCGCTCAAACGATTCCAGTGCTGAGAAACTCGACTGCATATAGGCACGAGTAAAGGCACTGGCAAGCTTATCGGTGGTTTCTGCCCGTAACCTGGCTTGTTCGGCATTGACGTCGAGACTGCTGACCAGTCCCTCGAGTTCGCTGATCTCTGCATCACGGGCCTCGTACTCGAGGTCTTTGTGCATGATCCTGGCAATCTGCCGATCCACACCTTCAAGGGCGGCGAGCTCCGCGGCTATGCGCTTGCGCTCCTTTTCACGTTCGCGCTTTCTCTGCAGATATGACGAGTAATAGTTTAGGGCGGCCCAACCACCTGACGGGCTTTCCTCGACCTCCTCAACAACTACTGCGGCAGCCGGGCCCGCTGCAAAGTCAAGATTCTGTAACCAGCCTAGTGCTGCCATCAGGCATAACCGAGATTCACAACCACCGCGTTCGCCCCGGGAGCACCTGAGTCGTTATCCGCTATCCCCGTGGTCGCAGCGATCGAGATTGCCGTACCGAAAGCGATTCCATTCGGCACCACCAGAGAAAAACCAGCACCATTAGTATCGCCACTGGTTGCCAGTGGAAAGGTCAGATCAGGGACGGTAGTACCCACGGTCACACTCGCCGCGGTAGCGTTGTAGATCTTCAGATACAGCACCGCAGCAGTCAGGTTCATGGCATGGATCCAGTAAACCTGTCCTGCAGTACCTTTCACCTGGTCTTCGGATTCATCGACGTCGATATTCTTGTACAGGGTTGTGCCACCTGATGTCCTGGCACCCGATATCCCGACATCACCTACCAGGTTGGTGCCGGCCGAAATGCTGGTGACATCCACATCACCAATATCGACGCCGGAATTTGCCGTCAGCTTGCCAATGCAGTTGGTGCCTGCTGGGAGCGAGGCCACAACATCCACTTGCATCTCTGTCGATACAGCACCAGCGACAGTCGTCACCTGTGCGGCGATATCGTCCAGGACCGCATTATCAGTGGCGCCAAGATTCACATCACCAATGACCGTACCAGTGACGAGCTTGGCGTTGATCAAATCCAGTACCGCATCAATAGTATCCAGGACAGCGTTGTCGGTTGCTGACAAATTCGCTGTGACCGTGCCATCAATCGTCAACGATCCACCGTTGTCATCAACACTAAGCAGTCCAGTACTGTCATTGGCGAGCGTGACCAGTAACGCCGATGCCTCGACACCTCCGCCGGCAATAATTGGCGTGGTGGCATCTGCGGTGCCGTCGACAATCTTTATCTGCTGATAGTGCTCACCACCGGCAGCCTGATCAGTTGCCAGGGTTTCACCCCCGGAACCACTATTTAATACAACATCGTCTGCCATTTCAGGTTCCTACTCCAAGAAGTAATCTCGGTTTCCATTGAGTTGTTGCTGGTGATGGATTGTCCCAAGCTATACCGCCATATTGCTGCAATACCGTTATCTTCTCGACACTCACCAGCCCAGACGTATCGGGGTTGAATACATGAGTCCTGACAGGGCCATTCGCCAATGCCAACATCGACCAGCGTTTGGGTTCGCTATCAATCGCCATTACGGACCCGTCGCCACTTCGCCCTTGATGGCATCAGTGCCGTCATCACTCACTGTCGCCTTTTGGTCAACCGTGGCTGCGTCATCGTTATACAGTTCGTAAGTGGTGGCGTTCTGCAGGCTCTTGTTGCGCCATGCCTTGTACAGATAGTTGATTTTGGCAAAAACGGAAATTGTCGCGCCCGGCGTGCCTTGTCCGGGTTCTGCAAAAGTATCGACATTCATCACATCCAGGACTTCTGCATTAACCTCTGCCGGGCCTAACTCAAGATTAGAGCCAACCGAACCCGTGACAGAGCCAACGCTGCCCGACAAGCTGCCGGTGATGTCCATTGTCTGGTTGGGCAGGTTGATGGCCGTTAATCCTGCGCCCGCCGTGCCCACTTGTGTTTGCAGGTCATCAGTATCCGACTGAACCGCTGCTATCAGCGTTGGCACATCGTCTGTTTGTAGTTCATTCGTATCGGCTACGATTAAAGCTGTCTCCGCTTTCACGGCGGCCACATCAACCGAGACGTTATCGCCCGCCGCGTCTGTCGCAACCGATTGGTAAATGGTTGTTGTGTCGGCCACCGGATCGCCAATAGCTTGACCGAATGTGCCCTGAGTCTGCTGAGTGGTCGCATCAACGGCCCAAATATCCGCCGCTGCTATGTCGTTAAGAGCATCGATGAGAGCTTTCAACGCACCCAATCCATCGGTGCCGTTTGACAGGTCGGTATTGACGGTATCGATAAGGGCTTTAAGTGCGCCCAGACCGTCCGTGCCATTTGCAAGATCATTGATGGCGGTCGTTACGTCGCCGGTTTGCAATGTGTTGCCAGTGTAGGTTGTCAGCGTGTCTGTCAACACAACACCCTGCACCTTATTGGTTGCTGGATCGTAGCCAGCATCGGCAAAGTCTTTGAGGTCTGTTAGTGATTGGGTAACACCACCAAGCTGAACCACGTTTGCACTTAGGTTCCCGGCCTTGATTAAGGCAAGTACTCCGCCAGCGCGTTCAATCGAGAACGCACCAATCCAGGCGTTGATCGTAGCGCCACCTACCGTAGTTCCCTCGATTCTGACGGCGTACTCAGAACCGGTCGCGTAATCTGCGTGGGCGCTGGTATCAATTGTTACGAGGTGATTACCGGTGATCGTAGCGAAGTCGATGGCTACAGTTGCTCCATCAGTTACGATCTGCGTTACGCTGCCGTCCTTATGCACCTTGATATCGGCGTCAGCGAGGTTGGTAATCGTTACGGAGGCGCTGGGGTCGTTGCTGTCGAAAGTATTAAACGGTATTAGAACCGTATCGTCTTCAGCAAAGTCGCCATAATACGAAATCATCGTTTAACCTACCAATAAGAAAAGTGCGAGCAGCGCGCACAGAGGGCCTGCAAAAGGACCGAAGAATGCAACACCCTTGAGCGGGCTTTTGGGAGTTGTGCCGCCTGCCGGGGCTACATACTCGTAAGCTCCAATCTCATTTAATCCGTCTTGAGCATATGCGCCTATTGAATTCGCCATTATGTGCCCGGATTAACTAAGCCGTTGTCTATGGCGTCACTAGTGGCCCCCAGCGTGTAGTCATCGCTAGCCTCGTTAGTAAACGCAGGAGCAGTTGTCTGGTTGTTGATGCTGCCAGTGACGTTAGTTTCGTCAGTGGTGTTGCTGTTGAGGAGGTTCCATCCAATCTGCCCGCTGCCAAGATTGTCCGTTGCCAGATCAATGCCAGACGCGTGGTCGTAGATGATGTTATCCACAATATACGACTGCACAGCGTTAACACCGTTTATATCTAAAGCAGTAGTTGTTGCCGCATTTTCTCCGTCAAAAGTATTCATTACGTAGAGAGTAGGACGGCCCTGTAGATCGTTTAT
>Ga0255047_10000669_pt1 | contig 27798 bp, 31 predicted proteins | sample JV7_2_1_MG_FD_183640 | JGI IMG/M metagenome (GOLD analysis project Ga0255047, IMG submission 183640) | Seawater microbial communities from Jervis Inlet, British Columbia, Canada - JV7_2_1 | ecosystem: Environmental > Aquatic > Marine > Inlet | place: Canada: British Columbia | collected 2016-10-06
TTGGGATGGCAAACGAGTGTGGGACCCGCAGCAAGGCCGAGCAGGAAAGGTCGCATATAGGAATCAAATGGCGCGGGAAGTTGCAATTACCGGCATCCAGCGCGCTGACGAGAAAGGACAGTAACTAATGAGCAGACCCAAAAGACGATGGAGCGACAATGACCGGCACTTTGGACCGTTCACGCTGGCTCTCGGTGACTACCGACAATTCAGCATCATGCTGGATTCCGGCCACGACGAATATCCCGGCTGCTGCCTACGTCTGCGAGCATTCGGTGCAACGCTGATAATTGAACTACCAGCCATTATTAAGCCGTGGCGAGAAAAAATTATTGCTGGATGGGATGCGGCAACAGTCGAGCGCCTGCGCCGCAACTGGTATTGGAATGAATATGCTCGCGAGTACGGCTTCGCCCTTATTGAGGGTGAGGTGCATTTGCGCTACGGGCGGCAAACCAACGACAGTTCAACAGATCAGGGCGAAGTGTGGTTTCTGCCGTGGATGCAATGGCGGCATGTCCGGCACACACTGTATGGTCTGGACGGTTTTTTTGTATGGGCGGAGCTTGAAGGGATGCCCTGGGAGCAGCGTCACGAACGCACTTATCTGTGCCCGTCATTATCCTTTGAATTTGATGACTATGACGGAGAGCGCATTACTGCGCGAACCAAGATCGAGGAACGCGAATGGCTTTTCGGCACGGGTTGGTTCAGGTGGCTGTCACTGTTTCGCCGGGCAAAGGCCATCCGATCACTTGATATCAGGTTTTCAAGTGAGGTCGGCAAACGAAAGGGATCATGGAAGGGCGGAACGATCGGCCATTCCATCGAAATGCGATCCGGCGAACTGCATGAATCAGCATTCCAACGCTATTGCTGTGAACACGATATGGCATTCGTCGGTGCACCTGACCACGACGAACAGGAACCAGAATGAAAGAACTGATTGAGGCCCGTGTTCAGAATATGCGCGAGTGTGCGGATCGACTCAATAGATTTGATCGAAGCTCTGGCGCGGCAGTTTGCCTGCGGCGTGACGCACAAATAATTGAGGACATGCAAGCAGTGATAGATGCTGCGACTCAAACGATTTTAGAGTTACGGACACAGACTGCTGAAGTCACTGGCTTACAGGATCGATTGACCAAGATTTGGCTCGAAACTAAGTTTGTCAGTCCACGAATCGTCGAGATAAAACGACTAGCTGACACCGCCTCAGGTAGTCACAAGCGAACCGGCATCAAAAATATCAAAGATTCCATACGCGCATTGGAAGCACAGCAGGCAGTGATAGATTCGACACTTCCCTTTTGGACTTGGATGTACAACCAAGGTTACACGCAGGGGCATCATGACACCGTTGAAAGCATGTATACAGACGTACAGTCTGTTGATATGGAAACCTATCACGACGACATTGTTTCGGAACTGTTAGGAGAATACGCACAAACACTCGCCAAGCTGGATGAGAAATGAGCGCACGGATTAAACTGGCTGAGGCAATGGGCTGGAAACATATCCACAAAAAGTATGTGAAAATGGACGGTCAAAGCTATCCGTTTGGTTGCCCACCTGCTAAAGAGTATTCAGACGGCAAGATCAACAAAAAGTACCAGGAGCAAATTCCCGATCCCGAAAACAAAGCTAACGACTGCGAGGCTTTGATTCGGCATTTACAAGCAAACGGTTGGCGCGTAGTTATCCATCACAGAGAAAAGTCCGGTGCTACCATTCGGGTTATTTTGCCGAGGCAACTTCAGTTTCATGATTGGAGCGGCGACAACTGGAAAACCGGCGTATGCGAACTGGCCTGCAAGGCTCTATCTATCGGAGACTCAGGATAGTGGCACTGGACCCTTACGCCATTCTCGGTATCGAGCCTGACGCTACACAGGAAGAGATTCGCAAGGCTTATCGAGCCATGGCGAGCATTCACCATCCCGATAAGAATCTTGACGATCCGTTTGCCAAGACGAGGTTTCAGCAGGTCAAAACCGCTTATGAAATTCTCAAATATCCGACACGCCGGGCGCGCTTTGATGGCGGTGAAAGTACTGACAAATTCGATATTCGAGGGGCGTCGGTCGGGCTGTTGATTCAAGTCTTTTTCGATGTGCTGCAGCAGGGCGATCAGCATATTATTTTCCGCATAAAGGAAGCGCTCGATGTTCGGTCGAGGACGACCGGGGAGACTATCAGAGAAAACAAAAACATCGCGACCAATCTTTTGAGAGTCAAGCGGAATTTTTCGCACTCTGGAGATGGTCGCAACTTTCTGGCTGACGCGATTGACAGCCAGCACGAGAAGGTGGCCGAGATGCTTAAAAACCTAAAACGCGAAGCAGCGGTGACCGATCATGCCAAAGTGGTTCTAGGCGAGTTTGCAGATTGACGGGTTTCACAACTTTTACCATCTCGACCGCATACCGGGGATAAATATGAAAACCGCGAAAGAAATGCGTCCGCTGGAAGGTCGCCGCTGTGAGATAACCATTATGGACTTCCGCAAAGCGCCGGGTGAGGTGTTCGCTCAGGTTGCCATGGGCATGACGTTCATAGTGACAAGGCAGGGCGCGCCGATTGCTACCATCGGGCCGCCTTCATTTACCGATATCGCGGCGATAATCGAGGGGCATGGACATGAAATTACGTGGGAAATTCTCGGTGGAGATGAAGGATGGTATGCTTGGGCATCTCACAGCGGCGACTATGACGCGCATAATTTTAAGTGTTCTGACCGTGGCGACACGGTTTATGATGCAGTATCCATCGTGTCCAGGCGGCTCTCTGATTTCGGGCCTGTCTGGGCACAATTAAAACCTACTGAGAGGTAGAGAACGATGAATAAATTCCTATTACCGATGTTGCTGTTTTTGCTTGCTGGCGCCGCCCATGCGCAAGAAATAGTTTTCACCGCTGAAACGACCACTGGTGACGCGGTTGTGACGCCAGTTCTTTCGTGGTCTACCAATCCGGCAGCCGATAGCTGTACGGCAAGCGGGGATTGGACTGGCGCGAAGTTGTCTGCGGGCAGCGAGACATTGCCTGATATTCAATCCTCTGCGACTTACATCCTTGACTGTTTTTGGACAACAGGGATGGCAACGCTGACATGGACGCCACCGACGACGAACACTGATGGCACCACTCTGACTGATCTGACGAGTTACAAAATTTATCAGTTGGCCGGCGGTGAGGTTGTGAGCGAAACGCTTAACAGCGATGTCGGAACCGTCCCGCCGTTTGTTATCAATGATTTACCGGCCGGGGATCACTGTTGGGTTGTGGCGGCGATCAATTCCCGAGGCATTGAAGGGCCGCTGTCGAATGAATCGTGTAAAACGATCACGGCGGAGAGCAGCAGCAGGGGTGTGGCGATCACCGTCAATCCGGCGCCGTCAGGAATTGTTGATCTTGGCGTACTGTGATAGCCGACGACGCGAAATCGGGGCCGGTAGGGGCAATTCAGTGCGTCACAGAATTATATAGATGTCCCTGAAAAACGACTTCACTTTTCTGGGTATTACCTTGCGAGACTGGCCGGAAAGCATGGTCGGGAAGTTTTCCGGGACGCGGCTCATTCTATGTGCTGGTGCTGCGTGTATTTGGGATGACCTGGCTCTACTTGGGGTCCGCAAAGAGACGAGCGACACGCACTTCATGGCGGTCAACGACGTTGCAATGCATCTGCCGCTCAAGATCCGCCATTTGTACTCCAACGATCACAAGATGTTCGGTCACTGGATCGGCGCCCGGCGCGCTCAATACGTCCGGAGGTTCGGAGACATCGAATACACGCATTCCAACCGGGTTGGGGGTCAGCATAGCTGGCCATGGCCCGGACACGGTACAAGCGCTCTCGGTGCGGTGTATACTGGCCTTGCGATGGGGTATGAACCAATTATTTTGTGTGGCTGCCCTTTGGACGATTCCCCGAACTATTTTTCCCCATCGTGGGAGGTGAGAAATTTTACCCGGGAAGTTTCCGACCGTCCTGATGGCAAGATGGCTTACTGGTCTGATGCGGCCAGGAAGTGTTTCCGGGGGAGGGTTAAATCGATGTCCGGTCGCACGAGAGAGTTATTAGGAGCGCCATAATGCCTGATTCAGCACTGACGCTTTGGTACACATTCGCCGAGTCGAAGAGTCTTGCGGCGGAAGGTGGGTTGGGTCCGACGCTCGGCATAGTTCGCGCGACCGAAGCTACGTATTTCGATTCTGCCGGGGTGTTGCAAACTGCGGCGAGTGGGGAAGCGCGTTTCGACCACAACCCGGCGACAGGTGAAAGTCTGGGCCTGTTGGTTGAGCCGTTACGCACCAACATCTGCCTGCAAAGCGAGGACGTAACCACTACTTGGACCAGCGAAAACATCACACTTGTAGCCAATACCGATGTCGCTCCTGATGGAAATAGTACGGCAGACACTCTTACGGACGCCAGTGCTGGAGCCTTTGGCCTGATAAACCAAACCATAACAATAGCTGATGACAATGCTGTCTACACATTCAGCGTTTTCATAAAGAAAACGAGTTCCGCCATATTCGGGGTGAACTATCGCCTTCTGGGCGGGACTACAGAGGTCAACGCTTTTGGCAGATTTCAGCCAAGTACAAATACCTTCAATTCGTCCGCGCCCGCTGATGCCGTTTCAGAAGATGTCGGAGACTACTACAGAATAAGCTGGTCCATCACCAATAATACGTCTGGCAACACAACCATGCAGTTGATTCTTCAGCCCGCAGTACGTTCGACTATTGATGGCGGGGACGACGCCACAGTTACCGGCAGTCAAGTAATCTGGGGCGTGCAGGTAGAAGCCGGTACTTTCCCGACATCCTACATTCCGACGACCAGCTCGGCCGTACAACGTAACGCTGACGTTCCAAATACAAATGATGTGAGTTGGGTCAACCAATCAGCCGGCACACTCTACATACGTGTAACACCTCTTGATATCACGCAAGATTACGATTTTGTTTCTCTGAACGACACGACCTTCCAAGAGAGTCACTACCTGAGAATAAAGGACGGTGACGGTACGGCCGTAGCCAACAGCAGGGACGGCAACGTGGATCAGTACGATATGTCGAGTGCCGCAGCGTTGTCGGTTGACACAGAGTCGATACTGGTCTCAGCATGGGAACTCAACAACGTGGCGGCATACGTTGATGGCGCTGAAATGTCCGGCTCTCCAGACGCCGCAGCAACTATGCCGACAGTCACAAGATTTGGGTTAGCAAGTGGCGGGCCGGGGTTTGGCGGTGATTTCGCTACTTACTGCATGGCCGAAATACGCTACTACAACGAGCGCAAGGCCGATGCGTTTCTGGCCGATCTGTCGAACGGGCTCATCAGCGAAAGGGCAGTATCGAGAGTGTCAGGACTTGGCTTCAAATACGGGGTATCCATGTGATGAATCATGCGTGCTGAGGAAGTCAGGAAATATACCTGCTGCTACAGCAAGAAGAACTACCGGATGGCCAAACGGAACCGGGCGCGTGCATTCAAGGATATTATGTCGATTCCGGATAGAGCAAACTACCTGGATGTAGGCTGCGGTCGCGGCGAAACCCTTGATATGGCGAACCATCTGGATCGTTCCGGCGTCTTTGGCGTCGAAATCGTTCCTTCTCTTTGCCTTCGATACCGTGTTACTCAGGCCAGCATTACCAACCTGCCGTTCGCAGATAATTCCATGGATTACGTGTCGTGCTACGATGTGCTTGAGCATCTGCCGACTGAGGACGTTGAAACCGCCTTGTCCGAACTTTGGCGGGTTACTGACAAGGCGCTATTCATCACCACCAACGATCACAAGTCGAATTATCTTGGCCTTGACCTGCACTTGACCAGAAAGCCGAGAGAGTGGTGGGAAGAGTGGTTTCATAAGTTTGGCTACGCGGCAATCGACAGGTGCGTATTTGCAACTGAAAGGGATTGGCATTGGCGCATAGAAATGTAGGCTGTTCAAAAGTCGGTTACCCGAACGTCAAGGCTGCCCGAACGGCGCTGCACGAATGTCAGAAACATCGCGGAAGGCTCAACCGCAGGAAAGAGGCATCATTTTATCGCTGCGAAAGGTGTGGACAGTTTCACATCACGAAAGCGCTACCGGGAGAGAAACGATTTACCTAGATAAGCTGACCATGATCGTGCCCGTCTACGAACAGCCACTTATGTTGGCCGAGCAACTGGCAACATGGGCTTGCTACGACGATCACTTGCTTGAAAGAATAGAGTTCATCGTCGTTGACGACTGCAGCCCGACCCCGATCGAACCAATCGTCAGGGCGGCGAATCCGCGCATTCAGAAGTGCCTCTACCGGATGAACAAAGACGTTCAGTGGAACCGGAACATCTGTCGGAATGCTGCCGTGCAAGCCGCCGAAACAGAATGGGTGCTGAACGTTGACGCCGACCACATCCTTCCGCCCCTGAGCGCACTGCGGTTATTTGAAGTGAATCTCAACGCTGGCGCATGGTACAGGTTTCCGAGGTGGAGAATCGGCGCGGCCGACGAGACGCGCCGCAAAGACGCTATTCCGGATGACTGCGAGTTCGGCGAGATAAAGCCTCACATCGATTCGCATCTGATGGCACGAGAGTTGTTCATGCGGTCTCCGTATGACCCGGAGTACACCGGTTTTCTCGGTGGCGGTTCGCCGTTCCTGGCTCGGTTGCAGGAAATTGCGCCGGTAGAACTGCTACCTGACAGCGTGCATTTGTACGTTCATACCCGGCACGAGGTTGCCGATGCATCGATATTGAATCTTGATCGTGATACCAGCAGATACAAGAGACTCAGGGGCGAAAAAGAAATGGCCAAAGACACGGTGCCGAAAAAACTCTTTGAACACGATTGGGAGCGGGTGATTTGACCGTCGTGACCATTAGAGAGTCAGTATTTTATCGGCCTGTGCCGCAGGCGCCAAACAATGCAGTCAAGCGAGATTGCATTCTGTATCGGACGCTACTATAAGCATGTTAGTCAATGGGAAGACGTTCACATGAAAGGTTGGCCCAACGTTGTAGGCGAGTTTGAAACGGTCAAAAAACTGGCAGAGGGATATTCGATATCGCGTCACGGTGATGGCGAATTTAAGCTGCTTGATGGCAAAAGTCACACTAGATTACATTGGATAGAGAACCCGAAACTGACTGAAGAATTGCGTCATTGTATAACTAAACCAAATGCCGGTTGTTTGATTGGCATACCGACCATGGACCCAAAGGGGGACAAATACGAGAACTGGAAGCGCCATAAAATACGGTTTGCGAAATGGCTTAACACACGCACGAAATATTACTCTGCGTTTATATCGCGACCTGACTGCGGCACTGCATGGATGGAGTGCTATGAGTACGCCGAGGCGCTACGAACAATCTGGGCCGGCAAGCGAATAGCTATTGTCTGCGAGCCGGACAGCAAGCTTCTTACGGAGGTTCGCAACACGAATATGAGGGTCGACCACATCGTTTGTCCGTCTTACAATGCATATGACGAGATTGACAGATTTGAGAGGGAGATATTGGCAATCAAGCCGGAAATCACGCTGTTGTCGGTCGGTTTGACGGCGACGGCATTGGCGAACAGAATCGCTGGACATGGTTTTCAAGCGGTTGATATGGGGAGCATAGGAGCCTTTTTTCAGAGATGGCCAATTACGTAGTAACCGGAGCCGGCGGCTCGATCGGCTCACAATTATGCGCGAAGTTAGTTTCTCAGAACGTGGAAGGCATCGTTCTGGTGTCGCTGACCGAATCCGGGCTTTACAACGTCGAGCGCAAACTTCGGGCGATTCGATCCAAGACAAAGATAACCGGGGTGCTTGGGAGTGTCTGTGATCTGGATTTGATGATTGACGTATGTGAGGGGGCAGATGTTGTGATTCACGCAGCGGCGCACAAGCACGTACCGATCTGCGAGGCGAATCCCCTTGCTGCGATCGAGAACAATGTTCGCGGCACAATCAAAGCCGCGCAGGCTGCCGAGATAGCCCGCGTCGGTCAGTTTTTACTGATATCCACTGACAAGGCAGTGCATCCCAAGTCGGTCATGGGCGCGACAAAGCGAGTCGCTGAAATGTTCGTCGCTGGCGAGATATCGGACACGATATTCACGACCGTCCGTTTCGGCAATGTCCTCGATTCTGCTGGATCGGTGCTTCCTCTGTGGCGCGAGCAAATAACCAAAGGTGGACCGATAACGCTTACTGACGAACGCTGCGAGAGATATTTCATGTCGATCCCGCAGGCTTGTGAACTGATACTCGGGGCACTGAGAATGAGACGGCCCGGAACGTTCGTATTTGACATGGGCAAGCCACGGAAGATGGTTGACCTGGCCAAACAGCTTATTCACGACTCGGGGAAGGACTGCGAAATCAAGATAACCGGTCTGCGGCCCGGAGAGAAACTTACCGAAGAACTGTACGCCGACAGCGACCTTGATCGAACCAGCCATCCGGAAATATTCGAAGTTAGGGGGTGGGCAAGATCGACGCAAATAGTATTGCTTCCGGATCTTCTTAGCGCGTCCAAGTGTAACAAACCGAAACTGGCGGTCGAACTGCTAATGGAAATGACATGCTGATATCTGACAATCACAGGTCGCAATACCAGCAATATTTCGATCAACTGTCTTTCGACCATAAACCGAATCGCTGGCAGGACAAGGTGGAGCGGTTGTACCATCAAACCAACTCAAAATCGGTCATTGATTATGGCTGCGGCATCATGGCCAGTCTCAGCGAGTTCAGTGACCTACCTATTATCAATTATGATCCCGGTGTCCCGGCTTACTCACAACTGCCGCCACCAGCCGACTTGGTTGTGTGTCTGGACGTTCTGGAACACGTCGAGCCTGATTGTATGGAACACGTTTTGAACCACGTTATTTTACTGGCGCAAAAGGCTTTATTCGTGACAATATCAACTCAGGAATCTACCAAACTATTGCCCAACGGTGCCCCTTGGCATTGCTTTGTCCGGGACAAACATTGGTGGCGAGAAAAACTTCATTCATTCACAGAGGAAGCAGCGATGGGTGCGCGCAAAGAATACGTCGCTGTACTATATAAGTATGGACACTAAAATCACTGACGAAATTGTAGCGGGCTTTCGTGATAAAGATTCGAAGAAACCGCACTTCCGGGAACTGTACGAGAAGCACGACTTTCTGACCGCGTATTCCAAACACACCGACATGCGGGTTGAAGACAATCCGACCGGAGCCATTGGCCGGGTTGACGAGTGGGAGACTCACGGCATAATGCAATGGTATTTCATGATGGATATGGGTATGAGCCATGAACACCGGTTTCTCGATGTCGGCTGCGGAGTTGGCCGGGCCGCGAGAATCTTCGCACCATACCTGGATGTTGGTAATTACACTGGCATCGACATCTCACCAAAAGCGCTTCGCTACGCAATGAACCTGTCCGAAAGCGAGGGATGGATCGACCGGCGACCTACATTCCTGATCAACTCTGACGCCGATCTGGGGCAAGAGTTCGACTTCGCGTGGGCGCATTCCGTGTTTACTCATTTGCCAGACTGGCAGATTGAAAAGATGATTCACAATCTCGCCAAGATCGTTCACCGCAAGTTCGCGTTCACGTACAAGTTCGCCGAGGTGCCGCGCCGCAGTGGCCTGAAACAATTTCAGTTTAATGTGCCGTTCTTCGAAAGCATCGCCAGGTCCGCTGGTTTCAGGCTGGAAGACCATCCGAAGAGGTGGCCTGCGGGGCAACGCACGATCGTACTGAGAAAATGACCCGTAAGCCCGTAGTGGCTACCCGCCGCGGCCGGACTGCCGTCGCTGAACCACCTCCATTTGTCGAGAGGCTGTACCAACTCGAAGTCGATCAGGGCAAGCGAAAAGACGAGAGCCTTTCGGTCGTTTGTTATTTCTGGAAAGAGCGAGGTTACAGTGAACCTCGAGGATTCGAGTCGTCACACGTCAATGCTTTGGCAAATGGTGTGGCCGCCAACCTGGCGCATCCACATCGATTTATCTGCATCACTGACGAGACTGAAGGCTTCTCGGAGAACGTTGAATTGATGCGGCTGCCAGAGGAAGCGCGCGAGGCGGCGAACGTTCCAACGGCTCAGGGCCACACGAGGTTTCCTTCCTGCTATCGTCGCCTGTGGACGTTCTCTGAGTCTGCCCGAGCGCTTGGCGATATGGTGCTGGTGCTGGATATCGACTGCTTTATCACTGGCTCCATCGATGCACTGTTTGATTTTCAACCGCTGGCTGATTTTGTCGGATGGAATCCAGTGCAGGCGTGGGGAAAAACGAAGGTCGGTGGAGGAACATGGAGAATCAGGACTGGCACGAAAACGCGGATTTGGAGGCAGTTTTCGCAGGTGGAAGCGCTGAAAATCAAGAATCTTGGCTACAATGGATCAGATCAGGCTATTTTATCGTATAAACTAGCTGACCAACCTGTGTTTCCGAACGGATGGATACTTAACCGACAGGACATGCGGCGCCTGGGCGGTAAGGTTCCGGAAACAGCGAAAATTGTGCATTGCAACGGCCCGAAAGGCATGAAGGGGTTTTCGAGCATCAGAGACGTTCCATGGACGCGCTAGACTCATTCAGCAACGCAGAACTGCTTGACGCGCTTTCCACGGTCACGGCAGAGAACGAACTGTTCGCCTGGTTCGATCCGGAATACCCGTACTGGTGGCAAAAGCAGTTTTTCGACGCAGGATCATTCGCAAAGCAGCGTTTAGTTATAGCGGCAAATGGATGCGTCAGTCCGTGGACGATTATTGAAACGGTTCCTCAATCGCGCCGGATCGTAGATATTCTCGGTGAGACATCATTCGATGTGCGTTCGTGGGCCGGTGAATCCGAATGTGTTGCTCAAGGTCACGGCGTATTTTTGAAGAGCATCGAGCCAGCGTTTCGTTTTCATTTGGACAACGGCGAGTTCTTCGACTGCACCGATAAGCATCGGGTATTGACTGACGACGGGTGGCTTGCGGCCGGCCAGTTAGTTCGTGCTTCAAGTGGTCTCCGTTGGAAGCAAACAATTCAAGATTTTCAGGCCAATTGTGGCGTGGATGTTCATTCTTGTGATGGACAACCTCGATTGGCGTCAGGTAGCGATGTAGTATCACTTCCACTAAAAGCCGATGCTCAAAAATCCTTCCTGTTTTATTTCGGGCCGATGGATGCAGAGGTGCGTATACCTCGATATAGCCATGCTTATCAAGCGCTCGCCCAGACTTCCATTGATGAGACTGCTCGCCAGATCGCGGACCTGTGCGAGCGGTTTGAAGATCCATTCGCCTGCATCGCCTTTCTACACTCGTCCGATGTACACCAAGCATGTCGGCAATCCGTTGCTGAGTTAAGCCATTATGAATCAACTCAGCAATTACAGAATCATCCAACTTCTTTGGCGTCGTCTTTGGCCGAGAGGGGCGTATTTTGCGCCGATGAAGAAACGCCTGAAGGGAAGCAAAGGTTACGTCTATCTCCGACGCAATATTTCGAATGGTGTGATGTTGGTCAAGCCTCGCTTGGATTAGAGCAACGTGAGTCTCACACGGAGATTTTCTACCCATCGACTCATCCTGTGTTGAAAGGAGACCGTAGAATTATATCTGTGGTCCCGCTCGGTTACCAGCCAATACTAGACTTTACAGTGGAAAAGACTGCATGTTATTGGTCTGGCGGCGCCATCCATCACAACACAGGAAAATCCCAGACAGTTTGCGCTGAACTCGCCATGCACGTCACCGGCCGATACCCGCCATGGTGGAAAGGAGTCCGCTTTGATTATGGTGGATGGGAGTGCTGGATAGGGTCGATCGACAACGACATGCAGAAGCGTGGGCCGCAGCGGGCGCTGTTGGGTCGCGAACTTGACCAACTGGGGACCGGGTTAATTCCGAAGGACGCAATCGCCAAAGATCCCCAGTTAAGGCAGGCCGGCGTTAAGGGGGTTGTAGACACACTGGTAATCAACCATGCATCCGGCAAGCCGGTCACCATGAAGTTCCTGACGTTCGAACAGGGATGGAGAAAGTGGCAGTCCGGCGACCCAAAAATCATTCTCTGGGACGAAGAACCTGACGACTCCAACGTAGATCAAAAAGACATTCTCTCAGAAGTTCTTACTCGATTGGTGCGGAACAATGGAATTTTCATAGTCGGCTACACGCCGCTGTTGGGCGAAACCGAACTGACCAGACACTTCATGCATTCCGAAGACGATCAGGTATGGCACATCAGCGCGACATGGGACGATGCGCCGCACATGGATGATGCCGCAACGGAAATGATCAAGAAACAATACCCGGAGCATCAGCGCGAAGCGAGAACCAAGGGCATTCCGATGCTTGGTGAGGGCCGAATATTTCGTGTCGCTGAATCCGATTTGCTGGTGGACCCCTACGAGATACCGGATCATTGGGCCAGAATTTGTGGCATTGACCTTGGACTGGCGCATCCTGCGGCCTGCTCATGGCTGGCGTGGGACCGGGATAGCGGTAAGACGGTTTTGTATGACTGCTGGCGGAAAAAAGGCGCGCTGACGAAGGAACATGCTGGCGTCATAAATGGTCGCGGCAGGTGGATACCGGTCGCATGGCCGCATGATGGGGAGAAGCGAGACCCGAAAAGCGGCGCGCGATTCCACGATATTTATCGCGATGAATACAAAGTAAACATGCTGTCGAAGTCTGCCCGTTACAAAAGGGGAGTGGGCGGGGCACAGGCTCAGTGGCCAGTTATCGAGGACATTCGCAATGACATGGAAGCCAGCCAGTTTGAGGTTTTCCGTACCTGCAAATACTGGATTGATGAATATCGGAGCTACCACGTAAAGGACGGTAAAATAGTTTCGCTACGAGATGACACACTAAAAGCCAGTTTTTACGCTAAGATGATGCAGCGATACTCAGTTTCGAAGCGAGAAGGTGACCGCATGATCAGCACGGTTCGGCAAATTCCAGCGCCAATCACTACCTCGGTGCGCCGATGAATGACCAACTGGAAAAAGACGGATATGCCGTCAACGGTGAGAAAACGCCGAAATTCTTTGAGGAATGGGCCAAGCGCAATATGATGAAGCCTGTCTGCAAGGTGGTTGATCCGGATGGAGAGATTTTACTTGCTGATTCTCACGAACCCATCCGCGTACTCGGAGTTTATCGGTGCGGGTACGCTATTCACCGGTCTGGCCTTGAGATTGGTAATTACCACGACTACCCGGTCAAGGATTATGCGTTCATGACCAGGGCTAAGGGCATCGAACATCGGGTCGCAGAGGCCCTTGCACATGCTCGCCAAACTCAGCAACAGTTGGTAAAAGCAGGATTTTACGATGCCGAAAGAAAAGGCAGTTTCAATATCGACTTACATTGACGAATCAGATTTCGATTCGGTTTCTAAGGCGATCGTCCAGGAGTGGAAGGATCGTAAGAAGCGCCGTGACGACCTAGAAAAGCATTGGGATGAGATTGACCGGCAGTTGAGAATGCAGCCGGAACTCAGCCACAAGAGCGATATCAAGGGCAATCTGATCAAGGGCCGGGAATGGATGCCCGAGACCGAGCTTCCGCTGCAGGCTCAGACTCTCGAAATACTATCGGCTGACGTAAGGCGACTGACGTTCCCCGCCAATCGTGATTCATTCACTGCCCGGGCGGCGATGACTGAGCGGTACATCAGTAGGTTTGATCGGGCCGGGTCTCCGTTCGCGGGTGAAAGGCCAGCAAAGGACGAGGGGCCACACGCGATACTGAACCAGGACAACGGCGACAGGCTCGCGGCGGCAATGATTACTCATTGGCGCTCGCAATATGATTACCGCGCGCACATAGACACGATCAACGCGCAAGCCCTATCGAAAAGTTTTGGTGTTGGCCGGTTGCGCAAGGTCCGTCGCAGAATCCTCGGTTACGACGCCCGCCCGAACGGGTCTATCAATCAGAAAATCCCTGTATTGGTGCCGCGCGACGTGCGCAAGGTTTATCTGGACGATAATGTATCCGCGGTCATGCATGAGGGCGAATCGCTCGGGCCGAACATCATTCAGGAAGCTACGATAACTTATGCCGATCTGGCTGCGTCCTCGGAAGATGGCGGCACGGACCCGCGTCAGGAAGATGGCGGTTATGTTCCATCCCAGATAGCAAAACTTGCTGGCAGTAAGAAAATCGATCTGGTCGAGATGGAAGGCGATTTAGTCGTTGATTCAGGCCAAAGCACGCTGATTATCAGAGACGTTATCGTGACGGTCGCGGTCGGGACCATCAGTAAAAGCAAAACCAACCTCGGACTGGTCCGCTACCGGCTCGGGGAGCAATTTTCGAGTTACATCGTTCACCACTATCACCTCGAAGGGCCTGAATTCACTTATGGCGCATCGCCGTTACTCAAGGGAATGTCGATCGCCAGGCTGGCCGCGCAAGCCATGAATCGCATCATGGAGTCTGCGCAACTGAAAAACTCGCCGCCGGTTGGATGGGACAAGAGCGATGTAACGCTTGCGCAAAAGGGCGGGCCAGTTATCGAACCTTATGCGCAGTGGTCGACAGCCGACCTGGATGCAATCAAGGTATTTGTCGAGGTTGGCGGTGATCCTAGTGTGCTGTTCGCCGTGTTTACCGGCCTGGTCAACCTGTATGCCGACATGACTGGCGTTACTCCGCCGAGACTTGGAGCGCAGACCAAGAGCCATACGACAGCCTTTGCCAAGGACGTTGAACTCAATCAGGGGGCGGTCAGGACGGTTGATTTTGTGCGATCAACCATTGAGGGCCCGATGACCCGGAGTTTACAGCTTGAATATCGAATGGGCCTTTCAGCCATGCGCGGCCGACAGACCATTTACGTGCCGAACTGGAATGAATTTGTCAGCATTACCAAGTCTCATCTACCGGAGGTGGTTAAATTTACAGCCATCGGCGCCGGGGCTCCTGCGGAAGATCAGGCACGCACCGCCCGCAAGATGGAAGCTGCGAATACCGCTATCCAGATAGACCGAATGGCTCAGGAAGCAGGGAATCAGTCAAGCCTGAAGCTTCCGGCACTGGTGCGTAATGTGCTGGTAGAAGGCGGATGGGTTGACACGGAAGAGATAGTCGTTGCGGGGGCTGAAGAGTTACCTGCGCCCGCAGGACAACCACTATGAACCTGACGAAGCAGGAAGAGATATTTCTGAGAAACCTTCGCAACAACGATATCTGGATGTCGATACTCGATAAAGCCGAAGCGGATCAGGAAATCAAGCCGTGGAAACCAGGTGAGAAGCAAAATGAAGACGAAAAAAATGCCCATTGGGTATATGATTCAGGTCGCAAAAGGGGCGTTTTGGACCTTTTGACAATATTTCGCATGTAACAACGAGGAACGATCATGCCAGAAGACAATGCCGCAACCAAGCTTGACGAATACCTGAACGAATGGAGCGCCAAGAAAGGAGATGGCGATCCAGCCGCTTTGATTGCCAGGCTGGACGCGCTGGAAAAGGACAACAAAACCCTTCACGACAAAAATGACGCTTACGAGAAGGAGCGGCAGCAATTTGCTGAAGCGGACGCATATACTCGCGACATCAAGCCGGCCGTCGCAATATTGAAAGGCGATTCTTCAGCGACCGACGAGTATGCCGAAAATTGGCTGAACGCCATGGCCAACAAAGACTCCAAGCTCCAGGCTTTGTGGAATGATCGAGCCGAGAACCGCGAGGCGTTCGAAGAGGCGGTGAAAGACCTGGCGCCGAAATTCAAGGAGGCTGCCGAGGCAGAAGCAAAGGCAATCCTGAACGTAGATGACGATCCCCAGAACGACGACCCGGCCGGCCGATCTTTGTCGCAGGCCGCCCGCATTGCCAGAAACGCCAATCTGCCGACCGGCGGCGATCTTGACGATATTGAGTGGGGTTCACTCAGCGGGCACGACTTCGCAGTAGAGTCGCAGAAGGTATTTGCGGCCATGCGGAGCGGTGAGTTGAAGCCGATTCCGGGATAATCCGAAGCCATTACGGTTGACAACCGTTGATGGCTGTGCATACTGGCAAACTGTAAGGTCAATCAGGTCAATCCGATCTGGGCTGCAAAAGCCCTGCTGAGGAATCCGATGAGACTGCGAGTGATTTTGTTCTGCTTTCGAGCGGGACTGATATCTCAATAGACTGGCTCTAATGCCAGAATCTTGTCGGACTTTTCAGGTGACGTATGGCCCTTACCATCTCTGCAACAGACTCGGAACTGCCGAAGCCGGTCAATTCTGTATTCAACCAAACCTTGCTACGCAACGCGAAGCCTCGCGCTCCGTATTTTGCGGGCACTATGCCCGGCACGCTGACGAAACAGCGCGGCGCATCCACGGTTACCTGGCGACGCATCGAGAACCTGGCTGCGGCTACCTCGGCGCTCTCGGAACTGACGACCACGGCCAGCTACATGCAGGGTCGAAGCTCTGCCGCGCTGTCGGTCACCAACGTCAACGCGACGGCCAGCAAGTACGGCAACTTCGTCATTTTGAACGAAGAAGTCGACTTGTTCAATTTCCCGGAGCAGTTTGCCAAGATTCTTGAGGTTATCGGAATCAACGCCGGCAAGAGCCTGAACATCCTTCAGCGCAACGTCGCCGAGGATAATGTGACGCTGGTTCAGGCGGGCAACGTTGCCTCTGACGGGCTCCAGGGATCTATCATCACGCTCGTTAGCATCAAGAGCGTCATCAATACGCTGGACAAGAACTCAGCGACGACTTTCACGCCGATGACAACCGGCGCCCTGCAGATTGGCACTGTGCCGGTTAACATGGGCTATTGGGGTCTGTGCCATCCGGACGTGGCGATCGATGTCGCCGGCCTCGCCGGTTTCACGTCGATCGAGAAGTATGCTGGCCAGACCGAGACGGTGCTTGGCGAGTTCGGCACGATTACCGTCGCCGGCAAGGCTGTGCGGTTTATCTCGTCCGAGGACGCAGGAGTTGACGCAGGGGCAGGCGTGAATGGTTCCGACTCAAGTGGCCTGAATGGCACCGCTGACGCGCATGACCTGTACACCACGGTCATCTACGGCCAGGACGCTATTGGTTCAGTCGGTCTGGGCGTACAGTACAGCGACGGCATTTTCCGTGCTGGCGACGACCTTGATCCGGTCGATGTGATCGTTAAAACGGAAGGCGGCACGTCTGATCCGTTTGACGAAATCAAGACCGTGGCATGGAAAGCATGGCATACTGGCGCTGTGTTGAATGCCAATTGGGCCCGAGGCATCCGCTCCGGATCGACCGACCTGACTCAGTAACAGGTCATTCCGTTTCAAGAGAAAGGGCCCCTGCGGGCCCTTTTTTTGTGGAGGAATGAAATGTCATCGGAATTATACGATTTCATCGGTGAAGACAGCCGCCAGCCAATTCACAGGTTGCGCCGGTTTCAGTTGCACAGGATAGCTGACAGCATGGGTTTACAATATCCGCCCGGCGCCACCAAGGACGTAATGATCAAGCTGTTTGAAATGCACGATATTGATGTCACGCAGACGGCGCTTGTGCAGTGGCAGATATTTACCGGCAAGGATGTGGATGGCAATATGCGACAAGAAGCCTACCCGGTGATAGAGCCGTCGAACAGCGCGCGAAACGGTGTGAATGCCGCGGCGGTTTTGACTGAGCGAATGAGCGCCAAAGAACAAGAAGAACAGAAGTTCCAGGACGCACGGTTGGGAGTGCTGGAACGCGAAAACGCAGAATTGAAGAAAACCAACGAGCAATTACAAGGGATTCTTGAAACACGCCTGGCCGCACTGGAAGACAATCGGGAGACAGATCCGCCCACTGAAGAGGACACGCCTGTAAAACGGTTCTGGGGCCTGTTTCGGAAGGCGCGCGATTTGGGACTTGCAGTCCGTCGTGACATGAAGGAACCGCAGATTCAGGCGCTCATCGACAAGCACGAGAGAGAGCAACAAAATGGCTAAGACGTTGCTGAACGGAGTTAATGAGGTACTGAAGAAAGTCGACATTATAGAGGGCGATACCGGCCTTTTAACGTCTCTCACTGACTCCGCGCGCCAGGGATTTATTGACACGGCCGTACAATCTCTAAACGAAATTGTCGATGAACTCTATTCCGCTACGGATAAGCCAAAACCGCAACAATTGGCGGAGGACACTATCACGCTGGCCACCGATGATCAGGACTATGCGCTGGCGACCGATCTGGTCACGCTGCTGCCGAAATTTGGCCTGATAAACACCGCGAACAATCACATCATCAACATCCTTGACGATGAAGACGCTTACCGTCAGTTGATTGTCGCGGATCTGGATCAGGACGATACGGGCCTGCCGGATTCAGCGGCGATTCGTCCGACCGATGGCCAGCTTTACATGAACCGCAAGCCAACATCTGCCGAGAACGGCCGGGTGTACAACTACCGGTACAATAAGGAGCTTGAACTGGTAATACTCACCGACACATTCCCGTTTGCTAATACCGTGTTTCGGGCCGTGGTTCCCGCGGCGGCTGAACTGTGGCGGCGTCACAGACGTAAAGAGTTCGACCAGGGGATATTCGATGCGTCGATGGGGCGCGCCGCCCGGCTGGTTACCGGGGTTCCCGCTCGCGATTCCTGGCGCCCAGGCCAGCCGCATAATGCTACCGACCCGTTTGAGCAATAATGCCAACCACAATCAAAAATGAAGATGGATTGATAGTCAGGTTTGGTGGTGGTCAGAATTCTCGGGCGTCACAGGACCAGATAGACAATCTGGAATGCACCAGCGGCGCCAACTTTCTACTGGACCCTGGAAACAGCGAGTTTCGCCCGCGGCCGGCGTTCGATCTGCTTGGGACCGCGCCCAACGGCTCAGAGATACGGGGATTTGCGACACTCCTGAAGTCTGATGGAACCGTGACCATGCTGGTTCAGGCTGGCGCCACGGTCTACAAGTGGGACGGCAGTGCATTCACCAGTGTTGGCACGGTCAATCAACTGGCGCAACTCAGGGGCCCCAGAGAGGCCAATTGGGCGCTTGCCGACAAAGTTCTGATATCCGACCTTAATTTGAAGGAAGAAATGCACGAATGGGACGGCACGACGTTCCAGCAGACCACGTTTCTGCAAAGTGACGGATCGAGTGCATTCGGCACATTCAGGGCTCGATATTGTATTGTCGAGGATGAGCGGGCATTTTTTGCCAACATCCACGATAACGGTACGGATTTTCCGCATTTACTCGTGTCTAGTCAGCGCGGCGACTACCTGGTGGTTTCATCTTCTGACCGCCCGGCCGCGGCATTGGGCGACGATGCTCCGTGGTTTTTACCTGTTCCTCAGTTGAAGCCGATCAATGGACTGGCCTTTTCTTTCGGGATATTGGCGATCAGCCAGGAAGCGGGGGCATTCGAAAAGCTGACGGGCTCGACAGCAAAAGACTTTGATCTTGATAAGCTGCATGACGGGTCCGGGGCGCGTGGTCGCGAATCCGTGGTGGCAACCAGCAACGATATTATCTATGGCTCACCGGGAAAAATTGAAAGTCTGAATTCGACTGATAAATTTGGCGATGTCGAATTTGATGACTTGTCATTCAAGATTCGGCCGGACATTCTGACATTTACTGGCTGGACGAATATTTACAATCCGCGCCTGAAGCGAGTGTATTGCTTTCCGGATAACCAGCAGGAAGTGTGGGTGCTACACCTAGACTTTGTTGGCACGGAACTTTCTCCGTGGGTCAAATGGACGACCAGGCACGAATTGTCGTTTCTGCCGACTGCTACAATGGTGTGCCGTGATCCGTTGGACGGGCTGGAATATACGTTCATGGGGGATTCGGTTGGTCGGCTCTATCGTTTGGAAGGATCTGGAACGTCGGGTGACGGTGGCACGGATTCGGTTGAGGTTACACGCATATCCAAGCTCAATTCGGCGCCGCTGGATTCGAAGTTGCATCAGATGGAAGGATGGTTATCGCACAGGAAATTAGCAACCAGCAGCACTGTAACCCTGAAGTTTTTATTTTCTGGCGAACACGCATTTGACTCCGAGAAGGTGATTACAACGACGGCCGTTACCTACGATACGCCATACGGCGGCGCCGTTTATTATGGCGGTAATTTTTACTATGGACCAAGACAGCTTAATCGAATCATCCGGCGCATCTTTGATGTCCCCGGACAAGGAAATCAATTCCAAGTACAGGCCACGGTCGATGATAACAACGACTTTGCGATTACAGAAGTCGGGCTCAGGTTCGACTTCGCCAGTTAAGCGCTCCCTGCTGAAGCGCAAGCCAAGAATCAGGCATATTATGGATTCGGATATGCGCTGGCTGTGGGCGGCTTATCAGTTGGGCATGTGGCGCGATATTATGGCGGGCAATCTATCGCAGGATGGCTTTGAGGAAAAGGCGCTAGAAATTATAGCGGGCGCTCCTTACGAATGGATAGTTGAAGCTCAGGGAGATGACGGTCTTCGACCGGTGTGCGTGTTCATGGCGCAGACCATGGGAGCCAATGGTATTGAGCCCGCGGTTCAATGGTTGCCATGGGCGACCCCCAGAAATAGAGTGGAGGCGATAGCGGTGTTTCTGAAAGAGATATCGAAGCAAATGAAAATCTTTGTTTTCTCCTGTGATGATAACGTAAGGTTTTGGACGCGCATGGCGTCATACGGATTGGTGCGGCGGGGCTGCAAGGTTGTGGATTATTTTTCTCGCGGTAACCACGCCATGTTATTCTATACTGTCGGTCAATAACCGCGCGCCTTGATTCAGCATGATAGTCAGAGCGGCAAAAGAGCCAGACTTCGCCGAAATGGCATTGAAGGGCAGATCGTTTTGGGAGCAAACGGAGTATAGCGCAGAAGTACCATATGACGAAGAGTCAATTATGCGCTGGCTACCGATCATGGCTGATCAGGGGTTGTTATTTTTAGCACAGGAGGACACTGAAATAGTGGGGTTTGTAGGCGGCGTATCTGCTCCGATATTTGCGAACGACGGTTACAAGGCTGGCACTGAAATGTTTTGGTATATGGACCCGGCGTATCGTCATAGAGGGGCTGCCAAGGGGTTGCTTGAGGCGGTAGAAAATGCCGCACGAGCAATTGGCTGCACGTATTGGACGATGATTGCTCTTGAATCAATGCAGCCGGTTCGGGTAGGCGAGATGTATGAGAAAGCTGGATACACACCGCATGAACGATCGTTTGCGAAGAGGTTATAAGCGATGGGTGTATTGACTACATTAGCATTAGTGGCGGGCGGGGTAGCTGCGGCGACCCTTGGCTCTAAGGAGCAAGGCAAGGCCGGTGATGCCCTAAGCTCATTTAGCCCGGCTGGATTTAGCTCGCCTGGACTCTCTGGATCATTTAATCGCAATACCAATAGTTTTAATCTTAACCGAACGGCGGAAGGTGAGGCGGCATTGTCGGATGTTCGTGGTGGATTTGAAGGGCTGTCAGAAGAGATCCGTGGACTTCGGCCCGATGTAAAACCTGGTTTCGGTCGTCTCACGAAAAGTCGTATTGAAGCAATTCGTGCCGCGGGTTCAAGAACGGTTGGCAATCTTCGCGAAGAACTCGGGAAGCGCCGGGTTTTAGGTTCAAGTTTCGCTTCACGAGAGATTGCATCTACTGAGGCAGAGTTTGGTCGGATTGAAGAAGCAGCACGCGCTGAGTCGTTCCTTCAGGAATTTGAACTGACGCGGCAACTTATTAGCGATGAGTTTCAATCGTCAATAGCGGGTGCGACGGCAGTGTTAAGTCAATTGAACTTTGAAACAACCCTTGCGGCTAATTTATCCGCTAGTGCGTCACAACAGAACCAAAACATTTCAGTTGCGACAGCAGAGATGCGTTCGGCTGCTGCTAGCGGTTTTTTCGAGTTAGCCGGAACTCTTTTCGGCCTTGGGAAATCAACCTTCGGTGGCGCGCGACCATCCACCGCTTAATTGAATGTGTAATACAGGTCAAAGGTATTAAGCTATGGCTAATTTTGATTCGCCGGGCGCTGGCCTGGCTAGGGGTTTGAGGTCTGGTCTTGCCATAGGCGATTCCATCAACCAAAGAAAAGTAGAGGCCGATGAAAGGGAGAAGGCAGAGGCCACTGCCGCAATTCAGAAGGTTGAGGATGCTGCCGAGAAAGCCCGGGAATCGGCCGTCAACAACGTAAGCATGATTGCTGGTTACGCCAGAGACGCTGCCGCGAAAGGCGCCCTGCCGGAACAGATGGAAAAATTTCGGCAAGCGGCGCTCGCTTCAGCCATGTCTTATGGTCAATTTCTTGAAGAGGCCAGGGCTACTGCAGCAAACTCTAAAATAGACCCAAGTGCCATTCCATCTGGCCGGGATTTTGTTGATAGGCAAATGGCCCTGTTCGATGCTGGCGTACAGAGTGCGTCTATTGAGGACACGAGTGGCGACTTCACGACTCTTACGCCAGAGCAAAAAGCCGCTGCAGGATTCGCAGAAGATGATCCGCGCGTCATTCAGGCTGGCCCCGACGAGCGATTGAGCCCGGTATCTCAGCCAACTCGCGACCCGGCGAGCGCTGCGGCCGACCAGTTCGTAACCCTGCCTGATGAGAAGGCGGTAGCGCTCGGGTTCCCCACTGGAACCATTGTTCAGGAACAATCCAACGGGAAGCTGATAACGAGTTTCAGCCCCGGTGGCGAGGATTCGAAAACGACATTCGAAACCCTTTCACCGGAAGAAGTGGTCGAGCAAGGATTCACTCCGGGGTCTATCGTGCAGAGGGATTCCAACGGGAAATTGCATATTACTTTCGGCTCCAAAGAGCCGGAAGGTGGTGGCGAGTTTACGTTACTCTCTGACGAAGAAGTGGCTGAGGCCGGGTTCCCTGTGGGGGCCGTTGTGGAGCGCGGTCCAAATAAACAGGTTACGCTCAAGTTCGACCCGACCGAGGATGAGTCAGCGATTGCCGAGCGCGTAGCCCTGCTGACCCCATTCGTCGGTGACGAAGCTGCGGTTGGTATAGCGACAGGTCGATTTGCTGTCAGCACGAATCCGATTACGAATGAAAGCGTGGTTCTTGACAAGGCGACTGGCGATCCTGTTGGCGATCCGATTCCGGCTCCGCCGCCGGAAGTCGTTCCGCCGATCGTTGAGACGGATGTTGATTTGGGCGCCGCTCTCGGCGGCGAAGGCGTATTCAAGAATGTCGTGAATGTACTGACAGATGCCATTGGAGCGGGGGCGACATTTGAGGACACGCAGGCGTCGACTACTGCGCTGAACACCTTGCAGCAGAAGACGAAACTCTCTCTGCAGGCTGCGATTCCTGGTCGGCCAGCCAAAGACATTCGCGAAGACCTTTTGAAGTTGACGGTTACGCCGAACAGCCTTTTAACTGGACCGGATCGCGCGAAATCAAAATTTCAGGGTGTGGTTCAACTGGTCGACAGTGAAATTACCCGTATGCAGAACATGCTGAAAACGCCGTTGAGCCCCGAAGATCAGGGCGCGCTGAAAGGCAATATTAGCGAACTCGAATCACTGAAGGCTGCATACAGTCAGTTGATTGAGTCGTTCGACGTAGAGGAAGATGTCGATGCTGAGATGGAGGCGGATCTGGATTTCTTCGCACCGGAAGAAGAATAATGGCCGAACAAACTTTACAAAGGATGGAACGCGCATTCAAGGCTGCGGCTGCGGCTTCTCGTGAAGCCGACAATGACGAAGACAAAGAGAGGGCTGCGGCGGCGGCCAAGAGACTCGGCACCGCCATCCGCCGCAAGCGCATCGAAGACCGGAGCGCTCTTGAGCGACTTGATGCCGGAACCGGTGTCGGGATCGCGCAGACTGTCGGCGCGCCGGTCGATCTTGCTAATGCCATGCTGAATGTGGTGAATCTGGGTCATGAGGCCCCACTTGGCGGCTCGCAGAATATCCAGAGCATGATGGCCAAGGTTGGCCTGACGGTCCCGCCGGGGCAGGAAGAGGCGCTAGGACGCGCAGGACGGGTTGGACAGGTCGTAGGGGCATCAGCGGTCGCCGCGCCCGCGATTGTCGCTGCTGGCACCAGAGCGGCAGCCTCACAGATATTACCGCGCCAAGTGCCGGGGGCGATTACTCAGGCTCAGCCGGGCGTAGCCAGTGCAGTTGCTCAGGACGTTGCTGAAACTGCCGTTAGGGCACCCGGAGCATTTATTACGGCAGAGACCACAGCGGCAGCATCGGCCGGTCTGGCAGCGTTTGAAGCGGCACAGCGATTTCCTGACTCTCCGGGCGTGCAAGCCATGGCCGAGATTATCGGTGGGTTTGGTCCGAGTGCGGCCCCCCCTTTGGCGCGATCCGCTGGAAGGGCCACCTCGAATCTAATTGAAAAAATTCCTCTTCTGGGACCAAAGATAGCGAGCGGCGTGCGCAGCATTATTGCCGGGCTTAGCCGAAGGGGCGGCAGACGGCGCGCGGAGGCGAGAGTGCGGCGAGCGGTTGAAGACCCGGATGTAGCGGCAGCGAGACTTGAAAGGACGGATGTTCTGGAAGATGCTTCGTTGACTGCGGCTCAAAAAATTGAAGAAGAAAGCCTTCTGTCGCTTGAGGCATCGGTTCTTGAATCAACTCCGGAACTGTCAATTGAGAGGCAGCGCCAATTGTCCGACGTAAATAAAGTCATTCGAAGCGCAATGCAGGAGGAAGTCAGGGAAATACCAACTGCAAAGGTAAAAGACTATTTGAGGGAACTACTGGATACCCGGCTGAGTATGGCCGCCGCGCGTTCTGATGAGCGCCTTGCTGAGTTGGGTGTTTCTGGCACTCAAGAGGACATCAATCGCATTGCTCGTGAGGAAATTCTGAGGGTTCGAAAGGCGGCACGAAATCAGGAGCGACAGTTACACCGATCGATTGATCAAGATGCCGCAGTGCCAACTACTGCCGCGCAGGAAAAATACGTGGAGTTCACGCTGGATTTGGGCAAGGCACAACAGGAAGACATCCCTGCCGCCGCAAGAAAGTTCCTTGATCCTGGGACCGAGCAAGCGCCGAACGGCAATTTCTTTGGCGATGAGACCACAGTCAGGGAACTTCGCAGCCTGCAGGGTAAGTTGCGTGAAACGGCACGATCAGCAGAAGCCGACTTTAAATTCAATGAAGCGCGTGTTGCAAACGAACTGGCTGATGCGATAACTGAGGACATTGCCAATACTGTTGGTGGCCCAGAAGTCCGCGAAGCGGTTGATGTTGCAGTGGCGTTCTCGCGCGACTTTAATGATCGATTCACTCGCGGGCCGGTTGGCAGGTTGCTTGGGGCGGATAAGCGTGGTGGCGATGCAGTTCCATCGTCTTTGACCTTACAAAGCACGGTTGGCGTTAGAGGTCCGCGCGCCAAGGTCGAGACGGATGCGCTGATCGAGGCTGTTCGCAGAAGCGGCGACGAAGAAGTTATGCGGAAGCATATCTCGGATTTTTTAATCACCGATTTCAAACGATCGGTGCTTGTTGACAACAGGGTAAATCAGGCTGCCGCGCGAAACTTCCTGAAGCAGAATGAAGAGGTTTTGGCGAGGTTCCCGGAGACTCGCCGGGCGATGGAGCGAGCGCAGATAGCGGCCGGCGAACTGGAGGCTCTTGAACAATTTGCTGACCCACTAATTTCTCGCGCATCGGTATTCGTGAATGCACCTCTTGGCACCGAAATTCAGTCTGCCATCAAAACGGCTAAGCCCCAGGAAGCGATGGAAGGGCTCGTTGCTCTAACGCGGCAAGACCCGACCGGACAGGCCGAGCGAGGACTGAAAGCTGCATTTATGGATTTCCTGATGCGCAAGTCATTGATTACAAAATCACTGGATAAGAATGATCAGGCATTCGTATCCGGCGCCGAACTGATTAAACAGCTTGACGACCCGGAAGTGCTTGCGGCGATGAAGGGCCTTTTTACCCGCGAAGAATTGCAGCGTATTGTGAAAATAAAGAATACGGCTGTGGTTCTCGATCGAGCGAGAAAGGCAACACAAGCAGGAGAGGGCGTTATTGGCGATACGCCTGGTCAGATAACATCTCTTCTGGGCCGGGTAATAGGCGCACAGGGCGGGCGTGTGATTGCCGGCAAGACCGGTGGCGGCACGGTCCAAACGCCGGGAATCATAGCGTCCCAAGTAGCAAGGTTGCTCAAAGCCGGGGTACAAGACCCTGCTCGGCGGTTGTTGAACGACGCGATTCAGGACGAGTCTTTATTCCGTGTGTTGCTGATGCCGGGCAAAACCCATGCGACTGCTGCCAGAATACGCGCTCGTTTAAACGCATGGGTTGTCGATGTCCTGACCGAACAGGGCGCGATTGACGAGGAAGAGTGATGACTGTCGGAGGATATCGCCATCTCTAATCCATACACTTCTGTTGCTGTAAGCGCGGCTTACAATGCCTCACCGCCTTCTGATGATGCGAGCGAGGTATCAGGGAATCAGCTTGAGTGGGGTAAGCACGTCAGCAAACTCTCTGGCCCGCTGAAGACCGCACTTGAGTCGATCAACACGAACAGCGTCAACGCTCATGCTGCACAGTTTGGCGGGACGTTCGAAACCAAGTCGACTGCTTACTCGGTTGCGGCGCCCGGGGATCGCGGCAAGGTTTTTTCGGTTACCGGAACCACTACAATTACCCTGCCTGCCGTGGCGGATGCCGGTGACGGCTTTCCGGTTGGGATATTCAATACGGGCTCAGCGATTGTCACAATCGATGGGAATGCCTCTGAGTCAATCAATGGTTCTCCGACCGTCTCTCTAGCGGCTGGTCTCGGCGTCATTATTACTTGTGACGGGGCCGAGTGGATTGGCCTGATCTATAACCTGGACTTCTCCGGACTGGCGGCGATTGAGGGTAATGCGCTTGCGGCGACGGACGGGTTTATCGTTGACGATGCCGGCGTGCCGAAGCGGATGGAGTATACGGACGCAGGGATACGCATCCAGACCATCACCGACACGACCGACACGCTGGCGACGGCTGACATGAACACGTTCATTCGGTACAACAACGCCAGCGCAATCGCTGTTACGCTGGATACTGGCACTGGCAAGGTCGGAAATTTCGTGATCATCAAGCAGGACGGTGCCGGCCAGGTAACGGTATCTGGCACAGCAACGCTTGAAACCGCGATCGGCAGCAAAACCCGGAAGCAAAAGAGCGTCATTATCTTGTTCCAGGATGAAGCAGACGTGTGGTCTGTGTACGGAGACACGGCAGCATGAACCCGGTTTTTGCGGCTGCGGTTATGGCGGGGGGCGGCACTACGTTCCAGGTCGATGATGTCGTTACGGCCGTCGCCATTGATGCCGGTTCCCCCTACGACTCAACGGTTGGCTTTCGGTTCCTGACGGATGGCACCTATGAAAAGCGCGACGATATTGATGGCGCTGAGAATTGGGACTTTGTAGGGAATTGGGCTGAACCGCCGGAAAGGGCGGGGTTAGAGACCGTACACGTTCGATTTACGAACAAGGTAGGGTCAGGGGCGTTTACGACACTGGCCGCGGCTGAGGATGCGTGGATCGAGGTAAGCGCGACGAGAACATGGGAATGGAATGACACTGGTGCTACGACCAATGATTCCACTTGCGACATACAGATCAGCCTGGATGCCGGTTCAACGGTTCATGATACCATCGGCGGCAACAGCTTCAGCATAGACAACATATAGGCTCGTCATGATTACAAATATCCCGGTCGTGTACATCTGCCCGAAACAATGTCCATACACGATCGAAGGCGTCAATCTAGCCGAGATGCGACGGGCCAAACTTCGAACCATTGCGAAGAAACTGAAACTGTCGCCGGATGGAACGAAG
>Ga0255047_10000670_pt1 | contig 27752 bp, 24 predicted proteins | sample JV7_2_1_MG_FD_183640 | JGI IMG/M metagenome (GOLD analysis project Ga0255047, IMG submission 183640) | Seawater microbial communities from Jervis Inlet, British Columbia, Canada - JV7_2_1 | ecosystem: Environmental > Aquatic > Marine > Inlet | place: Canada: British Columbia | collected 2016-10-06
CGTTCGCTTTCGCCATATCTCCGCTGCAAACGATATATATGGCCCCGTGCGATATATCCTTCACTCAGGTTCGCATCCAGTTCGATCGACAGATCTGCAGCCTGCTCGGCCTCTGCGAGTCTTTCTTCAGGCCAGTAATGCCAGGACACGAGCTCGGCGATTGCTCTCGCGAATCCTGACCATGCCGGTGCATAGTCAGGATCTTCATCAATAGATTGCTGGAACAATGCGGCCGCTCCTTCCAAGTCATCCTGGATCCGGCCTTTGTCGAGCAAGTATCGGGCACGTGTTGCCAGATCCCAGGCAAGCAGATTGTCGGTTGGCTGATAATCGATACGATCCTGTACGTCGGGCAAGAGCCTGGCATTTAAAGCCGCAGCTATTTCGGAGGCAAGGTTACTTTGAATCTGAAACACGTTGGTGGCCGTCAATTTCTCATCGTAGTTCGATGCCCATATATGCTCGTCGCTATTCGCGTCGATCAGCTGTGCCGTGACGCGAATACGATCGCCACCGCGCTGAACGGCCCCTTCAACTACTGTTGCAACGCCGAGTTCTTCGGCTATTTGCCGCATTGACTTGGTGGTTTCGGCGTATTGCATAACCGAAGTTCGGGAAATCACCTTGAGGCCTTCGATCTTGGCAAGTTTGGTGAGCAGGTCGTCGTGAACGCCTGCTGCAAAATACTCATCTTGTTTATCATCACTGCGAATTGTGAACGGCAAGACAGCTATCGATGGCGAGGCATCGACTTCGCCCGGCACTGTCGCCTCAATCGTCGGGCTTTGGTCGACAATGTCCAACTGCGTGATCAAGAGGCCGCCGATGACGCACAAACCGGCGACGATCAGAAGCTCCATGCCACTGACGCGCTGGCGTCCTTGCTCACCGTGATACCAGGCGAGGACCACCGTTATGAAAAACCCGAAGATCAATACCAGGTCGGTAAGTCGTGCAATTGCATCGGTAATGCCCCATCTGTCACCCAGGACATCGACGAGTTGCATGACGAGCCAAGCACCGGCCAGGTACGCTACAGCCCATTGAACAATCTTGCGTTCTTTAAGAGTCTCGCGAATACCCATCTACTGGTTTCTGCCGGACGGCTGCACTTGTACATCTCCGATCTTCAGATCCTTGAATGGCGGATCGACTATCGCGATGTCACCATTCTTGATCATGTCGTGGACTTCGGCGCCCCCCATTCTCCACCCCGGATAATTAAGGACGCCGCCTTTCCAGCCGTCCTTCGTCAGGTAGTAGAACTGCGAGTATCCGATGCCGAATTCCTGCAGTCGAAATAACAGGTACTCGTTTTGGCCGTCGGCATTAAGATCAACTTCAAAAATCACCGCTTCGCCTTCATTTCTGGCCCTGTATTGTTTGTTTATAAAACCCCTCAGGCGTTCGGGGACGTCGAATGGCGTCGGCCGATAGATCATCTTTTCCCACATATCCTCCGGACTTCCCATTCTCTGGGCGTACCACCTGTTTACTGGATTGTTGATCAGTTCGAGCACTTCGGGATTCGAGTCTCCGATATCACGCTTCATCTTCTCCATCGCCAGGTAGCCGGACCGCCCCAGATTGTTCTTCACATACCAGAAATCAAATTCCTTGAGTTCGATCTCGCCGGCCTCGACGCGATTCAGCTGGCTCTTGAGGGAAATCTTGCGAAAATCCAGGACAGGACTGTTCGCGAGCAACATGATTGCTAGTACAACGAGGCCCATCGACGTGTTTACGCGCGCCAGGTCGATCGTCCATTCGCTACGACGCCTGACGATGCCCATCACATAACCGACGGCTAGCAATGTAAGGATGAGCCAGACAACGAACCCCCAACAGCGATGAACAGACCAGCCGTATTGGTTTAGCCGCAGGACCAGTCCGTAAAGACTGAGAACCGAGATAATCGGCATCACACACAAGCCGGAAAAAATCACGCGGTGGATCAGCGGTGAATATGGGTTTGTCTCGCGGCCGTCCTGATAGACGGCATTGGTAAAGAACAGGATGATTGCCAACAGCCACAGCAACAGCGCAGTGCCTCTGCCGGTCGACCAAAGCGCATCGAGCCCGACAAACGGCAGGGCCGCGAGAAAGATTACTGCGACCAGGATAATCAGCGGCAGCAAGAGCTTTATTAATCCATGTAACAGCTTGGTGATGTTGTCGATGACCCGCGTGAGGTTGCGGAATATGATCATTCCCAGGCCAAAAGCGAACCCGAGCACAGGAAAAATGAACCAGTCTTCTCTGAACAAGTCGCGGAAGAAATCGATCTCAATAACTTTGAATAGCGCGCCCCAAAGCAGCAGGATCAGCCAGAAAATCAAAACAAAAATGGCCGAAAGAGCTGTAACCAGAAAGTTGCGCCACGAATTAGTAAACAGGACCTGGTAAGTAAGCGGTACCAGATTCGCCCGCTGCTGCAGGTACATCAACGCCTTGAAACAGGCGAGCGTCATGCTGAGGGAAAATGCAAAGGATAAATCGAACACCGGGAACGCATCGAACGGTTCCGCCTGCCAGCCCGTGTATATCGCCAATAACACCAACACCGCCGCCGACCCGGCCACCAATTGGCCGACACGACGTTCATTGCCGCGACTGAGCGACAGCAACAGTAGCAACGGCACAGCAACCGCCAGAGTCCACAAGGGATAAGACCAGAGTGGTGCCTCGCTGGGCCAGGAGTTGGTGTCGAGCGCGCGGTATAACGCGAACAGCATAATGCCCTGAATGACGGCGATGATGAGCATCGCTGCCCTGGGCAATGAAGAATCGTTCATCCCGAATACCCGAAAAATGGCGATTACAGACCGAGGTCAGTAATACTAATACGAAATGGCTTGGGTATGGCTGCGTCCAAGCACCGAAGGTCCTGGCGGGCCTTCGGTGCTTCGAACCAGGTCTTAATGCCGTTGGGCTAGTGGCCCATCATGGCGTTCCACTCGGGCAGCAGAACCATGCAGTTCGGATTGAATCCATTCTCGATAAAGGTATCGATCGTGTCGATGACTTCCTTTTTCTGGAGATCGACAACCGTAATGGAGCCTTCGCTCATCCCCGGCAGGTTGATGAAAGAATTCTGCACATACGCGTAGCGTCCGTCTTTCGTATAGGCTACGTGGTGTGCGCCCTCTCCGGCTTTCAGTGTCTTTATGAGCTTCGGCTCGGTGATATTGTCACTGATGTCGAAGAAGTGCATGCGACCCGGGTTCGCGGTCGTGATATGCATTTCCGTGCCAGCATCGTTGAAATAAATTTCAAGTGGTACGCCGACTTCTTCCGGCCCGAAATCGAAAGCTTCCGCAACGTCGAAATCGCCTTTCTCACCGTCCCATACGGCCGTCCATAGCGACCCGCCATACATATTGGTTATGTAGGCAACCGCGGGCTCCGACTTCGGCACAAACAAAATTTCGACGGGCGCTTCGCCCGAAGGCGATTCCTTCTTGGACACTTTGTGCTTGTTCAGATATTTACCGCTACTGGCTTCGAACACGGCAATTTCCTCGCCTGGGTCCGCCAGATCCGAAGCACGCACCGTGCTGCTAAGTAACATGCGGTCGATGCCTTCATGGATCGCGATACCATGCGGATACTTGACCGGCGTCTTGATAGTGTGTGTATATGTGTCGTCGACTGCACTACCGACCACGACGGCGTCCGATGCCATACAGGTCTCGTACCAGGTCGCGTTATCCGCGGAGAACACGACATCTTCGCCGAACAGACAGTCAGCAACGTCGATGACTTTGATTCGATACGGAAATACCGTCATATCAATTACACGAAGCTCGGGCTTGCCGAGCGCCGTCAAATAGATCTTCGTCATATCCCGATTGTAGAACACGTGATGTGCCACCAGGTCCGGCGGCAGCGGAATGTCCATCAGGATGTTGCCATAATTGTCCGACTCGGGATCTACGTCTATAACCGCGATGCCTTCCTTACGGCCCTTTGTGCCGAACGGCATCTTCAACTCTTTCAAGGAATCGTTAGGTTTTGATTCGTAGTTGAGTAACGCGAGAATTTCAGCGTTGCTGATTAGTGGTATCAGTAAGGCGCTCGCAAGAATAAGCGAAATTATTTTTTTCATGGCCTCTCCCCATCGTTCAGGTGTGCATGCTTTGCATGTCTTGCTCTCAGTTTATACTATGAATTGACCATTTGCTGAGGACGTTAGCGATGACGTCACCGTTCACCGATTCCGCGAAAAAGCTGCTGATTGCGGCTGCAGTTTTTGGATCAAGTCTAAGTCTCGCGGAAACGCCACTGCTCGAGAATTCGGCCAATGCGGACGTTCGCTTCGACTTGCAGATTGAGAACCGCAAGGTCGTCGGAGACCAGCTCATTCGCGTTACACAGGGTCAGATCGTCGAGATGGTCTGGACCGCAGATGAGGAAACACAAGTCCACATACATGGCTACGAAGTCCACATCCCGCTTTCGCCAGACACTCCGACCGAAGTAACTTTCGAGGCACATGCAACCGGTCGTTATCCTGTTACCAGCCACGGTTTCGGTGATGAAGTTGGAAAGATGCATCAGATGCTCCTGTATTTCGAGGTCTACCCGAAGTAAGTAATGCGGCCGACTCATGTATTTCTCGCGCTTGCAGGCTGCGCCATATCTGTTACCGCTGAGGCACACGGTTTCGCACAGCGCTATGACCTGCCCGTACCGCTTAACCTTTACATTGGCGGAGCGGCCGCCGCCGTTGCGCTTTCTTTCGTTGTCGTTGCATTCTTTGTTCGTGGTGATCGAACCGTCAGGCATTATCCGACGTTCAACCTCCTCAATACGACGATAGGTCGCATCCTCGCCAGCCCGATTGTTCGCTTTATATTGCGGTTCTTCACGGTATTCATGCTTGTGCTCGTTGTCGTTGCCGGCTTCATCGGTGTCAGCGACCCGTTCAAGAACATCGCCCCGACGGCCGTATGGGTCCTCTGGTGGGTGGGGCTCGCTTACATCTCCGGGATGCTCGGAGATCTGTGGGCCCTGGTTAATCCGTGGAAAGCGGTCTTCGAGGCTATTGACTGGTTACTTTCGAAGCTGAGAACAAACAGGCGCCTCGGACTCAACAGGGAATATCCGGAGCAACTCGGCAACTGGCCGGCGGTAGTGCTTTTCGTATTTTTTATTTGGGCCGAACTGATATGGCAGGACAGCGATACTCCCGCGAAAATATCGCAGATGGTGATTATCTACAGCATCATTACCTGGACGGGCATGTTCATATTTGGCTGCGGGCGCTGGCAGCGCCACGGTGAGGTTTTTACGGTCCTGTTCGGTCTGCTGGCCAGATTCGCGCCGACAGAATACATAGCAGAGCGCCGCGAATGGAATTTGCGGCCGTGGGCGGTCGGGCTTCTACCAGCCAAACCCATAACCGCGTCGTTGACCGTATTCGTCTTATTGATGTTATCGAGCGTGACATTCGATGGTCTGCTCGCCACGCCCTTGTGGGCAAGGATCGCTGAGTGGATGCTGGTCTCCGACCTGGTCCGGCCCTTAATCTTGCTGCTGCAGGATATAACCGGCAACGCAATCGCTGCGATCAGCACCATCGCTCTTATCGTATTCCTGGTCTTGTTTCAGCTCATGTACCTGGTGTTCGCGAGCCTCATGTATTTTTCGACGCCTGCGAGTGCGCGGGCAGATTTGACGATCGGTGAGGTTGCCAGGCTGTTTGTCCTAAGCCTTATCCCGATCTCTCTGGCATACCACCTCGCACATTATCTGTCGTTTCTGCTAATTGTCGGCCAATACATCATTCCACTCTCCTCCGATCCCTTCGGATTCGGCTGGGACTTGTTCGGCACGAAGATCTACTTCCCGGACATTGGCATTGTTAACGCAAGATTCGTCTGGATTACATCTGTTATTGCAGTCGTAACGGGGCACATCATTGCCGTCTGGCTCGCACATGTCGTTGCGCTGCGAAGACTGCGGGAAAGTAGAGCAGCACTCCGCAGCCAGATTCCGATGCTCTTTCTTATGGTGGCTTACACGATGCTCAGCCTTTGGATACTCGCCCAGCCGGTTGTGGAAACTACCTGATCACGCAGCAGTGCGAGCTTCCCGATCAGGAGCTCCCGCACGCAACCTGTCCATAAATTTCTCGGCGTTGATCGTTACGTCGTCCTGACCGATTTGATCGAACGGGTTCTCCAGGTGCTCCTGGATATTGTCCAGGCTCACCAGAACCAGCGCGAACAGGACAGGCATTACGTAGGTAAGACCGCCGGAGAAATCTTTTGATATATGCGCGAAGTAAGGTCCGTACAGTACAGGCAAAACAGTTATGAAGAAGTCGCTGAACGCGCGTAGTGTTCGTGGAGTACGGTATTGATAAATGTGCTTGATCTGCTCGAACGCAAGAATCATCTTCGAAAGGTATTGGTTGCACCGCGAAACCTCACCCGAAGCCAAACCGCCCTGGCGAAGATCGTGCCGAATGAACTGTGACAGGTCCGAGAACGATTCGTATACGCGCTCTTCGCGTTCGTGCATCTGTGCACGAGTGCCATTGAATAAATCGCGTGTGTTGATTAACAAACTACCGAGAAGCTTTCGGCATCGTTCAAGCTTGTCCTGCTCTGCATCTTCCAGCCAGTCGCGCGTTGCAAAGAAAATTGCCCTGCCATGCGCTTTCAACGAACCGTAATCGTCCAGGGCGGCTTCCCTTCGCTTGTAGGCACTATTGATGGAGAACACGATCGGAAACACGATTGCGGTCGCGAGCAGAGTCAGCGGAAAGTTGGCGGCGATTTCAAAAAACAGGCATATGAAGGTGGACAAGACAGCCAGGCCGGCAATCACGATCGCCTTGGCATTGATTATCAAGGTGATGGTCTTCAGTCGCTTTAGCATCCTGATACGCCTGTGGTCCGCAATTTCGACCTTCAAGTGTCCCTTTGTGGTCCTCCTCCTGCCCGGAAGCGGATCACGTTTTTCGCATATTCCCGGCCTGAATGCCGGCTGGAACGCCCGGATTTGACGGGTTTCGATTGTTATATAGTTATCCCCGGTATCGAACCATTTAGGAGTCCGGCATGGCCAAGTCTCCGTACAGGCCCTATGCACCAGACCCGGAACAGATTGCTCTGATGCCGTCCATATCGGGCAATACCGTCAATGGGCTAGGGGAGCCTGAATTCCGCCGCGCAACGCCCGTGTACTGGCGCGATCCCGAAACACTTCACCACGGCGATCTGCAGAAGTGGTTTTACACCCAGCATGTGGACGATGAATCGATCGGGAAAGCACGCGCTGTGCGAGCCGAGATCCTGGACATCGAGTTACCGCCGATTTCCGACCAGCCGCTACATCAAACGGCTGAGGAACGGACTGCTGATCTTACATCGCACGCAGGAACACTCGATATGGAGTTGTTCGGTATTACTGCGTTCAACTCCGACTGGACTTTTGATGATGCAAACTTCAATCACAAGTGGATCGTGATGATCGGAGTTGCTCACGACTACGAAGAGATTAAGAAGGCCCCGAAGACAACCGCGGGTGCTGAAGTAATAAGACAGTATGGACGAGGTATCAAAGCAGCGAAGGACATTGCGGCCTGGTTCCGTAATCGGGGATGGGAAGCGGAGCCCTACGGCGGGCCAATGGCAGGACCGCTTTTACTCATTCCACCGGCCATCGAGTGCGGATTCGGCGAGCTGGGAAAACATGGTTCTGTCATTAACAAGGAGTACGGATCCTCATTCCGCCTGGCCGCGGTCGTGACCGATGTACCGTTGATACCGACACCCGGGGTTTCCTATGACGTCGACGATTTCTGTAGCCGCTGTCAGGTTTGCAGCAATGCCTGTCCGCCAAACGCCATACTGCCGGAAAAGACCATGGTGCGTGGCGAAGCAAAATGGTACGTCGACTTCGATAAGTGCATCCCGTTCTTCAACGAGAACTTCGGTTGCGGTATCTGTATCGCCGTTTGCCCATGGAGCATTCCCGGTCGTGGACCGAGGATTGTGCAACAATTGTTGCGTCGGGCTGCGCGGCGGACCGGATAGGGGTCCCACGGTCTGCCTTGATTAACAATCGTGCTCAACATACTGGGGGAAAATCAATGCGGCGCTTTCAGACGATAACCTTCCTGATCTTCGTGTCCTGCCTCGGCACGCTGTCTTTCGCCGGGGATACCGCAACTGATGCCGTGAACGCCGCGACCTTTGACGATGACGGAAAACTGATCAAGCCGGGCGACATCGATGAATGGGTATTCCTCGGCAGCTCGCTCGGCATGGGGTATTCGCAGGCAGAGTTCGATCCGGACAGCCCGGGGATGTTTCAGATCGTGCGCATGGAGCCCCAAGCCTACAAAGCATTCGTGGAGACGGGCCGATTCGCAGACGGCACCATGTTCGCCTTGCATTTCTATGGCTCACAGAACAAGGTATCCATCAACCGCGCGGGCTTCGTCATGGGCAGCCTGCACTTCATGGAGATCCACTACAAGGACAGCGAACGCTTTCCGGACGGATTCAATTTCTACACTTTCAATAACGACCAGACTGTTGCCGAAGAAGAACCTTTGCCCAACGAGTGCGTTACCTGTCACAAGAAGGATGGCGTGTACGACGGCGTCTTTGTCCAGTTCTATCCGACGATTCATGAGTTCCTGCCAGGCGATGTGCGGGCAAGGCTCACGGAACTCGAGGGTAGCTCCGGACACTGAATACAGAAGGACCGACAACGATTCGGCCATACTTCCCAGGTCAGAATATATTGCGGCTTAGTCGTCAGTGTCGGCGACGAACTCTGCGAGAATCTCGTCTTCTTCATCCAGCAAGCGCATGTCGGCGTTTCCTGCGTCGAAGTTTCTGGTTTTTTGGACGGCGTCGAGGTATGTCATCTCGCGACTCATGATTGCCTCTGGACAGGCCATTCGCGTCGAACCCAGCGGTCCGACCCCGACGCCAGACTCTGTTTGCTCCAGCGAGCCGAAGAAACCATTGCAACCGCCATGCCCTTTTATGCTGCCGTCGACTTCAAACTGGATGAACATGCCACTGTCATCAGGGATTTCATCGTCGCCGACCATCACCGGACGCCATTTGACACCCGTAACCCCGGCACCTCCGCCCGGTGCGCCAAGCTGTGCCATCTGGCCCCCTTTCAGGTTAACGAGGGCGATGCCCGCCAGGAACAACAAAAAAAATGCGAATGCCATAATACCTTTCATTTCATTTCTTCCCGCCGGACCTGCTTAGCCAACAAGGCGTCGTTTCACCGATTATTCATCGACTGCCTGAAACTCGTAGACTGCCTGCACAATGGGCGAAAGTGGTTCACCGTATCGACCGATCCAGTCGTGATAGATTCGGCGAATCCTCGCCGTCCGATAAAGACCAGCGAGCGCGCGATCGACTACCAGGCGAAAATCGGTGTCGCCGCGTTTCAGCATCAATGCATGTGGTTCGAAAGAAAACACATCCGAACTCATCGCATACTTTGCAGCGTCTTCTGATTGCATTACCTGTCCTACAATCATCGCGCGATCGGTTGCATAGCCATCGACCTTCTCGTCGTCCAGCAATTCCATGCCTTTGGCGTGCGATTCAATAATTCGTAGCGTAAGACGGAGTTCGTTCACGTCACTGAACCTGCGCAATGTTGAATGCGTCGTCGTCCCTTCGATCACTGCGATGGTCTTGCCGTCCAGATCGTTTATCGACGGAACGGGCGACTTGTTCAACGAGAGTACTGCGCCGCCGGTAATAAATGTCATCAGGGAAAAGTCGACGCGTTCACGGCGCGAAAGTGTAACCGTTGACGCCCCGCACTCTATGTCCACCGTACCGTCCTCGACCGCACTCAGCCGTTCCTCGGGCAGAATCAGCGGAACATAACTGACTTTCATGTCGTCCAGTCCCGCAGCTTTCTTAACAGCCCGGGCAACGCTTCGACACAGCGCTATCGTATAACCGGCCGGCTTTCCCTCGGCGTTTGTAAAGGACAATGGCGGCGCGTCGGGTACAAAACCGATCTTGAACTCACCGCTATCGGCGACGCGCTTCAGCGTACCGGTCAATTCCTGTGCCACACCGGTGGTACAAAGAAAACAAGAGGCTAGAATAAATAGTGTCAGTCGTCGCATCCGAATATCCTCGGTGATATCTAGTCCGGCTCGGCTTGCCAGTATACATATCGGATTCCCGGTTTTGGCGAATTCGGCCCCGAAATGTCATCCAGCGAGTTACTAGAACCCGTCTCAATAATCCTCATGGCAGGTAGCGGGCCCTAAAAATAACGCCGGATCTTTTCGACGCGACTCTGAAAATCGCGTGTACGTGTTTTTGGGTTGTTCCTGGACGGTGAGGGCAGTGTCGCCGCCAGTTCTATCGCCTGACGGTCTGTAAGCCTGGATGCCGGTATCCCCCAGTAGTAACGGGCTGCAGCTTCGACGCCGTAGATTCCCCTGCCGAATTCCGCGACGTTAAGATAATGCTCGAGGATGCGCCTCTTGGAGAGGCTTCTTTCCATACCTATGGTCAGCACCAGCTCGTGCCACTTGCGTAAGGGGTTTCTTGACGGGTTCAGGAAAACATTTTTGACGGTTTGCTGGGATATGGTGCTGCCGCCGTAGACCAGCCTCTTTTCGGACAGGTTGTACTCCATGGCATCCTTCAATGCCTCGATATCGACGCCCTCATGCTCGTAAAAACGCGCATCCTCGGCAACGATGACCGCCCGGACCATACTGCGCGGGATCGCCTCGATCGACACGGGATTCCAGCGAAGTATCGGCCAGCCTGTGTGGCGATGCCGCTCGAATTCGTAACTGCGGATAAAGCTGGAGCGCTGTATCGGGCCGTCCGAATACGACTCCCAATCCGGCCAGATCCCGATCAGGTAGCCAACATCCATCATGATCAGAACCGGCACTATGCGCAAACCCCAGCGCAGCGTGCGCGTGACAATCGGCACGTGAAAGAGCGAGCCAAAATTTTTCAGGAACCTGGAAGCCATCGACCGGAATAGTACTGTAGTCGCTTACCCGAAAACCGGCACCTGGTCACAGCCGATAAATGACGGTGGCTCTCTGATTGTCAGACAACGATTGAACGTCGCCGCATCAGGAACGCCGCCAGGCCGAGCAGGCCAATGAATGGAAGCCCCATGGCGCCACCACTACTCTCTGCATTGGGGTCAGTGATCGTAACCGTGCCATTGACACTGTTATTGCCCGGGCTCGTGTCCGCCTCGGTGGACGCCAGCGAAACCGTATAAGTACGTGAACCGGCCGCCGTCCCGGTTACTCCCAGAGTCAGCGTCGAGTTGGTGTCGCGGGCGAAATTGGCGGTAACACAATCGACCTGTTGATCTGTCACGTTACAGGTCCCTATGGACCAGGTCGCCGTATCTGCCCGGAGGCCGGGGTTGAGAGAGATGCTCACTGTCACACCGGTCGCGTCGATCAACAGGGACCGGTTTTCCAGGTTTGCATTGACTGTCGTGCTGTCATCAAGATTGATTGCGGCAGCGGCCGGTGTATTGATCACAAGATCCACCGCGGGAACGACTGTCAGCGGCAATATTTCCTGATTGTTAGCAAGTCTATCGTCGGCGGGCGTGCTGTTGACGCTCGCGTCCAACACGTCGGCACCTAAGAGTATGGGCGTCGTCGATATGGTTACTGTACGGCTGGCGAATCCGAGAAGGTCGCCGAAGATGCAGTTCACGACTCCGGCGCCGCTGTTGCAGTTGCCAGAGGACGTTGAGACAGAATCGATAGAAAGAATGTTCGGAATGGTGAAGTCGGCGACTACGCCAGTGGCCTGCAAACTGCCGATGTTTGAAACATCGTAAACGAGATCGGTGCTGACACCGAGCAGGGCCGTCGACATCTGACCGGTCAATGAGACAGTCACATCTACAGCAGGCAATTGTGTGATACATGCTGCAGCGGCGATATCGTCCGCCATTTCATTAATGCTGCAGGCAGAAAAATCGCTGACGCCGTTGAGCATGGGCGACATGATGTACGGATCTGTCTCGGATGCGCAAGCCCCCGGCACGCCGTCATGTGGTGCGCCGAAGTTGTGGCCGATTTCGTGCGCAGCGATCAGGCTGTCAAAATTCGCATTATTATTGCCTTCGCTAAGGCCCGAGCCGAAGCGAGGGAGGCAAAGCGCACCATTAAACGCGATACCGACCGTGCTTCCGGCGAGATCACGCCCGGTCCAGAGATGGGTAAGGCCCTGGGCGTTGTGTGCCGGAGTGTTTTGACGATAGGTCGCCAGCTCGTCAAGCAAATCATTCGAGTCCGTTTCGCCCGTGACCGGATCGACAGGAGTGTCGAATGGGTCTGCAGCTGCAGCGCTACTGTGAGTCTCCACCGGTGTCACGATAGTTATTTGCACGCCGACCTGCTGACTAAAGATTCCGTCGACGTTGTTGAGACGAGCAATAATCGCCGCTTCCGCCAGGAAATCGCCACCCTGTGCGCTGGTAAATTCAAAGTCGCCGATCGCACTGACGTTGATTTCTGATATGGCGCCCGGCGCCTGAGCCATAGCGGTTCCAAGTTCGCCGATCAATTTCGAAAACATCGCCGCGCCGTTACCTGAAGAAGAATCAGAGCCGCAGGTCATGGTGCCGGGAACTATAGTTGTATCAGCCAGGCGATAAATTACAGGTGAACTTATTTGCAACGCGCTGTCGTCCGGGGAATCGATCGCAAACAACTCGTTACCGTCCCAGATAAGTCCTCGTGGCATGCCGTTATACACAACGATGCGTGCCCAGGAGTCAGGGTTGCCGGCAGCGCTGCCACGATACACGTCGATGCCATCCGCCAGAGCCGTGCGAGCCGTCGCAGATAACAAGGCGGCGTTCGGTTCGAGATCAAGAACGAATGACTTGCCCAAAGCGTCGAAGCTGAGCGTGACCGGCCCCGCTCCCCCGAGCTTTTGGCTGGCTATCGCATCATTACCCTGAATGCTCAGTCGCTGCATCGGTTCGAAATGCGAAATGATCACGCTATTCGAATCAGCGGCGAACAGAGCCGTAGAAATGCACAGGACCGTGCCTGTCAGTATCCATTTGAAGGCCTTCATAGGTGCCCCATATTGTCTTCCCGGACAAGGGTTTAGCTAATCAAATCGGGCTGGACGCGGGAAGGAACCATGCGGCAGATATCAGCGACATCACACAGAAAAGTGTGACGCAATTCTCATTATTCCCCAGCAGCGGCCCCGCTAGTCGTCAGGGTCACCGTCAAGCATCAGCGCGCAATCGGCATACATGCCGGTGTTCTCCCACGCCTCGAACTGACCTGCGCTCAACAGATACTGCCGGTTGTCACGGCGATGGACGTACATTTTCTCGATGGGTTCGCCAGCATTCGACTCCATGTATACCGTCTGTCCTTCGATGCGATAGCTGCCACGCATTGGATAGCCGGGAAACTGATTGACGATCTCCCCATCGTCATCAACGATCACTTCATCCGTGAATTTCTCCCAGACGAACTGCCCGTCGCTGAGGCTGATGTTACTGCCGGCATAGGCAATGCAGTCCGGCGAGTAGGTTCCTTCGTGAGAAACGCACCCGGATACCATTACAGCCATCAATACAGTTGCGATAGTGCGAGGGCTCATCGCTGTAGGGTATCAGACTGAATGATGATTATGCGCCACGCGCCGCGCAGGGGTCCTTTGTCGAGGTCGTGTAGAGCGAATGCACCTGACTAATCCGGGCCACTTTGCGCTGGCGCGCCCCCGGTCCAACGATCGACCAGCGCGGCCGTAGAAATCTGGCCGAGGAGATTCACCGCCGTTCGCATCATATCCGGGATGCGATCGATACCGAGCAGAATCGCAAGCCCTGCAGTTGGCACGCCGACAGCGTCTAGAGCCGGCGCCATCGTCATTACGCCCGAGGACGGGACCGGAGCAACTGTGAGTGACACGAGAAATGTTGCCAGCATTGCAGCACCGATCGCAGCGGCCGGTATCGGGACGTCAAAAAGATAAGCAAGGTACACGATTGAAGCGCCCTGGAACAAGGCGCTGCCGGGCCTGTGCATCGACGCGCCCAGCGGAATGAGCAGGTCTGCAACCGTTGTCGACACCTTGAGGTTTTTGGTCGTCTCCTCGAGCGATACAGGAATTGCCGCGGCCGTACTTGTTGTCGACACTGCAACCGATACGGCGCCGATCGTCGCATTCAGGTAGCGAATAGGACTGATACCGGTAACAAAGTAAACCATCGGCAGCGTCACAACCACGAGAAAGATTACGAGCCCGATGAAAATGCACACGATGAAGATAGCGAGGGTCTGGATCAGGTCCCAGCCCAGCTGTGCCGTAACGGGTGCGGCCAGTCCGAAGACGCCGATCGGTGCCGTGTAAAGAATCCACCAGACAACCTTGATCAAAGCTTCGCTGGCGTCGTCAGCAAGGTTGATCAGTCGCTCGCGTCGCTCGCGCGCGAGAGTACCCGTTGCTGCGGCAACCAAAGCGGTGAATACGATCAATGGCAGAATCGCTCCGGCACTCGCGGCAGCGAATGGGTTTGACGGCACGAGGCTGACGAGAAAATCCACGATGCTCTGCAATTCGGGGATGCTGGTCGCCTCGGTTTGAGGCACTTCAATCTCGCTCGCAAACTGCAGTCCGAATTTCATTGTCGCCATGCCAATGGCGATCGCCGGAATCAGCGTAATCCAGTAGTAGCTTATCGTCAGCCCGCCAATGCGCCCGAGCTTGCGGGGGTCACCGAGCCGGGCGATGCTCGTGAAGATGACAGTGACGATCAACGGTATTACGACCATCCGGATGGCGTTCATGAACAGCGTCCCGAAAGGCGCCGAGCCTTTCGCGATTGCCAGCAAGAATTCGTTGCCCGTGGCTGCTGCCGCCAGCCCGACGACTAGTCCGAGTACCAGTCCAGCCGCTATTGCAAGATGGAGCATGTGGATACCCCCCCTTTCCGATTGTTGCTCTTGTTGTGGAATCAAGCCTAACATCATGCGGAGTTACAGGTTTCGGTCACGCAGAAATATCATGGATCTGGAGTTTATCGCCCTGAATGTTGCCGTCTTTGCTGCGGCTGCGCTGCAGTCTGCTACCGGCATCGGATTTGGTGTTATTGCCGGTCCCGTGCTGCTGATTGCGTTGAACGATGGGTCAGCCATACAGATCAGCATCGTGCTGAATCTCCTTATCGCCATGCTTCTGACGCCATCGATCTGGCAACATGCGGACCGACAATTGCTGACAAAGTTAATCATCGGGTTGGTCATCGGATCCCCTCTTGGGTTGCTGATTTTTCTTGGAATGAATATTGTTTTTCTCAAGACCTTCGCCGGCCTCGCTGTCTTGCTCACTCTGGTTTTGACGGTTCGCGGTAACAATGTCCCGACCCTCCCGTTGCTGAAGACGCCCGGCAATACCGAACAAATTTCCATCGGCGTCGTGGCAGGGATAATGGGTGCCAGCCTCGCCATGCCCGGGCCGGTTCCGGCGGGGTGGATGTCATCTAAAGGGTTTGGCAAGCAAACGATACGGGCCACTATCTTGCTGATGTTCGTATTTGCCTACTTCGTCGCCCTGGCCCTTCAGTTTGGATTGGCCGGGATCGGCGCCGACTCGATGAGGCTCAGCGCGATGCTCGCACCCATGACGGTTGTCGGTATTCTGGTCGGTCGAGCTCTCAGCAACCGCCTCACAGATAAAACATTTCGATGGCTGATAGTGACTATTCTGGCGTCTACCGCAGTTATTCTCTTCTCCTCTCTTATCCAGATGTAAATCAGATATGAAACCGAAGCAGGATTTTCCCGACACCCTGGGCTGTATTGCCTCAATACCTCGAGCGCGCCTGTTTACAGGACGAACTCCGCTTGAGGGAATGCCGAACCTGACGCAACATTGTGGTGGCGCTCAATTGTTCGTGAAGAGAGACGACTGTACCGGTCTGGCCTTCGGTGGCAATAAGATCCGCCAGCTGGAATTCTACCTGGGTGCCGCAAGTGTGCAGAAAGCAGACACGATATTGATTACAGGTGCGGTGCAGTCGAACTTCGTGCGCTCGGCCGCCGCCGGTGCACGAAAACTTGGAATGACGTGTCACATCCAGCTTGAAGAACGAGTTACAACAGACGCTCCTCGATATCGCGATTCCGGAAACGTGCTTATCGACAAGCTTCTTGGCGCAACCCTGCATTCGTATCCTCACGGCGAAGATGAAACCGGCGCGGACCGGCAGCTCGGGAAGATTTCTGCGGAACTGCGAGATGCGGGTCGCAGACCGTACATTATTCCTCTCGCTCCGGGGCATCCTCCCCTGGGCTCGCTTGGTTATGTCGTTGCGGCCACGGAATTGTTGAGCCAGATCAAGGAAGGCGGGCATTCAATCGACGAAATTTTCGTAGCTTCAGGATCCGGCGCTACGCATGCCGGGCTGCTGTTCGGGCTCCGCGCCCTGGGTTCAAAGATTCGGGTGACAGGCTCTTGCGTACGCCGTAACGCCGCACTTCAGAAAATACGTATCAGCGATACCTGTGATGGCATCGCTACATTGTTGGAAGCAGATTCAAACGTGACCGACGACGACATCAATCTGACCGATGCTTACCTGGAACCCGGATATGGCAACCTGAATCAGGCGACTTCGAATGCGATCGTTCTCGGCGCCAGAACTGAAGCACTGATGCTCGATCCGGTTTACAGCGGCAAGGCGATGGCCGCGATGATTCATTATGCGAAGTCCGCGGACGACGGTTCTACTTTCGTATTCGTGCACACGGGTGGCACGCCGGCGATCTTCGCGTATCAAGAGGCCATCGAAGGGGCGCTGACTCAGTTCGATGGCGCGGGTTAGAGTTCTGACAGGAGCAGGTCGGGGCACATTTCATGCCGCTTCTCTGCGCGGCAAGTCAGCTAAGCCGCTCGAGCAGCGCTTTGAATCTCGGTTCTTCCCTCAACGTCGCCAGCGAATTGTCATTGACCATCCAGGCCTTGTAGCCAAAGCCCATTTCCACGGCTTGTTCGAGCAGCTCCAGAGCACGATCCTTGTCATCCAGCAGTGCGTACGTACAGGCCACGTTGTAGGCCACTGCCGGTTCGTTGCGGTCTGAGTCCAAGGCTCGCTCCGCGCAGTCTCGTGCAGTCTCCCCATTGCCGACTTTCGCGTGAGCGAATGATCCGAGGCACAGCGCGCGTGGGTCATCCGGATGAAGCTCCAGGTGTTTGTCTACCACTTTTGCGGCCGTTGATGCTGCGTCCATACTCTCCTGGTGGTGGCCAAGCTCGAAATGGGCGTGGCTCAAGAAGATCGGGCTTTGATAGTCCGCCGGGTTTACGCTGGATGCTTCCGCGAACAGCCGAACCGCCTTTTCAAATTTGCCCTGGGCGAAGCAGTCGCGCCCGTAGAAATAGTGTGCCTCGAACAATGCCGGATTCAGCATGATAGCGGTCTCGAATTCCCGCTCGGCATCGTCATAGCGCTTGTTGATGGAATTGGATATGCCGCTGGAAGCGTGCGCCTCCGCTGAATCAGGGTCAAGTTCAAGCGCCCTGCGGCTGGCCTCGTCGGACTTCTCCGCATTCTCCGGCGTGCCTTCTCCGTACATGAACAGAAACGAATAGGCATCCGCGATACCCGCATACGCCAGGGCGTAATTCGGATCCTGCTCTATTGCCTGGTTGTACAGGCGAACAGCATGATGGAAATTTCGCTTGGTCATGGAGTAAAAGAACTTGCGGCCACGCAGATAGTAGTCATACGCCTTGGCATCGGACGTGGCCACGTACTGAATTGAACGTCTCTCTTTTGGGGTCAACGTTACTTCGAGCGCATCCACAATGCTTTGTGCAATATCGTCCTGAATGGCGAAGACGTCCTTCAACTCGCGGTCATAAGTGTCCGACCAGAGATGCGAATCGGTTTGAGTATCGATGAGCTGCGCGGTGATACGCACGCGATCGCCGGCCCGGCGCACGCTGCCTTCCAGAACGGTACTGACATTGAGCCGCTCGGCTACTGCAGGAATATCGAATTCCTTGCCTTTGAAGGCAAAGGAAGAAGTTCGCGACGCCACCCGTAGCTGTGGCAACTTGACCAGCAGGTTCAGAATCTCCTCGGAAATTCCGTCACTGAAGTATTCGTTCTCTGGATCACCGCTCATATTGACGAATGGTAATACCGCGATAGCGCGACGACTTTCGCCATCTGTTGCTGGTTTTTCCGCGCGGTCTTCCGGTACCGGCGACGCGACCGGGTGATCAGACGTCGTCGCAGCACCTTCTTGATTTTCTGCCGAAGCAGTTCGATGCACCCCGCCCGGCCCGATATCGAACGCCCAGGCCAGCATGATCGCAATAATGAACCCGAGTACGACCAGCGCAGTGACCAGTGTGACTGTCCATTTCGGCAGGTTCAGGTTTGGCAATACGGTTGAAGCGACTTCGATAACGATCCAACCCGCGACCGTATACAGGACGATAACCCGCGTTACACGGCGACGCTTGAGTTCAGACCAAAACCTGCTAACCGGAGATTGTTCAGGAATCTCGCCCATATACTTATTTTATCTGGCGGCTTATGTTTTGCGGCACGCGGCGATAATACATCAAACGCTTTAGCCATCCTCGGATTGTTCTTTCGTTATCTTCACCAGCTCCTCGAGAGAGATAGCTTTCTTCCCCATTATCGATAGATAAATCTCATACCTGTTTGCATATTCGGGATATTGCGCGACGCATCGCTCAAGTGTCGATTTATCATACTCGATAAGTGGATCCAGTCGCATCTGCTGTGACGATATGACCCGCATTTTCCAGTCGCCTATGTAATTGACTGCTCCCGACACGATCTCAAACGTATCGCTGGCGGAACCGGGCGCGCTCCGTCTGTGCTTTCGGTTAAGACCCTGCCCAGCCTCAATGCCTGTTACATAAATCGATTCATACTCACTCCAGAAGTATCGTCCATTCGGCATCGCCACCAACGCCATCCACGCGTTTTTTCCTGCCGGCTCAAATGAATCTGTGTGGATCCTGACAACGTGATTCTTATCCACGTCAGACATCACGAGTACACCAACCCGTTCACGTTGCAGCAGCTTCACGCGAATCAGCATATAACCGTGATCTGACGGAAGCTGTGTCTCGTCCGCAAAGTTCTGGCCCGAGACAAACAAGCAGCCGCTTGCAAGAACCAACATAAGGATTACCTGCCGCCAGATTAGCAGCATCCGTTTGCTACTGTTTTCAAACTTTTCGACTGAAGCGAACACTCATTACTCAGCGTTAATTTGTCATATCAGAGGCGGACGACAGTTCGGTAAGCATGCGTTCAAATGCTTTCCAACGAGAGTCCTGATCATCGCCTTGCTTGTCGATGTATGCTCTGACGATGTCCTGACCCAGATTGTAATTCAGTACATAGGAGCGATATTGCTCGATAAATCTGACGCTCTGTTCAGCACGAGCTCGTGACGTTAGAGAATACTTTCGGCGTTGCTCGATGGCTTCGTCGCGGGATATCTTACCGTCCAGATACAGCTGGGCCGTGGCGGTCATCGCGTGATCGAGGCTGCTCGTCAGTTTGTTCAACTTATCCAGGACTTCTGCCTTTGCAGGATCAAGACGCGCAAGCGGAAAAAGGACGTCACGCTCGAACTTGATTTTCTCATCGCCCGGAAACGCAAGGTCAACGCCGTAATTTGCGCTACCCTCGCCGATCAGTCCCGCAGGGCTGAACAATGGAAAGATCGAGAACTCTATCCATCCCTTTTCTTTCAAAAGTTTGTTCTCGACCAAAACATTCCAGACATGATGGCCCGGGTAGCCTTCGTGACAGCCAAGTCCTATGGCACGATCGATTTTGACTGGAAAATCCATATTGATCTGCATAAGGCTTTCATTCTCACCCTGATACCAGTTGTATCCAGACCAATTTTTGGCACTAACATATTCGAGCGTGAAATGTTCCGAGGGAGGTAGAGAAATGTGCTTTGACGTTCGCTGCTTGCACTCTTCGATGGCGAGATCGATGACCGCATTAAGTTGATCTATCGGTATCACCAGAGTATCCCGAAACGCGTCGACCCGATTCGCCAGGTCGCCCTCACCCGGAATGAGCTGCGAAATTTCTTCGAGTGCGCGATCGAATTCAGAAAAATCATAATTCGGCAAGGTCGCGTCATAAATCAGGCGCGCTTCGTCTGCAAAAGAAAACTTCTCGCCTCTTACCATGCGAATGCGCGTTTCCATCGCCTGTACATTGCTCAACAGCGCCCTGTACCGGATAATCATTTCGCTGTCAGTCGGCGAAAAATCCTCCAGGTCTGATCGCAGCAAGGAAATAGCTTCTGCAAGCTCGTCCGTGGATCGAAGATTTTCCTTTGCAGCCTCCGCCATTTCGCTCGGCCCGAGATAGGCATCGACATAGTCCGGATCATACTCACCCAGTTCGAGGGCCAGTCTTACGTAACGCTCAGCCTCCTGATCCAGCGCGAAAGCGCCCGTGGTCATCAGAAGTATCGAACACAACGCTAGTTTCGTTTTCACCATTACTCCTCAATTCTACGTGCAGCCAGTCTATTGAATCGGTCGCTGAATGACCAAGCCATCCCGTTTGTACACAGTCCCACCCTTCATCACGAAGTCGACTCGCTGCAATAAATTAATGTGCTTGAGAACATCACCACGGGTCGCAATGATATCCGCATACTTGCCGACTGCAACCGTGCCCCACTTATCCGATACCTTCATCATCTTGGCAGGCCAATAAGTGGCCGCTCGCAGTGTCTCATGCGCGGGGATGCCCATTACGTTCACCCATACCTCGAGTTCATTCCAGGTGGACTGGCAGTGAAACTTCATGGGAATTCCGCTATCGGTACCAATGAGGAGAACGACGCCGGCCTCACGCAGCTGATGAATCTTCCTGATCAGCGTCGGCTTTCGCTTGGGCGTCAGATCAAAGTAGAGTAACTCTTTGGGACTTTCTATGGACTGCGCGATATCCGCGATCGTGTCTGATTCAAGACCGAATTTCCAACAGTCGTTATCCAGGTGTTCCGGGTTGGCGATAACCAGATCATAGTTCCAAAGCCCTTCGACAGTTGGCGTCCAGTAAAGCGGTCCTCCGCGCACGCGACCGGTCGCGGTGCGCTCCTTCAGAAGCGCCATGACATCTGCCGGATACTCTGGTGCGGCGGCAAGACCGGTGTGTTCGAAATTGTCCACGCCTATCGCAAGCCCGCGACGAATCTCCTCGGGCCTGTGTGAATGAGCAATAACCGGAAGGCCATGCTTGTGCGCCTCGTCAACGACAGCCGCGGCCTCATCGAACGTCATTTCATCCTGATCGACCATTTTGATCACATCGACACCGGCCTCGGCGAGTTTCGTGACTTTGGCACGGGCATCGCGGACTCCATTGACACCCCATCGAAAAGCCTCAGTGCCGGGGTACGCGACATGCTGAATGAAAGGGCCGGAAACAAAAAGACGGGGCCCAGGGATCTCGCCATTGTCGATCCTGGTGCGCACATCCAGGGAGTCCTCGAGCGGTGCTCCCAGGTCTCGTGCCGTCGTCACGCCGGCCAGCAATAGCTGATACGCCGACGCCGGCATGATCTCATCGGCGAAACGGTCCAGGTAGGTCTCGTCCCAATGCCCGTAATCCGAATGGCCGTTTATCATCAGATGAACGTGCATGTCCCAGAGGCCCGGCAGCACGGACATGCCTTCCGTGGAGATCTGTTCGTATCCCGGTGGCACCGGCAGCGTTTCGACCGTTCCGATCGCCTCGATGATCTCACCATCAATCAGGATAACGCTGTTCGCAATGGGCGGCCCGAGCAACCCATCTATCAAGCGACCGCCGACCAGCGCCTTCTTCTCCCCGGCACCGGCATCCAGGCTTGCAAGCAACGTGGCGGCGGCAACAAGGATCGCAATGCTCGCTCGAGAGTTTTTCATTATTATCTCCTCTGCTCCGCGGTTTCTATTGCGTCGGGTTAGACAGTACCTGCTTTGATTGGCATCTGCAGGATTTTAGGATGACGGTCAAGCTGTGATCGATCCCAAAATCGGTCATGAGCGACGGTAGATGATGCCGGTTTGGGCACCGAAGCTGGCACCCGTATGTGGAATTAGCGGATCGCCAATGTTGCACTGCGTAGAGCAACCTCTTCCGCAATGCGTAGAATGCCCTGATTATGCTCCCGATCCCCAGAATCTTTGCATCGATCACTGCCCGTCATGGCGCCCGGATCCTCAGAATTTTCGCACTGATTATGGCCGGCGAAATGATCTTCGCGCTGCCGTTTCATACACAGCGCTTTTTTCGCCCTACGCTGCTGGAGGCATTCAACCTCACCAATACACAGCTCGGAGATATGTTTGCCGCTTATGGCCTTACCGCCATGGTCTCCTACCTGATTGGTGGCCCGTTCGCCGATCGCTACTCCGCACGATTCCTTATTGCTGGGTCGCTGGTACTGACTGCCATCGGAGGTCTCTACATGGCGACCTTCCCGGGCGTCTGGGAAATGACTGCGCTCTATGGCTACTGGGGTGTAACCACCATTTTCTTTTTTTGGGCTGCGCTTATCAAAGCCACCCGTGACTGGGGCGGCTCAAGCTCGCAGGGAACGGCATTTGGCATCCTCGACGGGGGACGAGGCCTGGCGGCGGCGGTCTTTGGCGCACTCGCCGTCACAATTCTGGCGGTATATCTGCCCACCGACTCTAGCCTGGTCACCGACTTCGCCCGCAAAGCGGGACTGCGCAGCATTATCCTGTACTACTCGGCGATTACGCTTGTCGCTGCCGGCATCGTCTGGATTGTTATCCCGAATTCACAAAAGACCATTAACGAGCGACACAATCCATTCGCCAACCTACCGGCCGTAGTCCGCAGACCACTCATCTGGGTCCAGGCGGCAATAATTATCTGCGCATATTGCGGCTACAAGGGGCTGGACAATTACGCACTATATGCTGTGCAGGTGCTTGGTGTGAACGAGATCGACGCCGCCAGACTTGCGACCTACGGCGCATACGTTCGACCGGTCGCGTGCGTGGTCGCGGGGCTTGTCGCAGACCGCTTCGATTCGGCACGTTCGATAGGCGTATTGTTCATTATGCTTGTAGCTTCATTCGGAGTGCTCGCCGCCGCCACACCTGACACGGTTACGCTCAACACCATTTATGCCAACCTGTTTGTCACGTTCTTTGCCGTGTTCGCACTTCGTGGCATTTACTACGCGTTACTGGAAGAGACGAACACACCAAAACACCTGACTGGTACGTCGGTAGCCGTAATCGCGTTTGTCGGTTATACGCCGGAAGCATTCTTTGCGCCGATCGCCGGACGCATTCTGGATGCAAATCCGGGCGTCCAGGGACACCTTGACTTTTTCGCGTTCCTCGCCGCGATTTCGGCTGCGGGAATCCTGATGTCCGTACTACTGATATGGCTGAAGAGAAGGCAGCGCAATCGAAAAGCGGCCGTGTCCTATTCCACAGGATCCTGACAAGGAATTCAGGTCAGTGCGCAGAAAGTCAATAAATTCTCGACAGATTCCGTGCTCATGCGGCAGGTAGACGCCCACACGGCTCGCTTTGTTATGAGTTGAAAGGCAAGGTGTAATGATAAATCGAATTACGCTGCATTCAGTTTTTGGACAATTAAACGGCTACTAAATCTATGAGCACTAATCTAGACGAGTTTCTAAAGAGTAAAACGATCAACGGCTGGAACCTGTTCAGGTTAATAACTGTACCTGTATCAATGGTAATGGTGCTGACCATAATGCGCGTTGACCTGTCCGAAGCTGAAGGTGTCTCCTCAATGATTCAGCTCTCCGTACGTTGTGCGGTGCCGTTGTTATATCTGGCCTTTGCTGCATCCTCTTTCCAGGTCGTATTTCCCGGATCATTCGGTAGCTGGCTGTTACGCAATCGAAAAATAATAGGGCTTTGTTTCGCGGCAACTATGGCTTGGCAGTTGTTTTTTATCTTGTGGTTAGTGGGAATACATACGGAGTACTACGTTAACGATGTCTATGTGCTCAGCGATGTCGTTGAGGGGGTGCTGGGTTATTCATTCCTGATCGCGATGGTGCTGACTTCGTTTAAGTTTGGCCGTAGTCGCCTGACCCCAAGACAGTGGAAGCTCCTGCACACGAGTGGGATCTATTGGCTGTGGGCATATGCCTGGAGCGTATATTGGTTCAATCTCTTCTACTATGAAGGTCCGCCGGTTCTTATCGATTACGTCTACTACTGGGGCGGTTTCCTGGCCTGGAGTTTACGTATGTGTGCGTGGAGTAAGAAACACTGGCGACAATCAGCAGCACAATCAAATGGCAGTGGAATACGCCAGTTGCCACTTTTAGTGTTCGGTAGTGTGGCCGTGCTGATAGGTTTTATAGGCAGTAGTTTTGGGCGAGCCTGGAGTCCACAAGCCTATGAATTTCTATTTGGTATCAATGTCATCGCAATCATTGAGCCATTTATGCCGTACTCCCCGCTTGTGCCGTTTTACCCGATATTCGTCATCGTGTTGGGTTCCTCTTTGATCGTCAAATCTAGAGGCTAACCGGAACAGATCTGGATGCGTGATTTGAAATGGTTGCCAGGGGGTGACCGATTCGCGAAGCGAATCAGGAGAGCGAAGCTGCCCGCAGGGTGAGCATCGGCTCAAACCGATCCGAATCACATATACTTGGGTGAAGTCCCCGTCAAAGAAGGTGATCACATGGCCAAACCAACACCCAAACCCATGGACCCCTCCCAGGTAATGGAACTCGCCCGCACCGCGATCAAGGACGCGAAGTTTCCCCAGCTTGCCACTATCGACGGCGAGCAACCCCGGGTACGTCCGGTCTCACCGCTTCGCACCGACGGTTTTACCGTTTACGTGGCCAACCTGCGCTCTTACGGCAAGACGGAACAGATAGCGGCCAACCCCCGGGTGGAGCTGTGTTACATGGACAGCCACCACAACCAGGTCCGCATCACGGGAATCGCCGAGACCGTGCAGGACCGGGAGGTGCCGGAAGACCTCTGGGATACCAACCCACTGCTGCGCAACTACCTGGGCTCCATCGATAACCCGGAGCTGATCATCTACAAGGTGGTACCCAACCGGGTGAGCTACATGCAGGAGTGGGCGCTGGAATACCACAACGTGCCCCTGGATGAGGCCTGATACCTAGAGGGCAGCACCGGCTGACAAAACGTCTCCAAGATTCATCTTTATGCCCACCAATGTCACACCCGAATACAAGAAAGCCGAGGAGGCTTACCGCAAGGCACGCGAACCCAGGGATCGCCTGACCTGCCTGCGGGAGCTGCTGCGGACCATTCCCAAGCACAAGGGCACGGAGCACCTGCAGGCCGATATCAAGACCCGCATCAAGCAGTTGACCGAGGAGCTCGCGGGCCCCAAGAAGGGCGGCCGCCGCAGCGGCCCGTCCCATGTCGTGCGCCCCGAAGGTGCCGCACAGCTTTGTCTCCTGGGACCGCCCAATGCCGGTAAATCAAGTTTGCACACCCGGTTGACCGGGTCACGGAGTAACGTTGGGCCGTACCCGCATACCACCCATCTGCCGGTGCCGGGCATGCTCCCTTATGAAGACATCCATTTTCAGCTGGTTGATCTGCCACCGGTGTTGGGTGACTTTATGGAGCCGTGGCTGATTAATGCACTGCAGCCCGCCGATGGGGCGTTGCTTGTTATTGATGTTAGCGACCCCGATTGCCTGGAGCAGGTCCCCTCGATAATTGAGCGCCTGGCGGAAAAGAAGGCCTTCCTCACAGCGGGGTGGCCGGGTCTGGAACAAACGGAACCACAGGACCCGAGTGAAACAGAAGATCCGTTTCGTCTCGACTTGCCTACCGTGTTGATTGCCAACAAAAGTGATCTCGATCCCGATCCCGAGGAAGTCGAGATCCTCGAGGAGTTGCTCGGACTGCGTTTTCCCGCTCTGACAATGTCGGCGAAATCCGGAGATGGCCTGGATGAGCTCGGACCTTTTCTTTTTCGCACGCTTGAAATCGTCCGTGTCTACACCAAGACGCCGGGCAAACCGGCAGATGCGGACAAACCCTTCACGGTGCGTCGTGGCGGCACGGTGCTCGATGTCGCGCGCCTGGTGCACAAAGATATTGCTCAAGGTTTGAAGTTCGCGCGCATATGGGGTGCCGAGGTATTCGACGGTCAGCAAGTCGGTCCAGACCATCTCGTCTCTGATGGTGACCTTGTTGAGCTGCATTTGTAGGGTCGATTAGGCCGACCTTCTTGCCGCATCGCGGCAGGTATCCCGCGATACCCCCCCTCTCAGTTTGTTTGAGTGGTGGCACGGTGCGGACCGATGGGACAGCGAAGCTGCCCGTAGGGTGCGGATCGGCCAAAGCCGATCCGAATCAATCGAACCACCGACACGCGGCTTTTCAGTAAACAGATTTCACAACCCTGCGTAATCCAAGGTTATGCGATCCGAGGATTAGCGGCAGATTCCTAACACCGTAGATTACTTTGGGTGACGGTAGGTGATCCTTGTTTGGGCACCAAAGTGGGCACTTGGGGCGTGGCCGTCCGCTATGCTCCCGAATGCGGCCATTCGGGTAGCAGAGTCGCTAAGGTCCGATAACGGCCCGAAGCGGACATCCGCCGTTCCTGTTTAGATTGAGTCTAAGAAATCTGCTTTCAACCAATCTTGAACTAGGCTTAGGGCCTATCAACGTCAAAGCCAACCCCGCCGAAAGAGGAAGATGCCATGTCAGACTCAATGATGAAGATACTTCTTGCGATATCCATTTTCGGAATGACTACAAGTTCAAATGCGGAAACTCTATCTTTTCCTTCCTTTCGCATAGAAATCGAGGATGGTTGGGTACATAGCGTCGAGAACGGCCCTGGTGGTGATTCGCGAAGCATAATTACTCTCCGTCATCCTAACGGCGCAGGCGTCTTAAAAATGTGGCCCTATGACGCACCCGCCGTCGTCAGTGAAGACATCCTGAGAAATATGACCAACCTCGAAACATCAATACCGCTTACCTGGCAGAACTGGGGAGACTATTCTGGTTATCAGTATGATTATTTGGAAAGGCGTTCATTCTATAGACAGTGGTGGCTTGCGAACGAACGGACAATTATATTTATCACCTATCAGTGTGATCCTGAGTCAAAAGATATTGAAACTGAAGAGATCGACAAGATTGTCCGTTCGATAATAACGACCCCCGCTCTCAAGCGCTCCGACGTCGTAGACATTCGTGGTTACACTCAGATTCGCGGGGAGTAGTTGGGATAGGAAATGAGAATAATTATTATCCCGATCATTGTTTTAGTCGTGGCCCTCGCAGCTTCTGACTATTTCTATTTCACCGCTCCTGATGACGATGCACAATACACATCAGCCACCAATCCCGGCACCATTGACGTTCAAGACTACTTTAATGAAAAACTCCGTGAGGGTGTTATTGATCGCATTGGCCAGCCCATTGAAGGATTTGTGCCAATTATGTTCTTGCGAGCATTTTCTGGGTTAGTGCCTAATGATTTTGACGGTGCAGACGCACTTTTGGGAGAGTACAAAGTCATGGAGGAAGAACTTGCATTTATTGTAGATGAAGGAGGTCCTATTCACTCCGCTGCCGAGGCAGTCTCGGAAGAGGGCATGAAAACAGTATTCGCAAATATCCAAAGGCGCACGAATGTATTGCTCACCACAACGGACG
>Ga0255047_10000671_pt1 | contig 27725 bp, 34 predicted proteins | sample JV7_2_1_MG_FD_183640 | JGI IMG/M metagenome (GOLD analysis project Ga0255047, IMG submission 183640) | Seawater microbial communities from Jervis Inlet, British Columbia, Canada - JV7_2_1 | ecosystem: Environmental > Aquatic > Marine > Inlet | place: Canada: British Columbia | collected 2016-10-06
TCGGACGAGTACTCGTTACGGGCTAGTCTCGATTGTGTTGCGGGTCAGGTCGGGTAGTGCGGGGCAAAATAGGACGGGTTTTGGTTTGTTCCTGGCCGTGTTCATCGGTGCTTTCTCAGAAACAATTGCATTATTTGGCCTGGCCGTCGTGAACTCCCGAGTCGGTAGGTGCCGGGCTCCGCTTGAGCGATTGTGGCTCTCACGTCATGAAGTAGGCAGTCAGCACTGAGTTCCGGTACACCCGCATCGCTCCATTCGTCCTCGAAGTATGCCTCTGGCTCTTCGGATACGACATGGATTGTTCCGTTCGATTCTGCGAGCAATAGCCTCATGTTTGGTCTCCTTTGTTTGGGTTAAGGGCCTAGGCCCCGAACCCTGTTTGTGTCCTAGCGGCGCGAATCACGGTGTCTCTAATCCACTCGCTCAGTCGTTGGTCTTTGGCATCGGCTGCGAGCTCGACAAGCTCTCGGATATCGGGCTCGACTCGGACCCGGGGCAGGGTTTTGGTCTTGTTCTGGACGGACATGCTTTAGAACCTGTCCTGTAGTCGGGATTGGCCGCTCTCGAGCCAGTTCCCCGCGATGCGGAAGGATTCCAGGCATTCTTCAATCGTTATCGGAACGAAGGATTCGTTCTCGTGCATCACTTCCTGAGCCTTGTCGGGCCATGAAAGCGGCGCTTCGTCTCCGGCGACTCCTTCGTCCTGGAGCCATTCCGAGATCTCCGAATCCTCCCATTCGTAGAAGTCAGGATAGACAATCTCCCATCCGCCCGTCTCGGGTGGTCGGTTGTAGAAATCGAAGCTCCTAGGGCTCTCGTTAATCGCGTCCGTTCTCATTCGTTTGGTCTCCTTGTTGGTTTGGAGCTCCAGCGCTGCCAGGACCAAGGGGTTTGGTCCTGGCCGATCCGGAAGGCTGGGTGCTAGGCCAGATTGGCTGCGGGGATCTCTGTCATGCCTTTGGGTGGGCGGACGGGCATGATGACGCGGGCGGGGCCGTCTCCGATCGAGCGCAGCGCGCCGCTCGCGCTTCCTTTGAGGCCGTCATACGTCTCGAGGCCCAGGAGCTCGAGATACTTCTCCTTTACCAGCATACTCGGACCGTTTCCGGTGTCCGGTGAAACCACGCGCATCGCGTCCGTTTTGTTTGTGACGACCGCAAAAGGCGTCACGGTCCAGAGCCCGGAGCCGATAATGTCCAGCACCCGCGCCATCGCGTCAGTCCCAATCTCATGCATGCCCGGGCAGTCAACATCCGCGAAGCCGGCAGCGGCCATCGTCTCGAGACTGGCGAATTGGAGCTGTTGCTTGGCTCCGAGTGCTACCCGTTCCATGAGCCAATGCCCACTCGTCACATACGGGCCGGATAGACGAATCGTGGTTCCCTTCACGGTCTTTTTGGTGATCTTCGCTTCTCTCATGTTGGTCTCCTTGTTTGTTAGCAGCAAAGCGCTGCGTAGCCTGGCCAGGCCGGGTTCTAGGACTGGCCAGGGTGGCGCAAGGCTCTTCTTAGTCGGGTCAGTGCATTGCCTCGGCACAGGATTCGTCGCACTCGGCTTGCCATTTGGTCTCAGGGTAGAACTCGGAGCCACACCAGCGACATTCTCGTTCGTAGTCTCGCCATCCGTCAGGGCAGCCGTGCTCATGGCAGAGCGTACTGTTCACGGTGCAAGGAGTGCATCCGTCACAATCGTTGTACTGGAGCATGACATCGTCGCCGTTTCTGTAGGTGTCTCTCATGTTTGGTCTCCTTTATTGGTTGACTTGGCCTCTTTCAACACGGCCTATTGTATCCCACGTGGAACACAAGTCAACCCCCCAAAGAAAGAAAGTTCTGCGCCGACACATCGAGCCCATACAAAACAAGGCACAGGACAAGCCATGACCAACTCACACGGACAGGCCCGGCCAGGCCGAGGCCCAGGTACATGGACCAAGCCAAGGTAGCTAGCCTGGCCTGGGTTGGTCAGGCTCTGACACTGGACTGGTTCCTATACCGGACCAAACCGGTCCTGTTACCCCGGTCCACCCCCGGCCAGGGACCCTGGCCCTGGCTCTGACTGGTCCCTGTACTGATATGCCAGGCTCCCCGAGTTGCCCAGCTCCCCGAGTTGAGGTACCGAACCAGGGATGAGTTACCTGGTCCAGGCCAGGTCCATTCCCAGGCCCTGGTGTTTTTGACCTGGCTGTTGTTGGGAGGGGGGGTATAGTGTATCGGGGCTGTCAAGCCCGTGTCAAGCGGGGCTAGGTTTTACGGGGGTCCCTGGTTTGGTTGGGGCATTGTGTCGCAGACCGGTACCGTACCAAACCGGTCCTGTACCCTTGGGCTCGCTAGCCAGGGCCTTGAGTCTGAGGATCTCCGAGACGAGCGTGTCGTCTCGGGTATTTCCTCCGAGCCGCCTGTGGAGGTTCTCCAATGCCTGACGACCTCTCCATCGTCGAGCAGTAGGAGCCCTTCGCCGGTTCTCAGGACTCGAGCGATCGTGCCGGGAGGCTCGAGGAGGAACTCCCGAAGGGAGACCTGGGCTGGCAGAAGTTCATCGTCTAGAAAACTCTGGACCGAGTCGGGGGACCCGGCGAGCATCGACCCTTCTTTCATAAAGAAGAGCGAGCGGGGACTCCTTCGGACCTATCAGGAATGGTTTCATTTTCGGCGGACTTCTCGTTTCTTATCTTAAGGGGAAATGCTTGGAGGGAGGGAGCCGGGTGGAGGGGTCCCATCCCTGGGAACCCGTCCCGGTTTCTCCCAACCCCAAGCACCTGTCTCCGCGGGAAATGCCCGTCGGTCGGTCGTTAGGGTCCGAGGTCAGCCATCGAGGCTTCCTCGGTCACTCGATGTCGCTGTCCCCCGAGGCGTCATCCTTGCGGAGTACCTCTGTTCCTTTGGGGGTCCCGCCGAGTAGGGACTGTAGACCTTCGGAGTCCCAGGTCTGGGGCTCCGTTAGGTAACTCCACTCGATCAGCTTCGCGTGCCAACCGTGGAAGATGCTGGACTGACCGCTCGGCGGTTGAATTCCCGTCTCAGTCAGTCTAACCATCATCTCGGAGTATGCTAACATACAAATTAGAGTTCCCGTAGTGTGGTCCTCTAACCATCCTTCGATAGCCGCTCCTAACGGGGCGGCTATCGTCGTTCTGGCCAATCCTGGAACTCAAGCCACGCCTCCCCGCAGGCCAGGGTAATCCGGTCATGGTCCTCCGGGCTCAGGGTGTACCGGGTAAAAACCTCGGTCTGGCCCTCGTGCTCGAGGAGCGACCCCGTCAGACGAACCGTCGTATCCTCGACTCTGGCCTCTTTTTGGATTGTCCGGTTCACCCGAAGCCAGTACCTTGTAGCCCGCTCGAGGTCGAGGTCCCCGAGGTGCATTGTCTGGAGCATGGACTGGATACACGACCAGGGGTCCCGTAGGAGCCAGATGAATTCAGCATTGGAATCGAGGGCTCGGATCTCGGGCATCAAGAAGGACTGGAGCCGGTCAACCGAAGCGACCCCGGCCCGCAGCCGACCCAGGAGCAGTTCCAGGGTTGGCCCGTCCGAACCTAGACCGGGGCTCCCCTCATGGACCCCGCCCAGCTCAGTTGCCAAAGACAAGGTTCCGCAACGACCCGTGCCGACACCCCACCGCATGCTCTTATCCTACCTGCTACAATGCCAGAGTCGGGGCCGGAGGCTTGGTCTCCTTTCCAGCCATGTGGTTTCCCTACCTTAACCACGGCCGGTCCGGCCCCGGCCCTTAACTTCGGATAACCCCGACTTGCACTAAATCCTTGACCTGGTGTTAACATCCGGGTTATGGCAAAGAAACAGGCAGCCCCAACAGCGGCACAGTTTAATGCCGCGAAGAAAAGGATTCGGGATCTCGAGGCACTCCTCGAAGATTCCCAGGCCGCTCTAGCCGAGGCACTCTCTAAGGTCGAGGAGTACTAGGTGCCCCAGCATACGCGGCAAGAGCAAGTGCGCCGCAGTCGTGCTACAGGCCCGTTCCGGTCGCCTGTCCCTGTCGCTACCCAGGCCCAGGCCCAGGCCCAGGTCCAGCCCGAGCCCCCGCCACAATCCGGGGTTGCGCGCCCAGCCAGGTCAGGACCGCAGGGAACCTTGCAGGCCGGGCCCAGGCGTAAAAAGGCCCTCTCGGGCCCAGGCCGGAGAAAGAAGCAGAATCGCCGCAGAGTCCTCCAGAGCCGCCTCGGCCACGCTCCGCAACTTCTGCGCTAGGAGCTCCAGATGCCACGCAAGGACGCCTTCGACTCCGACGCAACAGCGCAGCGACAGGGCTTCTCGAACGAACAACGAAGAGGCAAGCTAGCCCCGAGTGTTGCAAGGCTCGACCAGGGCCGAGGCCCGGACAGAGGTCCGACCCCGAGACCAGCCCCGACAAGGCCTGCACTAGCGCCCCCAGCTTCCTCCACTCCCAAGCCGGGGGCGGGGAAACCAGCCCCGACGAAGACCCGGGCGAGAGGTCCGCGAGCCTCCATCGCTCGGCTCAAGGCTCGGATCGCCAAGAGAACGGCGGCAGGCAAGCCCTCGACGAAAGCCCAGGCCAGGCTCAAGAAACGGCAAGCGACCCTGAGGGCTCGGCTCCGTAAACGCTCGAGGAACCGACCCAAGCCGCAGCGGGGGGCGGTCGGGAATAAGCCCATTGGCCGCGACCTTCTTGTCCTCCAAGGTCAAGGCAAGAAGGTCGCGGCCAAAAAGAGAGCCAGGCTCGAGGCTCGGATCGCCAAGAGAACGGCGGCAGGAAAGAAGTCCAAGAAGGCCAAGGAGCGGCTTGCGAAGCTCGAAGGCGGCAACAAGGAGCTTGGTCCTACCAGAGGCGGTGCTGCCAACGCCCCGATCGCAAACCCGAAACCAGGCCCCAGACGGCCCAAGCTCAACCCGGATAAGGCAATCCCGGTTGGTAACGCCAAGAAGCCCACGCCTGGCGGCTCGGGTAAAAAAGCCCTGGCCAAGAAACGGGCCCGGCTCAAAAAACGCATTGCCTCGAGAGCCGCCGCAGGTAAGTCGACTACGAAAGCGAAGGAACGGCTCAGGGCCACGCGACGGCCCTCGACTCCCAAGCCCAGGGCCAATCCCCGGCCCCGGACGGTACGACTAAGCGCTGCAAAACCACCCGCTCCCAAGCCCGCGCAGGCTAGGACCCCTAGACCTGCCCCCAAACCTGTTCCTAGACCTAAGCCTAAACCAAAGCCAAAGCCAAAGCCTGCGCCTAAACCTATAGAGGGGATAGGGAGGGCAACGGACCCAGTAGAAGCGAAAGCAAGGCGCTCGGCTCATATTGATCGCCTGACCGCGAAAGCCGCGAGTCGATCCTCGCAGGGCAAGGGTACGGGCCGGATCGCAAAACAACTCGATCGTCTAAGGGGTCTCCAGAAAAACGCCGACCGGGCTATTCGGGGCCGGGCCTCCAAGGCCAGGTCGACTGCCAGGATAGCCAAGGATGCCGCCGCTAGGTCGAGAGCCGAGAAGGGCCGCGCTTCTAAAGCCAAGTCGGACAGACACCGGGCCCGTCGAAGACCCAAGGTCGGGGACACCGCCAAGGCACCCGACACTTCCACGTTTGGGGTCGGAGACGGACCCACCCTGGGAGTCGGGCCCCGGACCGCCAACTCAAGGCGTCGGAGGAACTAGGATGCTCAATCAACTCACCGCCGAGGAACGACTGCATCTGACCCGGTGCTATGTAGAGGGGTCCTCCTACGCTCGGGCCTATCGCAGGTTCCAGAACGAGCGACCGGAAGCCTACGCCTACAACCATACGGAGTTCAATAACTATCGACAGTCGGACCTCTTCCAGGGCGACCTGAGAGTCTACGTTGACGCCCTTCGTGAAAATCCCGAGGGCACCCTGCTGACGCAGCGACCGGATCGTATCCAGGCTCTCTCGGATCTCTTCAAGAGTTGCCTCGAGATGATCCGCGAGAAGCAGTCGTCCGAAGACGGCATCACGGTGAACGCACTAACACGACTCTCCTCGGAGGCCCGCGGCCTCCTTTGCGAGCTCCGCAAAGAATCCGAGCCCTACGACGAGGCCAGGACAGTGGAGGCGCGCTCTCCCTGGGACGAGTTTGCCAAGGCCGAGGTCAAGAAGCGCAAACTCTCCGAAGAGGTCGAAGAGGCAATCCTCTCGGACGACGAGCCCAACTAGGGTGCTCGACCACCGCGATCCAGAGGCGTATAACGCCTGGAAGCGGAATGTCTTCTCCCGGCTCCAGGTAGAAACCGGTTCAGGCGTCGTCTCTTATCTCGACGGCGTCGAGGGTGACGGTGTCCGGCCTCCCAACGTCGCTCAACAGGAACTTCATTGGTCGGACTGGAGGTTTTTCGTCGCTGCCCTGGGAGTACGCTCAGGGAAAACATTGGGTGCCGCGGCCGAGGGCACCGCCCTTCTTGGGATTCCCAAGAAAAGAATATGGGTGGTCGCTCCGAATTACGAACTGACCGACAGAACATTCTCCATCATCTGGAAGTGGGTTGTCGAAGACAAGATCTACGGAGACAACATCGTCGAGAAATCCTTTGTTCGGGATCGCCGCATTATCCGAATGAAGTGGGGCTCTGTAATTCTCGGGAAATCTGCGAAAAACCCCGAGTCTCTCCTGGGAGACCAAATCGACCTGGCGCTTCTCGACGAGGCTGCGCGCCTACTCGAGTCGGTTTGGAATCGGCAGGTCAGGGCGCGTCTCGCGGATCGAAGAGGAAAGGCTATCTTCGCGTCCACTCCCCAGGGCATGAACTGGTTCTACGACTATTTCCAGCGCCGCCTAGAAAGAGACCTGAGAGAAGAGGGCTGGAATGGCATTACGATGAAGTCGGAGGACAACCCGTTTATGTCCCATGAAGAAATCGATCAAATCAGAAGAGTCACCCCGGAGGCAGACTTCCGAAGAGAATACGAAGCGAGCTTCGAGCACTTCACCGGGCTCATCTGGGACATGTTCCGAGATCGGATCTACGATCCAAAACACCCAGGCCGGGGAGGTCATGTTGTAAGGCCCGGAGACATCCCCGGTTCCGGGTCCAATTACCGGGGCATCGACATCGGCTGGCGACATCCCACGGCCTGCATCTGGGGACGGGCCGTGCCGCCGAGAAATGACCTCTATATATACCGCGCCTATCTAGGCGACGACAAGGACCACAAAGGACACGCCGCGGAGATCCGCTCGAAAACACAGGAGTCGATCGTCGACTCGTGGATCTCTCCCGATTCAAAACGCAAGAACCCCGACAGCCATCTTTCGGCCTGGGACGCCTACCAGGACCAGGGCATCTGGGCTCGCATTGCGATTGACGCGGTCAAATCCGGGTGTGACCTGGTCTCGGCCTACCTCCTCTCGACCCTGTCCTCGAGCCCGAACCACCCGAAGATGTTTGTCTCGAGCGAATGCAAGGAGCTCATAAAGGCGATTCAGTCCTATCGCTACGCGGAAGTCTCCGAGACCTCGTCCTTATCAGCCCCCGAGAGGCCGCATAAGTATAAGGACGACATGGCCGACGCCCTGCGGTACTTATGCGCCGGTCGACCGGCTCATATCCCGGCCTCGGAAATGGGTGATATGAACCCGATGCTCGAAGATGATAACGTGAGATATGGTTATCCCAAGCGGCGAGTTAAGGCGAACCGCTCCAGCATCAGGATTGCCGGATTAGAGTAATGGCAGACGCGGCCACTTATATAGACCCGTCCTCTTTACCCCCGGACGAGAAGGCCGCGAAACTAGCCTTCGATTCCTACGACCGCTCCCGGCGTTTACTCGTCGATCCAAAGCGCGACCAATGGAAGGAGTGGAAGAAGGCCTACCGCTCTGTTATCGACCTTGTCAAGGACGACAACCTGGTTTCCCGGATCGTCGTCCCCCTCATCTTTACCCACGTCGAGGCCCTCTTACCAAGGCTCGCGGCCCAGACGCCGAAGATCGAGGTCTGGCCGCGCTCCCAGGAAGACGCGAGGCGAGCGACCGTCCATCGGGGTCTCTTAAAGCTCGACTGGCAACGTCTCAACCTGGTTTTGCGCATCGTCGAATTCGTGAAATCAGCAGAGATCTACGGCACGGCCTGGATCAAGACCTCCTATCGCAAGACGACCGAGACAAGGGCCGAGCGGTTCTTCGCCCCCGTCGTCGACCCCTTCACCGGGCAACCGGCTATCGACCCGCAGACCGGGCGACCCAGGACACAGTCCCAGGTCCGTATCAACCCCCGGGCCACAACGATGGACGGGACGTGGATTGACCTGCCCCCGGTCGACCAGATATTCCCCGACCCGGACGTCGTCTCGGAAGAGGAATGCGACTTCATCGTCCACCGGGCGCGCTCTTCGCTCAAGGCCGTCAAGGCGGCTCGCAAAACAGGCGGGAAACCTCTCTACGATCCCGAGTCGGTAGCCGAGCTCGAAAACCTCCTGCGCGAAGGTACAAACCCGGTCGGGCACACGGGCAACCAAGAGACCCTGCGGGAGATGACCGAGGATCGCTTCGACGACCGCGGCACCCCGAGTCCCGATCCCTACAAGAGAGAGTTTCATCTGCTCGAGTGCTGGTGGAGAGAGAAGGTCATCGTCGTCGTCGAAGAGTTGCGAGGCACACTCAAGAAGCCGCTTCGCAACGACTGGAACGAAACCGGGCATCTGCCATTCGTCCGCTTCACCCCGATTCCCGATCCAGATTCGATCTACGGACTCTCCTTACCGGAAGTCCTCATGTCTCTAGGTGTCGAGCTCTCACTCCTCCATTCGATTCGCCTCGACAATCTCCTGTCCTCGGTCCATAACATGTGGACCGTGATAAGGGGCTCGGGTCTCAATTCTAAGAATATGCGTTTTCGACCGGGGGGTATCCTGCCCGTGCGGGACCACGGCGACATCGCGGCTCTCCCGAATCAGCCCGTCTCCTTTTCGGCTCACCGCGAGACCGACGAGATCAAGGACTGGGCCGAGCGAGTCGGCCTGACCGATACGGCCCAGGGCATCGGGACACCGGGAGCCACGGCAACCGAGGCCAATCTTCTAGCCGAGGCCTCCGGCTCCCGGGCCTCGCTCATGTTTCGCATCTTGGGCCACCAGACTCTAACCCCGATGGGTCGCCAGCTGATTCGTCTGAACGAGCTGAATATCGACGACGAGCGCCTGGTGCGCATCTTAGGAGACAGCTTTAACGAACAGGAGGTTGACCCGGAGACCGGGCAGCTCACTTCGGTACCGCCCGAGTTTGACAGGATCTCCCCGGAAGAGCTCGTCTCCAAGTCGGGCCTAGACCTGGACATAACGATTGATCTGGCCTCGGTCGAGCCGGGGAATGCCCAGGTAAGGCTCCAGCGAGCCGAGCGAATCCTACCGACTCTGGTCCAGAACCTACCGCCTGACCATCCCGCGGTCCAGGCCGCATGGGTCGAGTACTTCCGAGGCACCGGCATCTCCGAGAACCCCGAGGGCCTCTTTAACTCGGCCGAGGCCCAGGCCTCGATACAGCGAGAGCGCGAAGCCGAACAGGCCGAACAGGAGGAGTCGACGCAGCCGCCTGGCCAGAATGCCCGAACCTCGGGCGACCAACTAGCGGCAACCCAGGGCGCACAACAGGGCGGCGGTCCGGCGAACTAATGACCGACGACGAACGCACCGAACTGATAACCCATGTTAAGCACGGCGACCCTGGCCAGGCCTTATTGGAATACCTCGCAATAAGGCAGCGGCAACTGTTAACAGAGGTCTCGCTTGACGTTGACCCTAACAACTCTGGTATGGTGGGTCGAAAGCAAGGCGCGTTAATTGAGTTAACAGCCTTAGAGGGTATCTTGCAAGCCGATTTCATAACAATCGCTGAGCGCCTCGAGATCGAGGAAGCCGCATGACGGAGCCCCTTACCTCCGAGCGCGAAGCCGGCATGGCTGCCATGTTTGGCCGGGGAGCCGAGGGCCTGGAAGACCACGAGTCCGACGAGTCCCTGGACGCTCTCGACGCACAGCCCGAGAACCAGCGAGACGGCCCCGAGTTGGCCGTCGACTACTCGGGATACGCCGAGCCGGAACCGGAGCCCGTCGAAGAGGAAGGCTACGAGGAAGACGATGTCCTCGACCGGGTTGCCTCCAGCTTCGACGAGGACGAGCCGGGGCAAGACTTCCAGATTACCGAGCTCGAGCACCAACAGGCCGTCGACCTAGCCAGCCTCCAGGCCCAGTTGGACGCGGCCGAGGCCCAGGTCCTACCGCCCGAGTTCGAGGAAAGCGAAGAGACTCAGCCGATCAACTTTCTCTCCGAGGAGGTCGTCAACGTACTGGCGGACCGCCTCGAGATTGACCCTTCCAAGGCCGGGGAACTGTCCTCGATCCTAGGCACCTATGCCGAGGCCGCGGCCAAGAATCTTTACGGGCCTCAGATCGAGGCCTTGGAGCAACAGAACGTAGATGCCGCCGAGATGTCAGAGGCGGAGCAAGCATACACTGAGGTACAGCGCAACCTGGAGCAGGGCTTCTTTGAGGCCGGAGAGTTTGGGGACGACGAGGCCAGTGTCGTAAGGGACTGGCAGGAAAGAGGACAAGATTCGTTTCTCTATCCGTACTTCGAGCGGAACCCACACTCGATGACCACCTCGGAAGGGGTGCTCAATGCCGTGCGAATCGTTGCGAGCGACCTCCTGGAGTTGGATCGATTGAACCAAGAACTCGGATACGACAACGGAACCGAGGTCGAAGGCGAGAACGATGTCGACTCTTTGGAGACAGCAGACGGCGCTTTGGTGGGTCGAAGAAGCGAGGTCCAGGGAATTATGAACCGTGCCGTAAGGAACGGTGACGGGGCCTCACAACGCCCACAAGAATCTGTCGAGGAACAGCTCTTCCGAGCCTTGGAGGCCGAACGGCCGAACGGGGATCGGTTGGGTGCCTTCTGGGACTAGATTTTCACCAAAGGAGGCATTGAAGAATGCCAACAGTCGTAGACGGACAACGCGGCATCGGCGGTAACGACGGTGTCTTGGCTGCTCGCGTAGTCAAAGATGTTCACTCGAAGATCATGGATCTCGAGCCGGACAAGGCCCCCCTCACACTCCTCTCTCGGATGGCGTCGACCAAGGCTGTACACCAGCCGGTTTTCGATGTCCACGAGGATGACCTCATCCCGAATCTCGATCGGGCCAACGGCGCTCAGACTGCGTCCTCGACCACGATCGACGTTGATAACGGGACCTATTGGTTTCCGAACTCGCTCGGCAAGGTCCAACGGACAAACGAGACGTTCCTCGTCACGTCGATTTCAACCAATGCACTGACGGTCGTTCGCTCGAACGGCTCGACAGCCGCGGCGGCGATTCTCGACAACGATCAGTTGACGATCATCGGTCCGGCGGCTCTCGAAGGAGCCTCGATCGAGGCGGCGAAGTCAACGCTCGTGACAGAGGTCACGAACTACACGGAGATCTTCCGCTGGCCGGTCGCCCTCGTCGGAACCCTGGCCGCGTCAGAACTCTACGGTGGCAAGGAGATGGCTCGCTTGCACCGGACCTCGGGCATCATGCATGCCGTCCAGATCGAACTGGCCAATCTCTTCGGGGAGCAGGCGCAGATCACCTCGGGCGACACGACTCGACGCTCGACAGGCGGAATCATCCCGTTCATCTCGACCAACTCCACCGACTACGGTGGGACGTGGAACTTCAACACCTTCTCCTCGGACACCGAGACCATGTTTCGGTACGGCCGCAAGAAAAAGGTCATGTTTGCGGCCCGCGGTGTCGTGACCTCGATCGACCAGGAGGCCTTCTCCAACACCGAGCGCATGGAGTCCAGTGTGACCTTCGGGATCACCACTTCGAGGCTCAGGACAACGCACGGTGAGCTCAATCTCATCACGCACAACAAGCTCGAGGGCGATACCTACGGTGGGTACGCCGTTGTCGTCGACATGGACAACATGGGCGTCCGCTTCCTCCGGGGCCGGGACACCAAGTTGCGTACCGATGTCGGGACGCCGGGCGACGATGCGCAGACCGACGAGTGGCTCTCAGAGATGGGTCTCTGGCGCTCGCTGGAAAAGACGCACTCGCTCCTCACCAACGCTGCCTAGGTCTAAAGGAGGCCACCTCGCTATGCGGTTCTACTCTCGATTGAAGTCACCTTCCTTCCACATGTTCCATGCCGGGTACAAGTCGATTGGCTCGGCCAACGGGAACGAGATTCTGACTCGGATCAAGCCCGGCACGATTCGGTTTCGTCAGATTCCGCCCTCCGACACGGGCGGGAGGATTCATCTGAAGGGGGATGTCGTCAACGGGATACTGGATAGCGAGGTCGCCGCCGAGGACCTGCGTCGGGCCGGGCATGCAATCCTGGACGACGACAAGCAGGACATCACCGAACACGAGATCTGCCAATTTTTGAAGCGCAGCGACCGCTACGGCATCGACTTCGTCTCCATCGACGACGAAGAGGTACAGAGTCTCGAGGACATGTGGATCGAGGAATTCGGCGGCAAGGCCATCTGCACCCTGTGTGAACGAGAGTTCACGGGTGTGGACAAGGCCCGGTTCCATTGCCGCAAGTCGATCTCCCACAAGGAAAAGGTCAAGGCCAAGGGCGAGCACATGATCCCGCCCTCCAAGGCTTCGGTCGAGGCCGTCGCCTAGACATCAAGACAGGAAAGGACAAGAACGGAAATGTCAAAGTACCCTTCAACTCAAACAATCCTCACAGACGCCGACGGAACGGATATCGAGGGCGTAGCGAAGACTGCCACGTATTTCTCGACCTGGATGTCGGGCTCGGATGCCGACTACATCGGTCTCGTTGTCAGTGCGTCTGCGGTCTCGGCCTCGGACACCCTCGACATCACCCTCGAGTACACGCCGAACTCGGGAGCTTCGACGGTTTCCGTTCATGGCTACCCGAGCGCGGCCAACTCCCAGACGCAGGCCGCAACAGCTCAGATCACGGCGGCAGGGGATGCCGTCGTCGAGTACTGGCGCAACATCGTGCCCACGGCTGGTTCCTTGACCAGCCCGGCATTCCGGTTCAAGTTCACGCTTGCCGGGGCGTCAATCTCGATCACCCTGGACGAGGCGAAGGTCATTCTGGTAGCCCGGACGGCCTAGAGAGTAACGGCGATGGAGTACGTCAAACATCTCCTGGACTCCGCTGCCGCCCGAGTGGACGCCGCGGCTCATACCGCGACGTTCAACTCGGAAGCGGTTGACCTTTCGGGCTGTGATTTTTTTGGCCTGTACCTCGATGTGGGCACGGTCTCGGGTACGAGTCCGACGTGCAATATCAAGGTCCAGTCCTCATTCGACGGCGGCTCGAACTGGGTCGATTTCTACCCGGACGATCTCACGACCTCGACCCAGGCGACGATTGCCGAGATCACCACGACTTCGGCGGATACGGGTGCTATGTTCGCTCGCTACATGCCCAGTCTCAAGCCAGGCCGGAACCCGGGTGTGACCGGGGCCGATGAGCAACCGGTCCCGGTCGTGCGGTTCGTTTTCACGATCGCAGGCACAAGCCCCTCCTTTACCTTCACGAGGGCACACCTGGTCCAGATCGTCCGTAGGACGACTTAGGGATGCAATTTGGGCCCATCGCATTAACCGGGACCATCACCTCCACGGACTCTCGCCCTGCCACGACTCTGACCGACACGGGGGCTACCTTTGTGTCGGACGGGGTCGTGGCGGGGTTGACGATCAAGAATACGACCGACTCCAGTGAGGCGCTCGTTACGTCCGTTGATTCCGAGACCGTCATCACGCATGGTGCGCTAAAGGATGGGACAGACAACAACTGGGACACCAGCGATGCCTACTCGGTCGATGGCATCCCAAATCTCCAGGCCTTGGCTAAGCTAAGGGCTGGTCAATCCACCTCATCGGCAGGGAACCTATTTCCGTCCCAGGAGGTCAAGGACGAGATCAACCTGGCCTACGAGGAGCTCTGGTGGGACGCCAAGTCGATCAATTCGGGCTGGGGCGTTGAGCGATCCACGACCCTGGACACGGTCAAGGACCAACCCAATTACCGGATCGAGACAACTCCCGGCAACGTAGACGGGAAGATTATTCAGGTGGCGGTAGAACTTCTAGGAAAGGATCTTAGCGCTGATTCGACGGCGACCTGGACCTACCTTACCCCCTCGACGATCCAAGTCGCGGAAAGGGGATGGAGAGAGGGCTCGATCACCTCGACCGAATTTTATATTTACGAGCGCAAGGGTGGTCAAGAAAGGATCAAAATACTCTCACCTCCCGCCGTCACCGGTACGAACAACATCTCATTAACCTACGAACAGTCATTAACGGCACTTTCGGCCAACTCCGACGTGCCTATCATGCCACCGACCTTCCATCGCCTAATCGCCTATCTCGCCGCAGTACGGCTCCGAACCTCAAGAGACATGGAGGTTCCGATCTGGCTAGCCCAGGACGTGGCCATAGGCCGACAAAAGTGGGTGGAGCATGCCGAGGCTCCGATGGTTGATCTGGAGCACTCCGTCGTCTCTCGGGCCTGGAACTTCAACAGCTTCGATTTTGCGACACGGACGGGCTTCTACTCGAGGCCCTGATGGCGCTCAGAACAAAAGAAGACTCCCGTACCTTCCGGGCAGGCTGGGTCTCGGACATATCCCGGGCCCGGGACATCGACGCCTTCCGATTGCCCGAGGGTTGGTGGGAATCCCCGACCGAGATCGGGGCTCTGACTTCAGCCCCTGGCCGGACCTCGACAGCGACCGAGCTCCTGGACATCTCTTCGATGTACAGGGCCGAGAACTCGACAGGCACGGTTTTGCGGGTGGTCCAGAGCGACACCGAGCTTAACATTCTGAACGCCAACGGCTCGGTTAACGGAACGCCTCTGAAGACCGGGCTCACCGCATCTAAGAGGCTCTCCTATTGCGTCATGGGGGATTCGGGTGGTACGGAGTACATCCTTTGCTTCAACGGCACGGATACGCCCTTCAAGGTCAAGATTTCGGACAACACCGTCTCAAACATAGGGCTCACCCGGCAGTCGGTCACGAACGCCTCGACGGCGACGAGCGCGGGCGGGGAGAACAGCGTCAAGGGTGTCGTTAAGTACTTCCTGGCCGAACTCTCCGCGACGACAGAGTCGGCCCTCTCGGCCACCTTCGGAGAAATCGACGCCGGGGATGGGACCCGAATCAATGTCGTCTTGAGCCACGCCGACTTCGCCTCCAAGGTCTTCAAGATCTACCGCACCTACGCCAACTTCGTAGATCCGTTCTACGTCGGCCAGATCGACACATCGTCTTCGACAACGTTCACTGACGATGTGCCCGACGCCAGGCTGGGCGATCCGCCGTTTGCCAATGGCGATGTACCGCCCACCGGAACGACCTCCTGTATCACCTATTTCAATCGCGTCTATGCGATGGACGGTAACGACCTCTATTGGTCGGATATCGGGCAGCCTGAGTCGTTCGCAACGTGGGCCGGGGGCAACCGATTGACCGTGGGTCACAACGATGGCGACGTAGGAACGGCTATCGCCAGGGACTCGGACGGCATCCTGTTCTTCAAGAAGGGGCATCTATACAAGATCTTCGGCCGAGAGCCCAGGGAATTCGAGGTCATGGAGCTCGTGCCTTCAGACCAACCGACCCGGTCAATCGGGACCCCCGGAATTAACTCCTTGACCTACACCTCGGCGGGGATCATCTTCTATTTCAACGGCGCGATCTACCTTTACAACGCAAATCGGGTGCGCAGGATCTCAGAGCTGATCGAAGATGATGTGCAGAACCTAATCGGGACCGGAGACTTCGACGAATCCGGCCTATGGGATATCTCGATGGGGCACCAGCCGGGGAATGGACGGGTCTGGATCTCCCTTCGTAATGCGACGATCTTCTACGACGTACAGAGGAAACGGTTCGCCGGAGCCATGAAGACCGGTTTTCGTTGCTATATGGTGGATGATTTCGGGAACTCGGAGACGTTCTTTTGTGGCGGCTCGAGAGGCGATGTCGGCGTCCACGACACCAAGCAGATCTATACCGCGGACCTGACCGCGACCCTGGCCCAGGACCACGCCTTGTTTTTGTACCCCTTCGGCTCATCCCAAACGCTGCGCCGGTTCCTTTACCTGGACGTTCATTTCAAGAACGTTTCCGCCGTCAGGAATATAGACCTGTTTGTGGACATAGACGGGCAGAGGGTGACGACGATATCGGCCTCTCCAGTCAACAATACGGGGTCCAAGACCCGCCTATTGTCCCGGTTCAACGTCGGCGCGATCGGCCATGAAGCCGAAGTGACAATCACCTCGGACTCGGGCCAGAACTCCACCAATCCGCTGACGCTCTACAGCGTCACGATGGGATACCAGGACATTCCGACGGGCACGGGCGCTCTCATGGCTTAGTGATGGCCGATTCCAGAGACTCCATCCGAAGCCCGACTAAGACCAGGGCCTCCAAGCACAGGGCTCCTTCGCAGCTCAGGGCCGGGACGGTGCCTCATTCCACGGGCAAGAAACTCTCCCTGGGAGGGGTCGCAGAAAGCCTGTTCCGGCTTCAGAAGGATATGGACGCCGTTGTGCCGAAGGTCCAGAGGGGCGGCTTCGGCCAGGTCGCCATCTTCGACCTTGACGGAGAATTGATGCCCGCCGACATCCTCCGGTTCGACCAGTCCTCCGGGCAGACCTTGTTTCTCCGGAGCCCCGGGACGGGAGCTACGGATTTAAGAATTCTGGCTGGGTCTTCGGCCAGGGCTGCGCTCATTCTGGAAAATGACGCCCAGGGCTGGGAGCTTAGGTGTCGAACAGACGACCTGTTTACGATCTACGATAAGACTGCTGCAACGCACCCGTTCCATATCAAGACCGGTGCCACCGAGGCAACCCTGGTCCTGGAGTCGAATGGCTCCATTTCGATCTTCTCGACCATTGACGGCCGCGACCTGGCCGTAGATGGGACCAAGCTCGACGGGATTGAGTCCGGGGCTACCGGGGACCAGACCGACGCTGAGATCGAGACCGCCTACAACAACCAGGTCTCCGTCGTATCGCAGGCCGAGGCAGAGGCGGGCACTTCGACGACGGCCAGACGTTGGACAGCGGAGCGAGTCAAGCAGGCGATAGCGGCCTTGGAGACCTCGGGTAGCCTGGCCAATATAGTTGAAGACCTCAGCCCTCAGCTCGGAGGCCACCTGGATGTCAATGGCCAGGTCATCGGAGACGGGACCCGAGAACTGTTGACCTTCGTAGAGGATGGCTCGGCGGTCAACCATCTCGAGATCGAGAACCAGGCAACCGGGGCTGGGCCAATTCTGCGGTCAACCGGGGACAACACGAACGTTGACCTTCACCTGGCCACCAAGGGGTCAGGGAATATCAAGGCAGACGATGACCTCGACGTGACCGGGGCCATCACCGTAACGAGTACCGTGGACGGACGGGACGTGGCCGCGGACGGGACGAAACTCGACGGCATAGAGACTGCCGCGACAGCCGACCAGTCGAACGTAGAGATTAAGACTGCCTACGAGGCGAATGCTGACACAAACGCCTTCGACGATGCCGAGCAAACGAAGCTCGCCGGCATAGAGTCAGCCGCGACAGCCGACCAGTCGAACGTAGAGATTAAGACTGCCTACGAGGCGAATGCTGACACAAACGCCTTCGACGATGCCGAGCAAACGAAGCTCGCGGGGATCGAAGCCTCGGCCGATGTGACCGACTTCGTCAACGTGGACGCTGCCCTCGACGGCAACGTCATTACCAACTTCGAGTCTGTGGGAATAGACGACGACGCTACTTCTACGGCCATTACAATAACCGCCGCCGAGTTGGTTGGCATCGGGAAGGTCGGTCCTGCGCAGATGCTCGATGTTGCAGGCGATGCCCGCATTGGTTCAGCCGTTGCGGCCACAGGAGCGTTTTTAGAAATAGGGGCAAACAGCAGCGGCAGCCGTTTTGCCTTCATTGATCTCGTCGGCGACGACACATTTACCGACTATGGTCTGCGACTGGTGAGGGGAGCGACCGGAGCGAACGCCATCTCGCAGCTCGACCACAGGGGCACGGGCGCTCTGCTGATCCGTGCTACAGATGCAGGATCGGTTTCAATACAGACCTCGGCTGCGACAAGGCTGACCGTAGATAGTGCTGGACTGATTGCCGTCGGTAGCCACTCGCCGTCTACGAATCTGCACATCCAGGAGTCGAACACGGACACCGTTCCGACACTCGAGCTAGAGCAATTGAGCACCGGGGATGCCGGCCTCCAGCTGACCGTAGCGGCGAAGTCGTACGCCTTAGCCATCGACAACTCGGACAGCGACAAACTCAAGCTCACCTGGACGGCCACCGCGGGGGCTGCAACAGCGGCAAGCGCAAACGTCATGACGTTCATGGGCCAGACATTTCCGAGAGTTGGTATCAGGGCGACCACCCCAGGAGCGCCACTGCATGTTGTCGAAACTGACAGCACCGCTGGTACGAGGGTGCTTGATCTCGAGCAACAAAAAATCAGCGAAGCCTTTGTTAACTACATTGGAACAAGTGCGGCAGATGGCAGTCGGTCGATTTCTTCTGATACAACCGAGGACGCCAGTAAAGCTGGCGCTTTCCGAATACGTGTAAACAACACCACAAGATGGGTGAGGTTTTATGTCGATGAGAGCTAAAAAAACTGTGTCAGCGGTGTTCTGCTGTCTTCTCTTCGGTGCATCGTTCGCTCTTGCCGACGTGCCCGAATCGAGACTCGAGGAGATTGTTGGGCAGTCGGTCACTGTATCTATGAATAGCTCGAATCGTGAGGGGGTTCGGGCTCGCATCACAGGCAGACTAGGCGTGTTCTCCTTCGGTGGTCGGAGGATGTACGGCGTTTTGTTGACGCTTGAAGGCCCCTCTCTGCTGATGTTTCGCGCCTCGGCTGTGAAGAAAATCAAGAGAGAGCCTGGCCGTGAAACTTCTATCATCATCTTGGAAAGAACCGTCATCGCCCCCAAGAGGAACTAGCCGCAACGCCAGCCATCACCATCGCCCACCCCGGCACGAATTTCTGATGACCGAAGTCACTCTAGCCCCAGTTACCGACTCTCTGCGCCGTAGGGCCGTGGAGCAGGGCTGGTTTAGAGACGAGACCCAGAACCGCAAGAGAGGCTTCGGAAAGGGTGCCCGGAGCGTCCTGGCCGCGACCCAGGCCTTCGGGGAGCTCCTCGAGAGGGCCAAGGCCGGGGACCCGTCCGTCGCCCTACTGGGGATCTACGAGGGCTCGAATCCAGTCGGGTACTTCGTCACCAGTTACCTCGGGGAATCCAGGCGTGCGGTCCAGTTCGATCTGATGATAGAGGATCTACAGGCCCGGGAGGGCTCGGCCAGGGTAGCCCTTCGGGACCTGTTGGAGATCCTGTTCTCCGAGACGGACCGGGCCATTTTCCGTGTCCAGGCCGAGGTGCTCTCTACGCGCAAGGGCTTCATTACTCTATTAAGGGAAAACGGCTTTACCCAGGAGGGGATACACCAAAGGGCGCTATGGGTCGACGGGGACTCCTATAACACGGTTGCATTGCGGTTGTTAAGGCCCGATTGGGTTAAGATGCAGAAAGAAACGGAGATAACAGATGGACCTGAGCCTTCTTGACCCTTCGCTAATCCCTGAGATGATGTTCGCAAACCCCCTTGCGGCTCTCGGCATTGGATTGGGCTCATCCATCCTCGGAAGCCTACTTGGCGGTCCTTCCAGTTCCGAGAAGGAGGCCCTAAAAACCCAGTCTCAGGTTGGCCGTGACCAGTCGGCCCTTCTCAAAGCAGCCCTGCAACACCAGCAAAGACTAGCAGCCCTGTCCAGGCAGCCCTCCGCGGCACGGGGCATCTTCGATTCAACCGAGGGTCTGGGCTTCCGGGGTCCACGGGGCATCGGGACTGAGTCGAATGCCGCCGACATCTTCGGGAACATCGACTTCGACGCCATCAAGGAAACGGGAGACCTCCAGGCTCTCCTGGGTTTGATCCCGACCGGGACAAGCTCGGTCACGAACGCGGCAAACCAGGCTCAGCGCAATTCGGAGATCCGGGCTCAGGGCTTCGGCCAGACAGCCGGGAACATCGTGGAGCTTCTGTTGCAGTCCGGGGCCTTTAACCGGGCCGGCAGGGCCGGGTCGACTCCGATAGGCCTCGGCCTTGCTTCCAACAGAAGAGACGATGGCGGCTTCGGCTTAGGCCTTACAGGGCCCATCAGGACGACTTAGTCGATGGTACTTCCCGCAAGAGAGCCTGTAGATCCCTTCGGCCCAGCCCTCCAGGCCCAGGTTCCGCCCCCGGTCCAGCCTAAACCGAAAGGTGGTTTCCAGGGCGTTCCGGTCCCCGAGGTAGCCCAGGGCGACCCGGAGGTTTCGGACGCGGTCAAGGCGGCGATTCTCAAGCTCCTCCAGGGCGAGGGCTTCTCGAATATCGATGCTTCCAGGAACCTGATTCGCCAGGATGCCAAAACCGGGTTTCGGGACGCTGCGATTCGCAGGACGGAGGACTTTGGTGCCCGCGGACTTTTCGGCTCAGGTCAACAGGTCAGGGACGTGGAGAACCTCGAGCGCACGTTTGCTAACGCGAGCATCCGAGGCCTTAACGATCTCGAGACGGCAAACGAGCAGCTTGGCCTTCAGAAAACAGCCCAAGGGATACAGGGCTTCGGAGTACAGCGGGGCCTCGAGCTTACCGAGTCCCAGCAGGCCGTGGCGCGGGCCTTGGGCATTAACGACCAGCAGTTGCGTGATCTCATATCGAGACGCCAAGCTGGAGCAGCTCGAGCGGCAACCCAGGCCCAGCTCACAATCTCCGATAACCAGCTGGCCCTCCAGAAGCTCCTCGGCCTAGAAGAGATTGGCCTACGCCGAGATGACTTGGCCTTGCGAGACCGGCTCGGGTCAGGGCAACTGGAACTAGGCCAGGAGGAACTGGCCCTAAGACGGCTCCTGGGCCTCGAGGACGTGGGCCTTCGCCGGGATGACCTTAACCTGCGAGACAGGCTGGGAACGGGGCAGCTCGACCTACAGCGGCTCCTGGGAGACGCGGATATCCGTCAGGGTGACGAGCGGAACGAGATTGCCAGGCTCCTGGGCCTCGGAAACATTGACCTCGGCCAGCAGGGCCAGGATCTCTCGAGAGAACAGTTCGAGTTTGACCGATCGCTCCAGGAGTTCATCCAGAGCTTCTTCTTGAACAGCCAGCCTGGCTTTGGTCCAGGAGCCTCGGCGGGAAATCCCCTAGGCCTACCTCCAGAGGTGCTCCAGGCGATGCGAGACGACCTCCGCGGCAGAATAGGCCCCGACACACCGGCCCTGGGGCTCGGGTAATGGGCTTGAACCTGGCCTCGATCCTCGCCGGGGCTACAGGCGGGGCTGTCCGGGTCCAGGAATTGGAGCTGGCCGAGCAGCTCAGAAGGGACGAGGACGAGCGCCGTCTAGCGGCACAACTCCAGGTGGAGGGTGTCCGGTCTAAAGAGCGCTTTGCCTCGCAGGAAAGAGTATTAGCGGCTCAGATTGCCAGAGACGACCGCCAGGAGGCGGCCAGGGTCAAGAGAGAGGGCCGGGCCGAGACAGATCAGATCGAACGAGAAAATAGAGCGCAGAAGCGCGCTCGTCGCGTCGAGAGGCAGGAATCGAACAAGGAGTTTGAAGGTCTGTTCCTGGGGTCTGGTGGATCTAGGGAGGAGCTGGATCGATTGAACTCCCTACGTCCTGGCCCAGAGAAGAAGCGGCTTAGGGACAGTCTTCGAAGGGATGCCCAGGAGAGCGAATTCGAGAGGGCAAGGTCTCTTGAGAATACGGCGCTAGAGCAGGCATCTGGTGCTAAACAAAGAGAGGTAGAGCGCCTTGGTCTAGAGCGCGAGAGAGTTGCGATTGCCAGAAGACAAGAGCGGGCAAGAAACGACCGTTCCTTAACCCCGGCTCAACAGCTAACGTCGGTGGAAGGAGAGCTCCGAGAGATCGAACGGCAGCTCCCCGAGCGTGGTTCCTTAGAAGGAGAGAGGAAGAGGAAGATCCTCCAGTCTTCCCCGGAGGGCGAGGCCTTCTTGGGGGGGCTCGAGAAGCGACGAGATGAGCTCCAAGAGGATCGACAGTTCTATCGTAACCTAGGAGGCGCGAGGGCGACCGTGCGCGACGGCAGCGCCAATACCCTCCCTCCCGAGTTGGAATCGGCCGCGAAAGAACTTGCCGACCAGATCCAGGAAGACCCCTCTGTTGCGAAGGTTATTTTCGATAATCTTGCCAGGAGGCCCACGCTCACCTTGGACCAGAAAGAAAGTCTCAAAGCACGTCTTACTGTTCTGACGGGGTTTGGTCCTGACGGTTCACCCTCCTTCAATCTGGCGCTCGAGTAATGACGGACCCTCTCCGTAGAGGCGGGGTCCCAGATCCAATTGAGTCGATCTTTAGCCGACTCGAGAAGGATCTCCAAGGCCAGGCCGAGGGCCCGGCAGACGACATCTTCTCGCGCCTTGACGAGGCTGTGCTGAAACGGCAGAGGACAGAGGAAAACCGTGCTTCTATCCGGTCTGCGGCCCAACCTCCTGATCTTCCGCCCGTTCCTGACTCCAGCCACTTGCGAGAACAAGGTGTTGACCCTGTCCAGGCTGCGTTCTTCAATCTAGACAATGCGGCTAACCAGGTGAATGAAAAAGATCGTGCTTCCGATCGTCCGGCTGCTCAGGCAGACCAAGACTTCGAGTACATGGATATTTTACGAGACCCTCTCGGTCTACCGAACTCGTCCGGGGAAGTGAGGACCGTACGAATCAGAAGAGAGGATATTGGTCTAAAGGAGTTCAACCGTGCCGTGGGCGCTGAGGCGATAGGTGGCCCAGTCATTGGTTGGATTGAGGCCATGGGGATAGCTCCAAAAGGCACCCGGAAGAGGATGCAGGAGAACTACTTAGCAATCAAGCACGAATTCGAGACAACGATAGATCCGGATACTGGAGAGGAAGTCAGGTCTACGGGCAAGAAGATTTCCTCGAATGCGATGCTGGTCGCCGCCTCGATTATCCCTCTTATGCCTTCCGCAAAGATCGGAGCCTTTTTTGGCAAACTGTTCGGGGCGTCTGCAGGGCGCGAGTCTCTCAGGGCTGTGCCTCGGTTGATTGACCGTGCCCGGAGTACTGCGGCTTCCGGTCTGGCCGGCGCCCTAGAGGCCTCCGTAATTGGGTTTGGAGAGGCCCAGGCACTTGGCAAAGAACGGCGACCAGGAGCAGTAGGGCTCTTTGCTGGACTAGGAGCCACGCTCAGCATTGCCGGGAATGTTGCAGGCCGAGTTTTGTCGAAGGCCGCAGCCAAGCGAGCAGCAGCCAAGACGGGAGGTCTCGAGGTCGGAGGGGAGCTCGAGTTTCGGGACACGACAGGGGAAGACTTCAAGGAGTGGGTGGACAAACAGTACAAGCGAGCCATCGACGATGTGATCGATCGTACAGAACCGACCGAAAGAGTCGGGCGCAAGATGAGACAGCTTGGGATGCCAGAACTTGCGGAGTCGATCGAACTCACGAATTCTCAGTTCACCCTTGCTGCGAGAACCGTCGACAACGGTATTACGAAGCCCTCGGAGATGTGGTCAAACGTCGAAGAGGGGTTCGTTCACACCTTGATCCCCAAGAAGCAGCCAGACGGCACGATTGCCATGCAACGCGTGAAGACCGCTCACGGGATTTTCAGCAATCCTCAGCGTACGACTGCCGAGTTCCGGGAGGATCTCGACTACCATATGGCCTACAGGCGCTTGCTGGCCAACGCCGGGCTTCATAGGGCCGCGAGAGAGGCCGGGGATAAGAAAGCTCTCGCCTACAACTTCAAGATTGACGAGAGCGTCGTGGCCAGGGCCGAGAAGTACGAAATCGATCTCGCCGCAAAGTATGCGGACTCCTTGGACGCGAATGGACTCAACCGGATGGACCGAGCGGCCGAGGATGTCCGAGACGTGACCCACGGCCAGGTCGTCCAGATGGTGAAGGGCGGTCTTATATCCAAGAATGCGGGCGACAGGATGTTGGCCCGCGGCCCAGACTACGTGCCGTTCGCCCATCTTGCCCACGAGCTCGAGGCCACGGCCAGCGGTAGGTCTGTAAATCAGTCTTTGGTCAAGGCGCTCAGAAACGGCGGCCTGGACCCGGACAACCCGATCGGAAGCCCGGTGACTCAGGCCTTTGCGAACCAGACCCAGATCAATATCCAGGTCAGGAAGCAACTAGTAAAGTCCTCATTGGTTGACGCCTTCGAGGCATCACCCGACGACTTCCCGCTTATGAAGCGGAGGGGTACGACCACTAAGGAGCTCCCCAAGCTCCCCTCAGAAGAGCTGAAGAAGCTAAGCTCGGAGAACCCAGGTAACGAAGCCGTGGAGATGTTTCGCCGCGGAGACCTGGATACTGAAGGCGGGATGGCGGTCAACCGACCAGACCCGAAGAGGCCCGGAGAGATGGTTCGGGAGATATGGGACGTACCGGAAGATTTAATGAAGGCAACTGCGTCGATGACGCCTCAGCAGATGAATGCGGCTCTTCGTCTGTCGGCGAGCTTCACCAGGACCCTGAGAGCCGGAGCCCTTTCGACGGGAAGTTTTGGAGTCAGGCAGCTAATCCGTGATCCCCAGAATGCCTTCGTGATCTCGCAGAATAATTTTGTTCCGTTCGTCTCCACGATGGATGTGGCCTTCGATTTGGCGGGCGGGGTAGCGGGGAGTGGCGCAGCGCGGAAGCAGGTCGTCCAGGGTTACGCCGACGAGTTTCGCCGGTCTGGAGTGTTCGGAGCCACGCTGACGGGCCTGGACCAAAAGCTCATCCGAGATCGAGTCTCCCTGGAGAGAGCGTTGAACGAAGGAGCGAAACGTCCCATGCGTCGGCAGCTCGATCGCTGGGCTCACAACCCTCTCTACCCATTCCAGGTGCTCAACGATATGGGAGAGGTGTCTACGCGGTTCCCCGAGTTTGTGAAGGCTCGAGACGCAGGGAAGGGCGTTCTGAGATCAGCCAAAGAGGCGGGCCAAGTTGCTTTACCGTTCCACCGTGCGGGGACGGTCACGAGGACTGTCAACGACAACGTCCCGTTTTTCAATGCTTCCGTGAAGGACACGGAGCAGGTCATCAAGGCGCTGACCGACCCGAAGAGGGCGCGGACGGCATGGATCAAGGGATTCGCATCGGTAACAGTCCCGTCTCTCGGCCTATATCTCAAGAATCGCAACGACCCCGAGTATCAGAACGCTTCTGAGTGGCAGAAGAACGTCTTCTACTTCATCTACAAGAGAGATGACGGGTCTTTCGTCAAGGTGCCGCGCCCCATAGGCTTACTCAACGTTCTCTTTGGTCTCCTGCCGGAAACGGCGCTCCGGTTTGTCGAGGCGAAGGATAACGAGAATCCCCTGGAGGGAGCCAAGGCCCTCGACCAACTAGAGAACGGGTTCCTGGATCAGACGTTTCCCGGGCTCTTCGCGTCCCCGGTCCTGGACCAAGGGAAGACGCTGGCGCTGGGGGTTACACCGCAAGTCTTCAAGCCCTTAGCGGAGGCGGTCTTCGATCAGCAGCTTTTCTATGATCGGAACGTCATGCCGACTCGTCTGAAGGGGATGCTGAAGGAGTATCAGGTCAAACCGGCCACGTCAGAGGTGGCGAAGAGAGTCTCGGGCTTTGCAGTTGGAGCCTTCGGGGAGCGCGACTTTGTGCCCTCCCCTATTCTGGTACAGCACATGATCGACGGGTATCTTGGCACGGCAGGAAAAGAGGCGTCTCAGGCGGCAGACATCGGCCTTCTCGGAGAGTCGGTCCGGAGCGAAGATCCAGGTCGTGGACTGAAGGATGTCCCCGTCTTGGGGGGATTGATTCGGTCTTTCGTCTCTAGTCCGTATGGATTCGACACCCAGCCGGTAACGGATCTCTACGACCTACGCGAGCGCGCAAGAGATGCGTCTAAGGTGATCCGCAACGACCCCGAAAATCTGGATGTTTACCTTGATACTGTTTCCGCAAAGCCGGAGTTTCTCCTTCTCAGCGAGCTCAATACCATGACGAAACAGATCAGCGACATGCGCGAAGAGAGAGAATTCTGGCTAGCCGTAGAGCCGAAGAACGAAGACGAGGCCCAGAAGAGAGAGCTCGAGATCCTCCAGATCGACCAGATGGCCACGACAATGGCCGCTTCTTGGCTACCAGCCCTGATGAAGGAAATGGTCGAAGGCAAGGATTTCAACGATCGCTGGGCACAATCCCTGATTCCTTTGGAGACTCCCTGATGCCCCTACGCCTGTACAAGTGTCTCCAAGGCCACGAGACCGAGGAACTGTACCGGTCCGAGTATCCCCAGGAGCGGTCCTGTACCCGGTGCGGGGGCTTGGCCCGGTACCGGCCCTCGAGCCCGACCTTCTTCATGGCCGGCGACAGGGCTCCGATTGACACGGCCAAGGAGGCCTGGGGCGGGACAGCGCTTGAGGGGTGCGACGGAAAAAATCAAACTCTTTATGAATCAACATCGGTCCAGGTTGACCTGGGCCAGCACAGGCCCCCGCCCATAACCAAGCCGGTTGACCCGGTCGACAGAATGCTGGGAATCAAGTGATCGCGTGGAAAGGAACAAACCGTGGACATCTCTATCCCTGACGATACCGTCCAGGACCTAATCGACTATCTCCAGAAGAGGCCCGAGGTGAAGATCTGGATTGGTCTGATCGGGGCGTTGAACGCCCATAACCAGGCCTTGGAGTTGGCTCAGAAGGAAAAACTGGGCGAGTCGTCCCAGGAGGGGTTGGAACCACCTGTTGACTGGGGCCGGGCCGAGAACTCGACGTAGGGAGAGGCGGTGTTCAGTGTCGGACTCGGCTGCGATTCTACTGGGGGGCGCGGCACTCCTGTTGGTTTTGGCCGTGGGGCTCTTTGCCTTTGTGCGCCTCGCGGAGTGGCGACAGTGGCGCGAGATCAACGCTCGTCTATGGATGGTGACTCCCCGACTCTTGGAGGTGGCAAAGCGTGTGGAAAGGGCTTGTGACTTACTTGAGAAGGGACGGCGGGCCTCGGGTACTGAGGACGAACTCGTCCGCGGACGAGAATGGGAGCGGCGCGGTGGCGGTCGTGGCCCGAATTGAGGACGTGCTCGAGCGGGCCGAGGAGCTGACATTAGAGCTCGAGGCGATCGACTGCGGCATAGACATAGACACCGCCAGGGCTCGCCTGGAACTGGCCAGGAAGGACCCACGACACCGTCCCTCGACCCACGACACGGACTCCAGGCTCTCTGTTGAGGCCCTGCCCTGGCTTCGGGGTGGCGACGACGAGGTGAGTGACGGGGACGTGGTATGAGCGAGACCGAAGAGCTCGCTAAGCTGCGCGACCGCGTCACCCGAATGGAGGCGACCTGGGCCGAGAGAGCCACGACCGCGGCCGAGTTCCGCAGGACCCTGCTCTTGGACCAGCAGGAGGCCAAGGCAGCCCGCAAGGAGCTCTACCAGCTTGTGGCCGATCTCAAGACAGGCCAGGCCGTGCTCCAGGCCAAAGCGGCGGGAGCGGCGACCTTAATTGCTTTGATTGTCGGGGCCCTATTCCGTTGGCTCGGGGCTTTCGGGAGCTGACCCATCCCCTGGTGCGGGGCCTGTTGACCGGGCAGGGGTAGTGGTACGTTCTGAAATCCCTTTGCTACACTGAAAGCTCATGAGGCCGATTCGGAAGCTGCTTTCCTGGCACGGCTTCGGCTGTGCGGTTGAAGTAGGCCCCGGAGGTAGTTACCGCTATCGCCGGGGTCGTTTCGTTTG
>Ga0255047_10000672_pt1 | contig 27713 bp, 70 predicted proteins | sample JV7_2_1_MG_FD_183640 | JGI IMG/M metagenome (GOLD analysis project Ga0255047, IMG submission 183640) | Seawater microbial communities from Jervis Inlet, British Columbia, Canada - JV7_2_1 | ecosystem: Environmental > Aquatic > Marine > Inlet | place: Canada: British Columbia | collected 2016-10-06
GGTAAAATGTTACCAACTGCATTTAACACAACAGCAAACGCTATTGTAATAGCTTCTTTAATATATGCACCACCACCACATAGTACGGCGTTTGATACGTCAGGTGTTTCTTCTGTATTATCAGCAAGCTTAACAGCTGCGTTTCAATCCCAGAGTTCAGCAGGAACGGCAACGGCATTAGCAGCTGCATTTCAAGCTCATCTAGCAGTAGTAAGTGGTACTATTATATTAGGTACAGTTACTAGTCCGTGGATTGGTATAAGTTAAATTTGGAATTGTAATAAAATTGTTGTATATTTAATTATAATAGAAAAGATATGAAAAAAATAGTATTATTAAGCATCATTGTATGTTTTATGGTTAGTTGCGCGACACAACAACCGAATTGTGGTAGTAAATCACAAAAGAAAGTAAAATATAAATCTATGAAATCGGGTAAGTCACCTGGTGGAAATATGTTACATTAATTAAATAATAACGAAGATATGATAATTAAAACTAAAAATATCAAAGTGGTAACTATATCAGATGATGATAACTATTGGACAGTTGTACAAACATACGTAGGTGATAAAGAAATTGGAAATCAATATACGATAATCAACGAGAATGCGAGTAGACAAAAAGACGGACCATATAGTATCACAAAGAAAGGACTAGAACAAATGTTTAAACACGATGTAACAATATTATTCGATGAGGAGCAAATTTGATACGAATCATATTAATATCAGTGCTACTACTAATCTCATATCAGGGATATGGTCAGATGTACAAATGGGAAATGAACACATTCAAGAATGCGGAAAAGGCAAGGAAGTGGAGAAGCAAAAAGAAAGTGAGTATGCTATGGACGCGGAAGAAACCGTCAAAAAGAAATACAAGAAAGAAATTTACCTACGGACAGTCTACGACAGGTCCAAGAAACAGTAGAGGAAAAAGATAAATAAACAATTAAAACAATAAACAAATGACAAAAGAATTTATATTTCGTACGGGTAGATATCAAAACAAGACCTACGAATTTGTATCTCAAGTAAATCCAAGTTACATTGATTGGGTAGTTGAAAACAGACCTGAAATGTTACGAGAAATTAAAAGGGTTGGTCCAAACACAGATGGAATGACTCCTCGTGAAAAATTTGCTAACTTAATGCCAAACACTAATTTTATGAACGAAAAAAAATAATATGTACGAATCAGAAATAAAGTCACTAACGACTATAAAAAACAAACTACAAAAGAAATACAACGCTAATCCGGATCAAACATTGGGTAGTGTATTAACTAGTATGGATTTATTAATAAGACAATTAAGATAATTATGGCTGAAAGAATAACACCAGGTGGAGAACGCTTGAAGAAAATGGTAAACAACATTCCACACATTGGGTGCAGTGATTGTAGAACAACAATTAAACAGGGTTGGTTACAAGAAGATGTAATGCAACTTGCGGAACGTGTAACGGAAGAAGATTGGAAAGGAACATTTCCATATTATTGTGCACCTTGTGGAAGAAAAAGAGGTTTAATTAAATAAAGAATATGAACGATATAATTGATATTATAATATGGTTATTTGTTCTAGGATTTTTTTTGTTTGGGATAGACCAAGGAATTAAATCTATGGTTATGGATTATTATAAAAAAAATAAATAAAACTATTATGGCTAGGAAAGAATACAGAAAAAATACAAAAAAAGAACCAATAAGTACCAAAAAACTAACGGGTAGACGTGTAAAGAATCCGGATGGAACAACTACATTATATTTGGATGAAGGACATTCGGTAAAGAATCCTAGACCAGAAGATTATACAGGACACTAGGTTATGAGTTATTGGCACTATCAATATTTAAAAGACGAGAAACTACACTACATAACAGAACTAGATTCTAAGGACGGTGTATTATCAGAAACATTTGTAGATACAATGGAAGAGGTTTACGAATTTCTAAAAAAGAATAACATAACGTTACCAGATTGTGCAAAAGTAAATTTGGAAATTGAACGTTTACGTAAAAACTATGTAGTAACATCGGAAGAAAAATCTTACTATGACCGTAGTAATCTTAATACTCACGGAGATGTTGACGAATATTAAACCAAAACAAAGAAGATGAGCAAAGAAAAGAAAAAATTGGTCAGTAAGCTATTAAAAGCATCTAATGAAATCCATAAGAACAGAAAACCTATGGCTGACTTTTTAGTACTTACCGATAAACAGATTCAAGATATGGCCGACACACAAGGGATAACCTTTGATGAGATGTCAAGAGAAATTAAAGAATGGTTAAAACCAAAACAAAGATGAGTAAAGTAGTTAAAAGTAAATACCCAGAAATGAATGGATATACTAAGTGGACAGAAGTTAGTGATTTCCTTGCTTGTGGGTTAGTAGGTGTAAAAGTTAAAACGAAGTTAAACCTAAAAGATATTAAACCAAACGAAAGATGATTGACATAGGAATAGACAAAGCAACAAACAACCTTAGATTAAAGTTAGAGATTGATATTAAGAGTTGGTTAGATAGAGAAACACCACCAACAAGTGAAGAGTGGGATGAATATAAAAGACAATTTAATAAGTACATTGAATTTAAACCAAAACAAAAATGAAAGAACCAAATAATCAATACGGAGTTGACGCACAAGCAGAGTTAGAAAAACTCTTATGGGAACAACAGAATGAAAGTAAAGAAGATTTCTATATGAGAATTAAAGAAGTTCTAAACATAGAATCTTTTATGGTTGCAACAGATAATAACCTTGATATGTTATTTAAATATATGTTCTCAGCAACTACCGGAATTAGGTTGTCAAACTTTACGGTAGCTGAATTTATTAAAGATGAATATGGAGACGATTTTTATTTAAGGGGAGAACAACTTAAAATGGAAGAACACCAAAGATGAGTAAAAAAGAATTTATTATTTAGTACAATATTTATTATTATATGAGGTATTTTTTAACATTAGTAATATTATTATTTTCACTAACAAATGTTATTTCACAAGTTGTTAATGATGATTGTCTTAACGCAACCGTATTGGGTAATTTACCAAATCCCGCTAATTGTGGAAATGGACCTAATAACAACGGACAAGGTGCCCCTATCACATTCAACAATCTTACAAACGTAAATTCTTTAACAGAGGCTCCATATACTACACTAATAAATTGCCAAGGAACATTAGGCAATGATATGTCATCTCCAGCAACAGATGTTTGGTATTCATTCGTTGCAACAGGAAATGCATTGGATGTTACAATTAATGGAAATATAAACCAGCCGAATGTAGGTATATGGACAGGAAATTGTGGAGCATTAATAGGAGTTGGTTGTGATATTGGTGGCGGTGGAAACTTAAATACTACATCTCAATTAACACCCGGACAAACATATTACATTCAAATCAGTGGAGGAAACCCTGCAGATCAAGGTACATTTGATTTAACACTACAAAATAATAATAGTTGTGACGATTGTTTACTATCATCTAATATGGATGTTACTCCTTTACCAATTAATGGAACTTATCAACCAGGTACTACCGTAACATTTTGTTTTACAGTAACAGAATGGTCACAAGAAAATTCTAATTGGTTTCACGGTGTTGTTCCAATAATGGGCTCAGGCTGGGGCAATGTAACACCCGTAAGTGCCGCTAATACTTGTGATGGTGGTGTTGGTGTTTGGACTTGGTTTAATGGGGTGAATACACCTAATGGAAATGCAAACGGGTTTTTCTTTGATGGGGATTTGTTTAATTTTCCAAACGGAAACCCATCAGGAAATTATGGAGATAATTGTCAAGGCAATGTTAATTGGGAATTTTGTTGGGAGGCTACAACTAATGATTGTCCACCTGGACAAGATGGGGATAATTTAAGTGTATTAGTAGAGACTTATGCTGATGGTGAAACGGGGAGTTGGACGAATGTAGCTTGTCAGAATGACCCGGTATTTGTATTTAGTGGTAGTCTTACGTGCTGTCCATCGCCAACTGAAATTCATACAAACGAAATATGTTTAGGAGAAAATAATGGTACAATAACAGTCACAGGACAAGGAAACGGACCTTGGGATTATGTATGGGAAGATGATTTAGGAAATACAATACAAAACTCAAATAATGTTAATGGCTCTGATAATATGATTGGTTTATCACCAGGAATATATACTATAATCGTCACAGATAACGATGGTTGTGTAACATCTATTGACGTAACAATATTGGTCGGAGGTCAAGCTAGTATCGTAGGGATATGGCATAATTAATAACAAACAATAACAAACAATAACAAACAATAAAAGGAAAACAAAATGAAAAAACTATTATTATTATTAGGAATTATATCACTATGTGTAGGTAATTCTTATTCACAAATTACAACTAATCCTGATACAGTATGTATCGGTGCTGTTGGAGAAAATTATTCAGTAACCAATACTGCCGGTTCAACTTACGATTGGACTATATCAGGTGGTGGAGGAGCTATCACATCAGGACAAGGAACTAACGCAATCACTGTTGATTGGGGAAATGTTGCCGGACTGTTTCCGGGGGCTGTATCAGTAGTAGAAACAAACGCGGCAGGCTGTACTGATAACATTGATTTAGATATTTTTATCTTAGACCCAGCATTTATTCAAATAGGTCCATTCTGTGAAGGAGAACCTTGTGCTGTATTAACAGGAACTCCAGCTGGAGGAGTTTGGACAGGAACAGGAGTCACATTAACTGCAGGAGTTTATGAATTTTGTCCTGTAACGTCAGGACCTGGTACATTTAATTTAACATATACTGTTGGTGGATGTTCAGTAGTTATGACAGTAGTTGTAAATGCAGCACCTGTATTAGGACCAATTAACCATAACTAATGATTAAATATCTATTAACCATATTATTATTCTTGCCTTTCGGTGTAAAATCTCAAATACAATATATTGAGGTTTGCACTGAAAATCAGGAATATTTACAAGAATATTGGGTAAACACCCAAACACCTAGTAGCACACATAATTGGAGTGTTCAGGGTGGGTTAATAGTTTCTGGTCAAGGTACTGATATTATTACAGTAAATTGGCTTAATACTCCGTACGGTTTATATAATATATCCGTATCTGTTGAGGAGTGTAATTCAGATTCGTCACACTTACTAGTAGACATAGACGAATGTTCTTTTGATAATGTCTATGTGCCTAATTGTTTTACGGTTAATGGTGATGGAAAAAACGATGTTTGGGGTCCTGTCTTTAGTGGAGAATTAAATGACGAACACTATACTATGTACATTTTCAACCGATGGGGCGAAATGATATGGGAATCACGTAATCCGTTAGAAAAGTGGAATGGGCAATTTCACAACGAAGTATGTCAAAATGGAGTTTATGTTTGGAAGATGTTCTATCGACCACTTAATAGTAATACCTTACAAACTCATGGCCACGTCACGTTACTAAAACAAGAAAATTAAAGAAGATGACTGAAAATGTTACTGACAAAGATTATACAACATTTATAGATACGGGAGTTGTTAATCATAAGTTGTTAATTGATATTACTAGGAAGGTTAAAAATAATATTAAACTATCTCCTAGAGAATCTGCTATATTAAATAACAAGATTTCTGAAATTAATTTTATATTAATGAATATATACCAAAACAAAGATGAGTAGAGAAGATAATAACTACATAGTATTTGCGGAAGATTCAACTGCTATGATGCAAGAGGCATTAATACAACAGAGCAATCCATTAACAAAGGAACGTGCTATTGAGTTTGCAGAAAGAATTAAAGATAGAGATAATTTATTTTGTGTTACTATTCTGAAAAGAGTTAGTAAAGAAGAATTAAACCAAAACAAAGATGAGTAAAAGAAAATATAGAATAATAGAAGAAAAGTATGAACACGTAAGTCATTTCTATCCACAATATAAAGATGAAAACGTTGCTTATTATGTTTTAGGTCGAGATGAAAACGGCAAGGACATAAAGTCAGAATATCAATATTTTGGTAGTTGGAATAAAAAAGGTAGTTGGAAAAGAGATAGGTTTTATGAATTATCTCAAGCAAGGAAACGTATAGAAATAGATATTCAACAACAGACAACTGAATCGAAAGAAACTATTGTACACGAATATTAAACCAAAACAAGTATGAAACAACTACTAATCCTACTATCAATAACCCTATTAATATCTTGTACCAAACAAGACGTAAACATCACCCAAAACGAAAAACTAGTAGATACTAAATGGGTAATAACGAGATACGATACACAGAATAATACAACTGTAACACCAAACGATACGTTACACTTTGTTGATACAGATAGTTACACGATTAATAGTGGTACTGAAAGACGTTATACGTTAGGTGTAGTAATGTATGAAAATAGGTACACACTTACACTATATGATTGTACGGTATTTGGAGGAACGTACACGGGTAGAGTATTAAGTACGTTTGTTGATGACGGAGAGATTAACAATACAGAGTTTACTGAACTGTATGGGAATGATAGTTTGAGGGTTTGTACACATAGGATATAATAACAATGATGCAAAGTCATAATATAGTATTATTAAGTGGAGGAGTTGATTCACTTAAATTAATGGAATGGAATATAAGTAAAGGTAATAGTATCTTACCTGTACACATTCAAATGAAACAACCGAATGCAAAACAAGAATTAAGTACTGCTCGATATATAGTCAAAGATTTTATGAAAAAATACCCAAACAAATGTGCTTCTTTAGAAACTCACTACTTGAAGCCTAATGAAATTGGGGAATCTCCATTACATTATCAACAAATACCATTATTGATAATGGGAGCTTTATATTCTATGAAAAGAAACACTAATAATATTCACATTGGTTACATAAAAGGAGACGACGCAATAAGTGTTTTGAATGAAATACAACTTGCACATCACACACTTAAACCATTTTGTAAATGGCATTGTCAAATAGAATTTCCCTTAAAAGATAAACCAAAACAAAGATAACTTTAAACGCCAGACCTTTTTAATAAGTAGCTATTTGCACAGAAACTCTAAAAAAAATAAAGGTATCAATATCACACATAGTATAGATAAACATAGTATTAAAATAACACAGATATAAGATACACATAGTATATCTATAACCTTAATACTAATATTACAACAATATATTTACCCTTAGTTTGTTACAATATCTATAAGAATTAACCCTAATTCTGTAACAAAACAAGAACACTTAATTATTCCCTATTTCCTCAATTAAACGTTGATGTCCAATCTAGTATTCATATGGATTAGTCCCTATAACACTACCAAATATCCCTTATTTTACACAATTAAGTCAGGTAAATCAGGTGTATAGTTACAAAACCAAAACATTGTAAGAAAACGGAACATACGTTATCGGACGACTGTAAAAGTGTGACTAAAGAGTCGTGACTTTATGTGGTTAATACGGATAGGAGTTAGAGCGACGAGATTACGTGTCTTTCTTTCACAAATCCAAATATTTTCCACAGTTTTTCATATAGTTGTTAACACTCAGGTATCCTCTTTGGTTAATAACTCTTTCCTTCCTTATACTATGTGTATATATAGGTTCGTTGTACGTTACGTTCGCTACCTATACTATATAAAAAAGGAAATTGCTGAAGATTGTACGTTAAACGCGTTCCTTCCTTATACTATGTGTATATTATATTGATTGTTTCTTCCTACCTATACTATGTGTATAGTATAAGTGTTGCCGGAAATTGTTAATAACTTTCTGCAAATAAATTTGGATATTAACTTTCTTTTACAGGTAAACAAATGAGTTGCAAATAAATTAGGATATGTGGTTTATATGTTGTACTTTTACTATGTAAAAGGAAATAAGATATGAGAGTTATAACAATGGTAAACGAGATTAAGGAGTGGCAGATGGGTGTCGGAGTAATGACACTGATGACTGCCTTAGTTATATTTAAAATATTAATAGGATAGAGTTATGTACACACCACCAGAAGACAAAACAACGGGTAGGATATATTTTGTATTAGGAATTGCAATTCTAGTATGGGCAGTGTATTGTATAACGTTACTGTAAACATAGAGATATGAAAAAATTAAAGATATTTAGTAAATGGTTAAGTACTAGAAATGGTAGAATTTTTGGGTTTATTGTCCCATTAATACTATCCATTCTTAGTTTACTATGCCATTACTGTTAAACCAAAATAAAGAAAATGAAAAATAAGGTACAGCAGTTAAAAGGTAAACCTGTAATATGTGTGAAAGCTCACAACGGATACAAACTAGGTGACACAGCCATTGGTACAGAAACGATGTGTATGTATTACAGTGAATATTGGAAAATAATTGGTTAATAACTTTTCCAGAAAAAATTTGGAATTGTGGTTTTTTTGTTGTACTTTAGTAGTATAAGTTAAAAAGATAAGAGTTATGAAAAACAAGGATTGGGAAACGATGATGACATTTGTAATGTTGGTACTCGTAATTGGGTTAATGACGGTACTAACCTTTACAGCTTGGGCCATATTTAATGTACCGGGATTACTACTAGCATTAGCAGTTGATATGCTAGCAATTGGATGTGGAGTGTTGATGACAAAAATAAATGTAAAATAGTTGAAGAAAAATTTGGAATTGTGGTTTGAATTCCGTATCTTTACATAGTAAAGGAAGTTAATTAGTTAAGAGTTAAATTTAAAAATAGAGTTATGAAGACAGCAATAATTGCAAAAGTAGATGGTAAACTGATTGCCACGGATAGTGGGGGTAACAACGTTACTGCAGTAGTTAAACCAGCAACCCTCGCGAGGGTGGGTGAACAGGAAATGCCTATTATAATTAACAAGGCAGGTGTATGGCAAGCTGCTAAGAACCGTATTAGTGAGAATAAAATTAAGGCTATTATGGCTGAGTTAGAAGTACAAAAACCAACACCAACTATGGAGAAACTGATTGAAGAGAATCCTGTTATGGGTCTAATACAAACGGCAGTTGATAAAAAGCCTAAAGACTTGTATATGCCGGAACTAAAGTGGAGACACTTAGTTCGTTCTGTTGTACGTGGAAAGAACGTTATGATGACAGGAGGAGCTGGAACGGGTAAAACGTATAAAGCTCAGACGGTAGCTAAAGGGTTGGAAAGACCATTCTTTTTCTTTAACTTGGGTGCAACACAAGATCCACGAAGTACACTGATTGGAAACACTCACTTTAAAGAAGGTGAAGGAACATTTTTTAATCCTAGTTTGTTTATACAAGCTATACAGACTGAAGGAGCTGTGATACTGTTAGACGAATTAAGTAGAGCTAATCCAGAAGCCGCTAACATCTTGATGCCTGTACTTGATGAGGGTCAACGTTATTTACGTTTGGATGAACAAGAAGGAAGTCCAACGGTTAAGGTAGCTAAGGGTGTTTGTTTTATAGCAACAGCTAACATTGGTAACGAGTTTACAGGAACACGAGTAATGGACAGAGCCTTAATGGACAGGTTCACTATTATTGAGGTTGACGCCTTAGACATTGCTGGAGAGACTAGCTTGTTAACTAACGAGTTTCCAACGTTAAGAAAGGAAGCCATTACGGCAATAGCTGAGATAGCTGATATGACACGTAAGGAACTTAAAACAGAAGATCCAAGAATTGACACTGCAATTAGTACAAGAAGTACTTTGGAACTAGCAGGTCTTATGTATGACGGATTTAAACTTACTGAAGCTGTTGAAGTTGCTGTGTTACCGTTTTACAATGCCGATGGAGGTATGGACAGTGAACGTACATTTGTTACTCAAGTTGTTCAAAAGTATAGTCACATTGACAACCCGGTTGTTGAGGATAACGAAGTTACTTCAGACGACGAGGATTTGTTTAACATCGAGGACGACAGTTACTAGAAAGAAATTTAAGACAACAGACTTCATAACTCTTGTTGATACAGTAGGAAGGGAAAGACAACAGAAGATCAAAGACTTGTCAAGTACCTTACTATTGTTGAAAATAGTTGAAGAAAAATTTGGAATTGTGAAATAATTGTTGTACTTTTACATAGTAAAAGAGATAAAGGATATGAGACAAATAAATGATATGAGTAAGTTTTGGATGGGTAACGATGTCAATGATCGTTTCTATGATCCAATAACAGGAGTTGTAAAAAAGCCAGCAGGAAAAGATATATTTGCATTAATTGGTTACCAACGAGCAATTGGTAATTTTGTACGTATTGTAACAGGTGATAACATTCCGGTTCGGTTTAGTGGTACTGATAGTTACACAGATGGAAAGACAGTTAACATTAGTGCTGGTATTAACAACGGTAACTTTGACGTTGCGGTTGGACTTGCATTACACGAGGGTAGCCATATTAAACTAACAAACTTTGGAATACTGAAACGAGGAATTGATTCATACATTGCTCAGACACTATACGACCTAGGGCAAAAGAAAGGTGTTAACAATTACGCAATGAACGACTTGGTAAAGAATATGCTTAACGTGGTTGAGGATAGACGAATTGACAAGTACATACAAACTGAAGCTCCAGGCTATAGAGGTTACTACGAAGCTATGTATGGGTACTACTTCAACGATAAAGTAATTGACAAAGCTTTAAAGTCACACGCTTGGAAGGAAGTGGAACTTGAAAATTATATGAACCACATTATTAATTTTATTAATCCTAACAGGACATTAGACTTGTTACCTGGATTACGTAAGATATGGAACATATTAGATATGAAAAACATTAGCCGATTAAAGGATACGGAACAAGCATTGAACGTGTCAATGGAAATGGTTACGGAATTGATAACTAACTTACCTGACCAAGGTACTGAAGGAACTGAGGGAACTGAAGGTACCGGAGGAAGTGAAGGAAGTGAAGGAACTGAAGGAACTGAAGAAAATAAAGGAACTGAAGAAAGTGAAGGTTCTGAAGGAACTGACGGAGCCGGAAACGATGATCAACTTACAACAGAACAACGAATTACAAACAAGATAACGTTCCTAGATCAATGTATGAAAGCTCCTAACTGCACAGAGTCAGACAAAACTAGACTTACAGCTTACAAAGATAAGTTCACTAAAATGTTAGACACAGACCTATCATAACCGTTAACGGGTCTTTGCCGGAGTAGGGGAAACACTACTCCGTAAATGAATAAAAATAATCACGAAAAAATTTGGATATGTGGTTTTTTTGTTGTACTTTTACTATGTAAAAGAGATAAAGGATATAAGAGTTATGGATAAACTAGAGAAATATACAGAGACAAACAAAACAATGATCGAGGATTGTAAAGACATTTTTGATCGGTTGGAACTAGAAACGAAACAAGGCCAAGGTGGAAATGGAGAGCCGGGTGATGATCCGGACCTACCAAATGCCAAGCCGGTAGACGAAGGTGAGGCTGGTGAGCCGGGTGCTCCAACTGAAACGAAAGACGATACACTAGAACCTGAACTAACAGACAAGGAACTAAAGAAACTATCCGATGCGTTAGGTAAACAGAAAAAGTTCATTGACGGAGACACTAGAAAAACTAAGCTTAATAAAAAAGACGAGAAACTAATAAAAGCCGTTGGTGACTCTAATGCGTCAGTTGAAAAAGTTGAAAGTCAAAGTCGTTATGGTAGTGGAACTAATAGTACAGACGTAGTTGTTATTAGACGTATAAACGAAAAGAGTAAAGGTATTTGTGATATGTTCTGTGATTGGAGTAGTACTACTTCACAAGAAGCTGTTAAAGAAGGAATGACATTGGGAACAATGTTAGGCCGTAAGTTGAAAATACGTAACGACGACATTACCACACAGGTAAACAGACAACGAAAAGGTAAAGTAGACAAACGACTACTTGCAGAGTTTGGAGTTGGAAACACTAAACTATTTGAAAACACCTACACCACAACAACTAACGATTGCGGAATACATATTAGTATTGACGCCTCAGGTAGTATGGGTGGTACTAGATGGAGGAACGCTTTGAAGACAGCTGTTGCAATTGCTAAGGCCGCTGATTTAGTAGGAGGGATTAGAGTTCGTATTGACGTTAGATCAATTGATTCTTGTGACTTACATCCGGGACGTGGATACGGAGCAACAGTGGTTATTGCTTATGATTCCAAAGTAAACAAACTACAGCACATTAGAAAGTTTTTCCCATTCCTTAGAACATCAGGAGGAACACCGGAAGGACTTTGTTTCGAAGCTATTATGGATATAATACAAGAGGGTGGAAGTAACACTGACAGATACTTTATTAATATGAGTGATGGATCTCCTAGCCAAGAGTATGTAAGTCTTACTAAAGACGCCATTACAAAAATGAAACGTAATGGAATGAAAGTATTAAGTTACTACATCGCAGAAAGTACTCAACGAAACACTACATTTGATACTATGTACGGAGACAGTGCTAGTTATGTGGATACCAAGAACGTTGCTCAGATCGCTAAAACATTGAACAAACTACTTGCACAAAGATAGTATATGAAGCCGGCTAGCAACACTAAAAAAAATAATGATACTATTATTACACGTAGTAGTATGGAGTACCTTATACGTAAGGCATATATAGATGGAGCACAACTCCCTTTACGTAGGACCATAAAAGACGTAGCAACAAAGTACAGCAAGGATGTTGTTAACAACTTGTTAATAACTTGCCGCGAATAAATTTGGATATGTGGTCCGTATGTTGTACCTTTACATAGTAAAGGAAGTTAATTAAACACTAGAAGTTATGAAAAAAGAAAAATGTAAAGTATGTGGAGCAAAAGGTTATCATAAATTAAGTTGTTCTAATAATGTAAATAGGCCAAAGAAGCTTAATGTGGATATTAAACCAAAACAAAGTTAACTACTTGTTAATAACTTGTTCCAGATAAATTTGGATATGTGAGATATATATTGTACTTTAGTATTGTTAAGTTAGTTAGGTAGTTAAGTTGACAAGTGTTTAAAAGTTAAAAGTTAAAATAAGAGTTATGGGAATGAGATTACAGGATATGAAAATGGACAGAGAGTTTAAACAGTTAAATACAGTTAAGGGCACTGCCACTAAACGCATAGTGTTACAGCGTTTGGGTATAGAGCCGGAAGTTGTTCACGAACCTAAGCCGACCACTAAGCCACAATACAAAGTGGTTGCCGGGATTGCTTATAAAGTAGTGATGGGGCAGTTAGTGCCTTTAACCAAGAAGAATTAGATTATGGAAAACAGAGGAAAGATAAAATTTTTATTATTTTCAATACTAGTATTGACGATAACAGCAATTTATTTTTATTGCACTAAAGCATAAGGTATGATAGGTGGATTAGTAGTAACAGTAATAGTAATAACCATGGCGTATTGTTTTGTATGTCTATGGCCTAAGAGATAAGATATGGGATGGCCAACAGCATTAGTGGTAATAGCAGGAGCTTATTGCTTCGGTAAGATGTTGGATAGCTTGTGATGGGGGGTCGGGCTAATACTCGGAGTAGTAAGGCGGAAAGCGTTTTTGAGACGGGCCTAAGGGAGTTTATATATAGTGGACATTTTTTTCGCTCTATAGACCACGCTTTACAGGATACGCAGTGCGTAGGATATATTAAATAGCTACCCTGCACACTACCCTTCACGCTACCCTTCACACGTTCAGTCTCGATAGGAACCCAAAAAGAAAACGAAAATAATCACAATTAAATTAGGAATTGTGAAAAAAATGTTGTACTTTTACATAGTAAAATAGATAGAGTTATCCAATTTAAACAAAGTTTAAATCTTATGAAAGAAATAAAATACAAAGTAGGAGATCAAGTTAACTATCGATCTGCCAACGGACCAATCCTTTGCCGGGTCACGGAACACTTACCCGGATATTTTGACAACGGTTCTACAGATGGTTGGAAAATAGTGAAGGTTGATGGAAGTGGATGGGCCGGTAAATCCAGCAACAACTGTTCAGCCAAGTGGTTGACACCGGTTACACTTAAAACACTTAAACGCAGTGACATCATCAACTTGATAATGCTAGGACAAAGTGATGGACTAATTAATGGAACAGGTAGTACACAACAACAACAACGAGCAATTAAAATATTTGAAGAATATGAAACATAAATTTAAACCAAGACTACAAGTCCAATGATAAAAGGAGACCCATTAAGAAGAGAAAAAGTCACACTCCAAAATTACATCAATAAAAATTCTATTGATGTTGAACTTGGACTAATAGAAACAACAAATGCCGACAAGTGTTGGGGATTCATACACAACAATAAAGAGATTTATTACGATGAACAAAGCTTGTGTTTTGTTGTTTGTGAAGATGGTCAATCAAGAGAAATATCATTAAGATAGATTAGGTATTAGAAACCCCAAAGCAATGAAGAAAATATATACGACGACACATAAATTTAAAGCGGGAGACAGAGTAAAGATCATCCAAGCAGGTCGCGGTTGTGCTTCCACTAGCATTGGACAAACTGTAACCATCAAGAGCCTTGAAAGACCCTATATGTCCGGAATTCCAGGTTATTCAATTGTGGAACGTAACCCTTATTGGAACACCACAGTAATAGGCGAAGACAGCTTTGAACTTGTTCCACCAACTAGGTCAATTTGCAAACAAGACATTTTAGATTTGATGTACACCACCCTGATCAGCGTTGACGGTCGCGGTACACTCTTCGTAGGCAACGACAAAGAAAACTTGCTGTTAACAGCAATGGACGAAACGCTAGCTAAGAACAACATTAAAAAAATATACGACGAATGGAAAGAGAATTTAAAGTAGGCGACCGAGTAGTAATAAAATTCGACGGACACTCAAGTCCAGGTACCATAATACAATTAAATAGCTACGACGAATCATTTGTGGAAACCACAACCGGAACAACTTGGTACGACAACTCACGGTTAACACTTCGTGGAAAACAGAAACGTAGTAGCATAACCAAAAAGGACATACTAACCTTAATGGAAGACGTTGAGTGCTTGGTCATAAAAGGAAAAGGGGAAATGCCGGTGAACCTAGAAAACGTATACAACCAATGGAAAACAAATTTAACCTTCAATGAAGAAATTTAATCTACAACCCGGAGACCTATTCAGTTGCGTACGCAACGGGGCCAACTATCTTGTCACCTACGCAGGCCCAACAAAGGTAAAGTTTAAAAACGTTCGTACCGAAGAAAAATTCAATTACAATACTAACGACGTTGAAAGATTTTTCGAACAAGGGGATTGGACCTTAGTAGGCATACCCGAAAAATCAAAACCAAGTACTACCGTCAACAAGGAAGTCATACTAGACTTGATACGCGATACCTTATTTAGGGGACAAGACGATTCAATGACCCTAGACAGACAAGTAAACCTAATATACACACAATGGAAAAGCAATTTAAAATAACAGAAAAGGTAAAATTCAAAGTAGCAAATGGAACGTATTATGGGGAAGTAAGTAAAGTTACGGAAGGGGGTTGTTACATAACACGTAAGGACAAAAAAGGCCTTTGGCTAAGTAACGATTGTATCACGAAGCTAAAACCGAGAAAGGTACCCACACCCAAACCAAGTTCAATTACCAAAAAGGACATACTTGAATTAATGAATACTTGTTTACACGTTGGATGGAGATATGGTACTGACGGAAGTGACTTTATTGTAGGAGACAAATCAATTGAAATATACAACGAATGGAAAGAAAATTTAAAGTAGGAGACCAAGTCCGTAAAGTAAACGGCAGTCAATTCGGGGAAGACAAGAATGGCAATCCTGTTATGGAAACAACTATCAAGTCAATTACAAAACAAAGAGATGGTAACATAGCTGTAGACTTTGATAATGCATATGGCCCACCAACGTTCCAAGGACAACGGGTATTAACACATTTCTATAACAAGGGGTTAACATACGAAACACCGGAACAAGCTTTAATACTGATGCCACCAAACCAAACCCCTAACACTTCGCGTAACATATCTAAGGATGACCTAGTGAAGTTAATACACATAGTAAGTAGCTATCACGGTAAACATTTATTTGATGTACAAGTAAACAAATTATATAAGGAATGGAAAACGACATTATGATAGGTACGTACAACGGGGTTAAATAAAGTTCACACCGTAACGCTCCGCGTGGAAAAAGTATTTGGAATTGTGAAATAATTGTTGTATATTATAGTAGTAAATGTTGTAAATGTAGATTACCATTAAAAAAAGGTATAAAAGGAATAAGATTGTCATTAAAACCAAAACGAAGATGAGTAAAGATGAATTAAACCAATTAGACAAATCTGAATTAGTAGATTTAATATATGATTATTGGACTCAATTGAAAATTCAAGCTGATAATGGGATGAGTGATAAAGAGAGTTTTATGATGGAAGAGTTTGGGAGAGTAAAAATGACAGAGGTGAATAAGTTAAGAAATATGTTACATCATAAATTAAAACAAAACAAAGATGATGAGTGAAATAGATTTATATACATTCCCCCAACTAATATCAATTGGGATATTTTGTGTGATGATAGGATTCTGTTTAGGTAATATATTTCAAATACAAATGAGAAAAAAACCAAAACAAAGATGAGTAAGTTAAAAGATAAACTAAAAGAAATATCTAGTAAAATTTCCAAAATAGGGAGGAATGGAAAAGCTAATTGGATATTCTTCGATAAAACAAAACAAAGATGAATAATGCGGAATTAAAAAAATGGCTAGAAGATTATAGAATGAATCTATTGTCTTTAATGGGTCAAGATGATTACACTGCTGGTAAGCTTGATGTAATTACTGATGTGTTGAATAAGTTAAAACAAATTAGTGGAGGATGAACAAGGAAGAATTTCTTCAATTGGTAGAAAAAGAACTATCACTTGCTACCAAGAAAATAAAATGGAGGAAGCGGAATAGGTGGTGGCTAAAACATTGGCAAAATCTACAGATTAAGTATTTACAATATAAAAACCAAAACAAAGATGAGCAAAGAAATACAACCACATTGGTATAAGATAAAAGGGATATGGTATCATTGTATCACCACAGAAAATGGAGATAGATATGTTAACGGAGAAAAACAAAACAAAGAAGATGAGTAAAGAAAATAGAAATCTAACAAAAACAACAGAAGAGTTATTACAATGGCATGCAATATTATTCGCAGAGTTTGTAAGTAATGACCCTGTATTTGATGACTTTTGGAGTATGTCAAAAGAACAACAAGAAAGGATATATCAAGAATTTATAAACCAAAACAAAGATGATTGAAAGTGATATACCTTGCATAGTATGTGGTTGTACCATTTATTGGGACAACGGAGAATGTGAAAATTGTGGAATGGATAATTAAATTATGGGAAGTGTAATATCGTATGACGTAGAGTGTCCGAAATGTAAACAGGAAAAAGGATTCAATGATTTCTACTATAAAAATCACGAAGAGTATTTTTCCTGTCAAAACTCAGAATGTGGTTTTGGTTATAGCTATGAGTGGAAACGGAACGAGAAACATAAACTAGTAACCAAAGATGGAACGGAAAACCATAGCTTTGACAATCTGATTATGATTGAAACAGTTTATGAAAATGGGAAAGAAACTATTACTGAATTAAAAGAAACAAAATGATAACAGAACAAGAAGCCGAGAATTGGATTAGCCAAAACAAAAACAGACACCAATGGTCTGTTCAAAAAATGATGGTAGAGTTTGCTAATGATAAGGTCAAAGAGGTTGTAAAGGAAATACACTCTCAGACTAAGGACAAAGATAATCCCTTAACTCCCGAATGGATAGGGTTTAAGAGTTATCTATAACGAATAGAAATATGAAATTTAAAATCGGTGATACAATAATTTGTCCAACTGCAGAGAAACCTGGACCTTGTTATATTTCGGGCATTGATCTCAAAGAAAAACGATACGTATTTGAATACGGAGCTCTTGGAGAGATACACACATCAATAAGATTCAAGTCTGAACCGTTATGGAAACTAGTTAGTTCGTCAATAACAAAGAGTAACATTATGGACTTGATATGTCAGTCAGTGAAGGATGGATACGATATAGGAATGACCGGTGTTGACTTCAGCGAGAAAGATCTTAAAGAAATCGGACCACATATATATACAGAATGGAAAAAGAATTTAAAGTAGGAGACCTAGTACAATGTACTGATAGTAGACAGAGCAGTATGCTCAGTAATGTTGTTGTGTACAAAGTAGACACTATTATAATAAATAGTGGTGGAACGTTTATAGAGCCTGAAGGTGGACAAGTTAGGAAAGGTGCTAATTGGTCTGCAGACGGGTTTAAACGTTTAAACAAATATCGTGTAGGAGATATTGTACTTGCTAAGTCGAGTACAACCGGATATGCCGAATGTAGAATAGAAACGCTACACCATCACTACCCGGTGTACAAAGGTTGTGTTCAATATCACATAAGAGGTACCAATGAGAATTGGAGTCGTGATGTTTATGAAAACCACTTGAAACCTGTAACTAAGCCTGCTCGCACACTTACCAAAAGTAACATACGAGGTCTGATGAAGGAATCTTGGTCAGTAGGGTTTAACTTACAAACAGAACAAAGAGCTATTACTCCAGCTGATGACGTTGATGAAATATTAGAAAAGTTTTTAAAAAATAAGTCCTAATAAATTTGGATTTGTGGTTTTTTTGTTGTACTTTTACATAGTAAAACAGTTAAAGGATTAGAGTTATGAGAGTTATGAAAGAAATAGGAAAGACAAAAAATTTAATGGATTGGGTCAATAAACTTGACGCAGTTAGAAAAACATATTGGGATACCCATTTTACCTATAGACAGTATATACCACTTAAAGTTACGAAAGGTACTAAGTTTGTAAAGTTAATTGATGATACTAGTGTTTGGGGATTCGTTTGTATGTTTGATGGAAACTACAAAGGAGAAGTAGTTAAGAAAGGTGACTTGATGAAAGCCGCTGGAAGAAGTGCTGTTGCTAAAGGACCTAGAGGAAACATATTTGATGGTACCGCTGATTTTACTTATCAAGGTCCTGCTTACAGAATTTAATAGTTATTAAAAATAAGAGTTATGAAAAAAGAAAATGAAGGTTGGTATTGTGAAGGTGTTGAATGTGACATTGACACTATGGTTATAGAGGGAGTAGATGGAAATGACTATCCAAAGTTTTGTGATGCGTTTGTATCTGAAATGAAAGATGTAAATGGAAATGATGTTTCAGATGAAGTACTTGACAAGTTCACTGAAGAGTTTGGAGAGTTTATTAACGATGTTATTCACAACGAACAATTATACTAAATGAAATATAAAATAGGAGATACAGTTAAGGTAGTGGCCCCAGGAGCTAATTACACCACGACACACGATTCCGGACCACACGCACATCCGGAGTTAGCTAAACTATTGTTAGCAGATGATGTTCCAAACACATATTCAAGTCGGATCGATAAATATACACTAGCAGTACACACAGACGGAAAGTCTGGACCAAGTACAAGTTATCAACCTGTCAATGGTACACTTGCAACGGTTGTATATGTAGATCCTACACTAAGAATGTCAAATCAAACATACGCTATTCAGTTACAGAACAAAGAAATGTATGTGATAGGTGAAACAGGATTAATTAGTTCTCGAGCTCAACCCGGAAAGAAAGAAGACAAACCGAAACAAAACAACTTGAAACGTAGTCACTTAATAAACTTTATAAAGAGTATATACTCACTAGGTCAAATGGACCAAGGTAAAGTTGGTGGTTCTGTAAAACGTACTGACAAGGAACTAGAAGAATTGTTTAATGAATTTATAAAAGGAAATGGCTAAATTATATAAAACATACGGAGTTAAATACGGAGTGATAATCACTAAGCCGTGGAGTAACGAAATGTACGACCACAACGATACTGTTTCTGAAGAGATGAAGAAGAAAATTAAAAATGCTGTTGACATAGCGTACGATTCTGGAGATATAGAATTCTTGAAACGGATTGCTAAGTTGATATGTTATTACGGATTTGGTGATGGATATGACCTTGACGACATATACAAAGATACATTACAGGAGTTAGAACAAATGGCAAATTATCAACTACACGAAGTTTATACGGATATGGAAGGCACAAACTATGTACCTAAGTTGGACGAATACTTGATAGGATATGACGACTGAAGAAAAATTAACACGATTACGTAATATAATATTAGATGCTGGCAAAGTAGGTAACTATGATAAAGAAAATACTATAAAATGGCTACAGGATAAAGGTATCATAGAAACCATTCAGGATACATTTAAAGAAAAATTAAGTAGTGTAGAAGTTGCAGAATGTAATCGTATTTACAAAACCTGGACAAATTATATTAACATTGAAGGAAATACACCTACCAATCTAACACACGACTTCCATAATAAACAATTTGTATTCACAGGGTTTCGTGATGAAAAATTAACAAACATTTTAACTAATCAGTTTAATAGTGTAGTAAACTCTAACATTAGAGCAAGCAGTAATATTGACTACTTAATATGTAAAGACGCTAGACGTACGACAGTAAAAATGAAACGAGCAAAACAAATCGGAGCAGTAATACTAACATATGAAGAACTTAAAAAATTAATAAAGATATGAAAGACTATTCAAATGTCAAACGTAGTGATATGAAAAAGGAACTCGAAACTATGAAAACCGTTACCAAGTCGGACATATTAAATTTACTATGTAAGGCTTATAAACTCGGTACAAGAGAAAGTAAGGAATTCTACAAAGATGAATTAAGAGCTGAATTTGTGTATGACAATTTTATGTTACAAAATTACGGTACTGCACAAAAACCAATTGATTATTACAAGAAAATAAATTTACCATTTTAAAGATGAATAGAGAAGACGTAGTACGGTTAATGAATAATCCACACATAACACATCACGCGATGTTAGACGTGTGCATTAAGTTTGCAAAGTTAATACACGATGTTGATTTCAATCCAAGTGGACAAATTAATATGCATTCGTTAGAACGAGCTTACAATCATTCGTTACAAGAATTATCAAGACATTTTGCAATACACTTATTACACGATAAGAATAATAAACTTGTTAAAATATTTTGATATGTGAAAACTTTGTTGTATATTGTAGTATGATTAGATAGTTTTTGTGTTACACATATTTATATGTGTAGTGGAAAAGAAAATACATATATTTAAAAAGTGGCGTAAGACAATTATATACACCTTGTGGATGTTTGATTATTATATTAAACGAAACGGCAATGTATTGTTAATTGATGATATCGACGCAATGATAATGGTTGGATTGAAGAACACGTTTATAACTTGTCAAAGTAAAATATGTTTAACACAAGACCAATTAAAATTTTTAATGGTAATGATAGACCACGTGAATATAAAGTTGTTAGACGACCTAGCACCTCCGTTTACGAAACAAGAACTAGAATACTTTAAATTGTCACAGCAGTTTATGGAAAGATATAACAAAGAAGAAGACATATATAAAGCGTGGGAAGATACAAGAGAGGAATTGGTAGAATTAATTAAATAAGTAAATCAAAATAAATAAGTTATGTATTATCAAGTACAAGTTACAATTGAAACGCCTACACCAAAAGGTGGAGTTAAAAAGGGAAACGAACAATATCTAGTAGATGCTGTATCGTGTTTAGATGCCGAGAAAAAGGTAAACGAGAAATTTGTGGGTGTCACATTAGATTGGGAAGTTTCCAAAATCAGTAAATCTAAAATTATCGAAGTTATTGATACATCATTAAATCAATAAAAATAAAAAGTTATGACAAAAGAAAACAATGTATTTCCAATACGTAGTAATGATGAATTCATTGCAACAACAAGACCATTAATTTCAGCCGATACTAAAACAATGTTGGAAATTTTATTAGAACTTGAATTAAGAAATCAAGGGACATATGGTAGTGCATCGAAAATTTTAAAGTTACAACAATCAGAAATATTAAACGAAATAGCATTAAGAAACTAATAAATAAAAAATGAGTAAATTAAGAGAAGGACAACGAGTAGTATTTACATTCAAAGGTAGAAATCAATTAGGTATAATTGAACATATTGGAATGTTTGATAAAGTAAGAAAATATCAAGTTAGGGCAGAGTCAGGACAACTGTATCCACATTTAGGAATTGATACAATTGAACCAGGTAACATATCATTAGACTTAACCAAAATGTATTACGGAACAACAGCACAGGTGGTTGAAATTGAAACAACGATAGACGATGATACCGCTATTAACGACGACAGTGCAATAACAGGAATAAAAATTAAAACTGACGAATACTAATTATGGTTGAAATAATCAAACATACATTTGGACTTTGTGGAGAACCACATCCATCTATATTATGGCTGTTAACTTCGGGTGGCGTTGTTATATACATCATCAAACACAATGTTAAATGGTGCTGGAAACAAGGTTGTGATTATTGTAAATCAAAACTAATAAATAAAATAGATGATAACAATTTGGGTTCATAGGCGTACATTAAAAACATTTGTTGATTGGCTGTCTTACGACACACAAGAAGCTCCGGAGTATTTTACGTACCAACCGGTAGAAGTAAAAAGTGCGTTATATATACAGATATTGGTAACATACGAAGAATTTATAAGACTAGAAGATAACGTTTAAAAAATAATTAAATATTTATATACAATGAAAAAAAGATTAACAGTACATTTAAAAGACGTACCTCACACAACAATCAAAACAGAACTTGTAGGTGATGACGGTAAGAAGGTAATTAAAGAGAAAAAGATTCTTATCAACACATTATCATATGTGCTTGACAAAGGCTTAACAGAAAAGTCTGTGCTAGATTCACTGACAAGTAAAGGTAATATGATTACTAAACATTATTTATCAAACATAAACTAATTATGAAAAAGAACATTTCAACAAGAAGAACACGTGCGTTACTTAGGTTAGAGGAACAACTGAAAGTAGGTAAGAAATCTAATAAGGGTACTGATAGTATCTTAACAGTAAACGACATAAAACGTATAAACACAGAGATTGGTATATTGAATACTAGTTTAATAGGAACATCAACCGATGTTTAAGTTTAATAGAAAACAATTTATGGAACAAATTGCTTTTTTTATATTAGGAGCTGTGGTAGCGTTGTTAGTAATTTATATTTTGTAACAACACGTTACAATTATAGTTCTTTAAAATATGGGGGTGACATTGGTATTGATTGGCTATCAGTCCATATTGAAATCCAGGTAGGGTGATTGACTACAATCAACGCAACGTTTAATCGACGAAGCACCTATGCTAATGGCAGCTTAATCCGTAAGGTTTAAATGTACGCACATCATTACAACGAGTATGCTTGTAGTTGTATAAGATGTAAAAGGAAGCAGTACGGTGAGTTAGTAAACACCTAAAGCGTTTTACTCGATTGTTTGTATGTATCGTTAAAGTTTAGAATGAAACATAATTAGTTTTGGAAATGTTATAAAAACATTTATCCTAAACCTGTAAAAAGATTTTATATGAACGTAGAGCAAGACGACGGTTCAAATCCGTCCACCTCCACAAAAGGAATAAATTATGAAGAATGAAATACGTAGTAGAGACCCAGTAGTTGACATTGTTAACTATGATGACAAACAAACAAAACGTCAGAAAGCAACCATTGAGAATATGGTTGGTAGAAATCACACTTACGAGTGGTGAAGGTCTACAATTTTTTATTCCAGCTAAAGACGAACATCACGCCTATCAAAAGGCTGATGAGTATTCGTTAATGACGGAAAACAAAAGTTTATATAACTACTACAAAGGTAAGACAATGTTACCGTAGTTGTAAAAACATTCAACGTTGGTGGATGGGATACACGATCCTTGATGTTGGTACCAACTCAAGGACTACTCTTAATAATACGTAACGCTAAACATTGGCGAACAGAATATAGAGCAAAGCTGTTCGAATCAGCACGTTGAACTTTAAGATACGAGGTTCCCAATTATGGGTATAGACAGTTTACTGTAAGAGGGTAGTTCCCACCTAGTCCGGTCCCGGATGATGAGAAGCAGTTTACCACTGCAGGGTGGGTTTGTTATGTTCCTAACATAGCCGGTTGAGTTTACCGATGGAATGATACGTTCCAAAACTCAGTGCTAACTTGCACGTGCCGTGATACGGAAACGTAAAGGGGCTACACAAGACATTTAGTGGAGAATACGAGAACGGCAAACACCTTCTTATTTGGTGATACTAGATCTTCTAAAAAAGACTGAAACACAGGTAACTGTAAATTAGGTTGGTGTACAAGGACAGCGGGATGAACTCCGTTGCACGTTATATTGTTCATTTTAATTTTTTGAAGTTTTGTGTAATATCTCAAGCCATCGATGTACAGCATTAACGATTGGGTCAACAAAAACTTGAATAAGAATATAACTATGAAATATACTAATCACTTTATCAACACACAACGTCATACTTACAGAATTTTCCCAAGCAAACGGAATAAATCTTAACACTTCCATTAATGCTAAAAAACCTCCAGCTAACCACACGCCACGAGAAATTCCCTTTTTACGTACAGGACTGAACCGTTGTACTATCCAACTCATATTTTTTGAATAGTATAGACCGTAACATATAATAATATGTAACAACATATATTCATAATTGAGTGTTGCAAACCACTCAACGATTGTGTCAGTTAGTATCTCCGGGTCTACCATAGTTCTTCCTTGTATATAATTATAAAAATAAGTGAGAAAAAATTTGGATTTGTGGTTTTTTTGTTGTACTTTTACTAAGTAAAAGGAAATAAGATTAACAGTTAATAATAAGAGTTATGAAAAAAGAAGAGTATTTTGGGATTGTTAAAGAAATAACAACGGCTTTAAAAGCTAAAGGATTTAATTATGTACGAGTGTTTAGTGAGGCACGTCCTACTATGAAAGGGTACAAGACTAAAGTTTGGGATTGTAAAAATAATACTAAAGTTGCTAAATACATTAATAAAAACTTTGGTGATAAAGTGGTAGCTACGGCATATAAAACTAACAATGAATGGTGTAATACAGCTAACGTTGAAATAGTTCCAATTAATAAAGTTACGTATCCACACAAAGAATATCGTAATTACATTATGGAAAATGGTGGTGGTGGTATTCCACATTATTATGATACTAAGGGATTTAAAGTTTACAAGAAAATGAAAAAAGATTTAGGAGTTACTACTATTGAGGTAAAAGAAATGATTCGAGTACAAGAACTAGGTAATAAAATAAACACGTTAGTAAAGAAAATAAACGGGTAAATAAGATATATATATGAAACAAGATTTTAAAAAACTTCAGTCTTACGTAGACGAGATGAAAGCTACTTCAAGTGGTAACGACAAGAAAGTTATTATTGAAAAGTATTTGAAGAACGAGTTCGTTGCTAAGGCAATGATTTACGAGAACAGTCCTTTTATGCAGTTCAATGTTACAAGTAAAAGTATATCGAAGAATCCATCACTGATGGGTCCGGATAATAATTACACAGATGTTTTCAGTTTACTAAACGACCTAAATGAACGAAACATTACAGGTCATAGTGCTATTGCAGTAGTAAACAAGTTTTGTTTTGAAAACTTATTGTATAAAGAGTTAATCCTTAATTTAATTGACAAGGATTTAAAAACGAGAGCAGGAGCTAGTTTAATTAACAAAGTTAAACCTGGACACGTTCCTACATTCGACGTTGCACTTGCCACTAAGTACGAACCTGAGTTCTGTGATTTTGTAAATGAAACTTGGTATGCGTCACGAAAGTTAGACGGTCTTCGTTGTATTGTTATTGTCGATGAATACGGAAAAGCCAAAGCCTATACACGTAAGGGAAAGGAATTTACAACACTTGGTAAAGTACTTGAGGACATTGAAAAAATTGGAGTTACTGATACAGTATTTGACGGTGAACTTTGTATTGTAGATAAAAATGGAAATGAGGATTTTACATCAATACAAAAGTTATACAAGAAAAAAGACTTTACAATTTCAAATCCAAAGTATATTATTTTTGATACACTTACAATGGATGAGTTTAATAGTAAAACATCCGTTACTACACTACAAGAAAGATTGGATTACTTGGAAAGTATGATTACAGTAAATGAATACAATACAATCGATATACTTACACAAGAAATTGTCCGTAACGAAGACGACTTTGTTAAATGGCAAAAGAAAGCCAAAGACGGTAATTGGGAAGGTTTTATGATTCGTAAAGACGTTGAGTACAAAGGAAAACGAAGTAAAGATTTACTGAAAGTTAAAAAGTTTCATGATGCGGAGTTTACTGTTAAGGAAACTACTTCCGATATATTCAGAACAATACAAGAAGGAAAGGAAGTTGAAGAACTTGTTATGTCCAATGTACGTATTGAATATAAAGGTCATCCGGTTGATGTTGGTAGTGGATTTAGTTTGGATGAAAGACGTAAGTTCCACAAGAATCCATCTTTGATTATTGGACAGGAAATCACAGTACAATGGTTCGAGGAAACAAAAAACGACCAAGGAACGGTAAGTTTAAGATTCCCAACTTTTAAAGCCCTTTATGAGGGTGGTAGAGATTGTTAAAAAACTTCAAATCATAATTATGAAAGTAGGACAAAAGGTACAAGCCAAAATAAAGAACCGGTGGGTAAACGTAGTTGTTAAGAAGATTAATAAAACTAATATACGAGTTACTCAATCAAATAGTAAGGACATCTCATTGATACATAAATTAGTACGTACAAAACCTGTTGTTAAAAAGACTGTAAAGAAACCGGTAACAAAGAGTACTAAGCCAATTGGTAAACCCCGTAAGACCGTACCAAAAGTGGACACACCTGTGGTTAAAGTGGTTAGACCTGGAACAAAGAAGAATCCTTGGATACCACTAGCTGACTTACGTAGTCACAACTTAATATCCAACTTGGATTACGAAACAAAAGTTAAATTTGAATCAATAATTTTATCATTAATAAAAGATATGTAATATGAAAAAATACTTAATAGGAATAGTAACATTATGCACATTGTTAACAAGTTGTGGAAACAGAACTTCCGTAGTTTTGAACACAATAGATTATGAAGTGATTGAAGTATGTAACTCTCCAAGAAATGGATTTGGAACTGTACTTGGACTCGATGTTATTGTTCGAATGGATTCAACACTATACTTTGGTTGGACAGATACAGATACTACATTAATAAGAATATATAGTAAATTAAATAATATCAAAAGAAAATAGATATGAAAATAGTAGAACAAGCAAAATCAGAATTTGAATTACAAGAGTTAATTCATACAGCAGAAACACAAGAACAGTTTGACAGAGTACACACTTTGTTGAAACAGTTCCTAACACAGACAAATGACTTTATTAAGTTTGATGAATTGTGGAAGGATTACAATTATAAAGCACTTTCATTATTAACTTGCCAAATACAATAAGATGACAGAACAAGATTTAATAGATTTAGGATTTGAAAGGTTTACTGAAACCCCTGAGAATGGTGGATTTCATTACTACACATTAGGTGAGTTTATAAGCAACGACAATGAAATTGCTAGTGAAAATGATTGGATAGTAACCCTATACGGAGAACTATATGATTATCACTTTAAAGAGATA
>Ga0255047_10000673_pt1 | contig 27695 bp, 25 predicted proteins | sample JV7_2_1_MG_FD_183640 | JGI IMG/M metagenome (GOLD analysis project Ga0255047, IMG submission 183640) | Seawater microbial communities from Jervis Inlet, British Columbia, Canada - JV7_2_1 | ecosystem: Environmental > Aquatic > Marine > Inlet | place: Canada: British Columbia | collected 2016-10-06
ACGGTTGATGATGATCGTATTGGCCATCGGGATATCGAGGCCGTTCTCGATGATGGCAGTCGACACCAGAACATCGGCGCGTCCCTCCACGAAGTCGAGCATCACCGTCTCGAGTTCCATCTTGGCCAGTTGCCCATGCGCCACTCGGATTTCCGCCTCGGGAACGAGCTTCTGCAACGTCCCGGCCAGCCGATAGATCGATTCGATACGGTTGTGAACGACGAAAGTCTGGCCGCCACGCGAGAGTTCCTCGTGGATCGCATCGGTCAGGATTTCGCCCTCGTAGGGAACGATATGAGTGGCAATCGCGTAGCGATCGCGCGGCGGGGTTTCGATGACCGACAGGTCGCGAACTCCCAGCAATGACATCTGCAGGGTCCGCGGAATCGGTGTGGCGGTCATCGACAGCACGTCGACGCTGCGCTTCAGGTGCTTGAGTCGCTCCTTTTGGCCGACCCCGAAGCGCTGTTCCTCGTCGATGATCAGCAGGCCCAGGTCTTTGAATTCCACGTCTTTGGCCAGCAGGCGGTGGGTACCGATCGCGAGGTCGGCCGTGCCGTCTTTGATGGCCTTGAGCGCGGCACGAATCTCCGCCGGAGTGCCGAAGCGCGACAAGGTTTCCACCCGTATGGGAAAAGCCGTGAAGCGCTCGCGCAGCGTCCGACCGTGCTGGTACGCCAGCACCGTAGTGGGCGCCAGTAGCGCAACCTGCTTGCCGTCCATCACCGCCTTGAACGCGGCACGCATCGCGACCTCGGTCTTGCCGTAGCCGACATCGCCACACAGCAGGCGGTCCATGATGGTGGGCGCCTCCATGTCCTGCTTGACCTCGGCGATCGCGCGCGTCTGATCGGCAGTCTCTTCGTACTCGAACGAGTCCTCCATCTCACGCTGCCACGGCGTGTCGGGTCCGAACGCGTGGCCGCGACTTGTCTTGCGGGTCGCGTAGAGTTCGAGTAGCTCGGTCGCCACCTCGCGCAACGAGGTCTTGACGCGGTTCTTCACCTTCGCCCAACTGGCGCCGCCGAGGCGATCGATTCGCGGCTTGGCATCCTCGCCCGCGTTGAACTTCTGCACCAGGTAGAGCTGCTCGAGCGGCAAGTACAGCCGGTCCGTGCCGCGGTACTCGATCTCCATGCACTCCTTGGCAACGTCGCCGACGTCGATCCGCTTCACCCCCACGAAGCGGCCGATGCCGTGTTCCTCGTGGATGACGTAGTCGTCCGGCGTGAGATCGCGGAAGTCGCCCTTGAACGCCTCGCCGTGGAAGCGTCGGCGACGCCCCTGCGGCCGTGCGCGTCCGAAGATCTCGGCGTCGGTGGCGACCCACAGGCCGATCTCCGGGATACGGAATCCAGCTGACAGGTCTGCGGTGGCGATGTTGCAGGAGCCGCCAGCCAGAGGCTCGGCGTCCGGGTTCGACTCGCGCTCCGGGTCGAGCTGCACGGCCGTCGCTACGTCATAGCCATCGAGAATCTCCGCGAGCCGCGCCGCCTTGCCGCTGCGTGACAGCAAGAATGCCACGCGTTCCTGCGCGGCAAGATCCGTCTTCAGTGCGTGCGCCAGTTCGGCCAAGCGGCCGCGATAGCCAGGGGCTGATTGTGCGGTGAGGTCGTGGACACCCGGCCGACCCGAGGCCAGCTCGGCGACAGTCACGCGCGGCTCCCCTGTTCGGACCGCGTGCTCGAGCGGGTGCACCAGGCTCGCCGGTATCGCGATCGGCGCCTCCTGTCCGGAGGCCACCGCCTGGTGGTAGTGCTCGTCGAGGTAGTCCTGCCAGCGCTCGGCGTTGCGCGCGATGACCTCGGGCTCGATCACGACCCAGCGCGGCTCAGTGAGGTAGTCCGCGAGGCTGGCCGCAAGTTCGACGTCTTCCTGTTCGACAGACTTCGGATCGTCGGCGGCACGCGAGACGGCTGGCGGCAAGTCGATCGCTTCGACCGCGCGTATGGAACGTTGGTCGCGCGGGTTGAATTCGCGCATCGTGTCGATCTCGTCGCCGAAGAACTCCAGCCGCACGGGGTGCTCCCGCGTCGGCGGAAAGACATCGAGGATCCCGCCGCGCACTGCGAACTCCCCCAACGACTCGACCAGGCTGACGTGGCGGTATCCGGCATCCACCAGGCGCTCGGCAATCGCGTCCGGAGCGACCTGCGATCCGACCTCGATGCGCACGACGTTGCCGCGGAACTGCGTCGGCGACTGGATCCGCTCCATCCAGCAGCGCACCGGTGCCAGCAGCACCTCCACCCGGCCGCGCGAACAACGATCCAGGGTCTGCAGACGTTCGCGGACGATGTCATCGTGCGCCGGCACGCTGCCGTAAGGATTCACATCCAGGGAAGGAAACGCCACTACGGAGCCGGCGGCCGGATGGAAGGCGCGGACGTCGAGCAGCAGCACCTCGAGATCGACATCTGCCGGCACCACGACGGCCAACGGTCGCTGCACGGTGAGCTGGAGTTCGGCCAAGACAGCCGCCAGATGCGGGCCCGACAGCCCCTCGAGGCGCACTTCCCCCTCCGCGCGCGCTTCGGCCAGGGCCGCGCGCAGCGCAGGTCGCTCCCGCAAAGTGGCGAGGACGGCGTCGAGCATGAATCGTTGTGGCTGCCAGGGGCCCGCCGGCAGGCGGCGGACATTACTAGTTGGCGTCCGGCGTCTCCCCGTCGCTCAACGGTACCGCACGGATGGATTCAACGATGGCGGTCGTCGAATAGTCTGAGACCAGATCGATGAAGGCGATCTCTCCGCCCTGTTCGCGCACCAACTCGGCTTCCGCCAGCGGACGGTCACGCCAGTCGGCGCCCTTCACGTAAACATCGGGGCGCAAGCCCCGGATGACGTCGATCGGAGTACTGCCATCGAAGACGACGACGTGGTCCACGCAGCGCAGTTCGCGCAGTAGCTCGGCGCGAGCGGCGGCCGGCAAGACGGGCCGCCCGGGGCCCTTCAGCAGGCGCACCGAGCCGTCGCCGTTGAGGCCAACGACCAACAGATCTCCCAGGGCACGCGCAGCGCGCAGGCTGGCGACATGGCCCGGGTGCAGCAGATCGAAGCAACCGTTGGTGAACACGACACGATCGCCCGCCGCACGGCGTGCCTCGAGTGTCGCGAACAGCTCCGCGGAAATCGCCGCGTCCGACTCGGTCACGCCCCGTCGCCTCGCGCCAGGTCGGGGTCGCGTTCGCTCTCGATGCCGCCGAGTTGCTTCCAGCGCACGCCTCCGGTGAACTCCCAGCTGTGTCCAAGCCGCGCCACACCGACGTCACCGTAGCGGGAGTGCACCCGGAAGCTGTACAGCCCGCGGTGGTAGTCGTAGGGCCGACCATCACGCGAGTGCACGGCCACATCGAGATAGTAGGTGCCGGCGACCAGGTCGAGTGATGGCAGCTGGAACAGCGCCTTACCCTCGCCGCTCAATGAATCGCCCCGGAAGCGCTCGAGATCCGTATTCGTGCCGTAGCAGGACACGCCGTTGGCGTTGAACAGTCCGAGGCCGAAAACGAAGTCGTTCACCTCACTGGCCACGCTCCAGGCGATCTCTATCGTCATCGCGTCGCCGGTGGCGAACACGTGCCCTGCCTGGCCAGTCTCGTCGAGGAAACGCACGCCCTCGATGCGCGCGAGCTGGTTGCCCCAGCGTCCGGGCTCGTAGGGCGTCTCCTCCCCCTCGGTCGCGGCAGGCGCTTGCTCGGCGATGTCCACGTGCGCATCGGTGCCGGCAACTTCGCCCGCGCTGGCAACACGTTGCTTCTCGATGCGTGCCAACTCACCTTCTTCCTGCTCGCCGACCCAGTTGAGGTACCGATCGACCACCCGCATCGGATCGCCAACCGCCTTGATCTTGCCGCGATCCACCCATGCCGCGCGGTCGCACAACCGCCGCACGGTGTCCACGCCGTGGGTAACCAGCAGGATCGTCTTGCCGCGACGCTTGAACTCGCCGATCTTGTCCAGGCATTTGTGCACGAACGCCTCGTCGCCGACTGCGAGAACCTCGTCGATGACCAGGATGTCCGGATCGACGTGGATGGCAACCGAGAACCCCAGGCGCATGTACATGCCCGACGAGTAGTTCTTCACCGGCGCGTCGATGAACTCCTCCAGCTCCGCAAACGCCACGATCTCATCGAAGCGTGCCTCGATTTCCGCCCGGCTCAGGCCGAGCATGATGCCGTTGATATAAACGTTCTCGCGGCCGGAAATCTCCGGATGGAAGCCAGCGCCAAGCTCGATCAAGGCGGAGATCTTGCCGTCGATTGCCACCGTGCCCTCGGTCGGCTTGGTGGTGCCCGCCACCAATTTCATCAGCGTGCTCTTGCCGGCGCCGTTCGCTCCGATGACGCCAAAGGTCTCGCCGTGGCCGATCTCGAGATCGACGCCGTCCAGCGCCGTGAAGACGTCGGCCGGGTTGAGCAGTCTGAACAGATTGCCGCCAACGAAGGCGCTCTTGAGCGTCAGGAATTTGTGCGACTGGGCGACACGGCGGTAGCGCTTGGTGACACCTTCTATCCGAATGGCCGGTTTGGACGCCATCTCAGACCTCTTCCACGAACGAATCGCGCAGGCGATCGAAGAAGTAGTAGCCCACCAGCAGGGTCAGCACGGCGACGATCGCCGTCGCGCCGAAACGCCGCCAATGCAGCAACTCGCCGGTGAACATGCTCGTGTGGTAGGCCTCGATAATGTGGGTCATCGGGTTGAATTCGAGCAAGCGAGCGCCGAGACCGCCCGGCTTCGTTTCTGTCAGATGTGTGTAGCTGTAGATCACCGGCGAACCGAAAAACCACAGAGTCAGGATGTTGGCCAGCAGGTCCTTCACATCACGGTAGTGGACTGTGAGTGCCGCCAGGAAGAACGCGAGCCCCAACGTGAACAACCCCTGCACCAGAATCACCAGCGGCAACCACAACAGATGGATCGAGATGCTCTCGGGCTTGAACCAGATCCAGAACGCCGCGTAAATCGGCAACCCGAGCACGAAGTTCACGCCGTTGTGCAAGACGCTCACGGTCGGCAGCACCTCGGCCGGAAAGATGATCTTCTTGATCAGGTTGCCGCCCGTCAGTAGCGAGTTGGCGCCCTCCGCGAGCGCCGACGAGAACCAGGTCCAGGGCAACAGGCCGCAGAACAGGTACAACGCGTAGGGTTCGGCCCCGTCACCGCGAAACGGGTCGATGACATACGTGAAGACGAACGTGTAGACGCCGAGCAGCATCAAGGGGTGGATGAAGGTCCACAGGAACCCGAGCACGGAGCCCCGATAGCGAGCCGTGAGCTCCCGCTCTACGAGGGTCCGGATCAGCAGCCGATGCTGCAGCAGGCGGCTCAGCGAGTGCCACACTACTCGAGCCGTACGGCAGCACCGTTCTGGATGGCGTACATCGTGTGGAACTTCCGCACGTCGCCCTTGTCATCAAACGCGGTGACGCCGGCCAGCCCTTCGTACGGGTTCATGCTGTTCAGGTAGAAGCGCATCTCCTGCGCGTCCGCTCCGGCCTGGCCGATCGCCTGCGCGATCATCTGCACCGCGTCGTAGCCATGCGCTGCATAGACATCGGGCGCCATACCGTATTTCGCCTGATAGTCGGCAACGAACCTGCGAACGTTGTCGGCGCCACTCTCGATGTCGAACGGCGCTTGCGGAAACGCCAGACCCTCTACCGCGTCACCACCGGCAGCCACCAGGTCGATGGGTAGCACCGCGCCCGTGCCGAACAGGGCAGCGCTGCTGCCCGCGTCGCGGATCGCGCGCGCGACCATCGCGGTGTCCGCGGCGTAGCCGGCGATGTAGATGGCCGGCGGGTCCTCCGCCAGAAGTCGCCCCACATGCCCGGCAATAGTCTCCGCCGAAGCGTCGGCCGGATAGCTCTCCTGGCCCAGCGCGCGACCGCCCAGCAGACGAAACCGCTGGATGAACGAGTTCTTCTGCCCAAGACCAAACTCGCTCTGCTGCGCGATGACCGCCGCTTCCGGAACGTGGGCGACGTTGAAAACGTGGTCGGCGGTGTTCAACGCCTCGAGATCATCGCTCGGGAAGTTGCGGTAGATGAAGGTGCCGGCGTCGCTGAGCTTCGGCGTCGAACTCGCGGGCGACATGAGAATTATCTCGGCCTGCTGGAATACCGGGGCCAGTGCGAGCGTCACGTCGCTGACGACCGCACCGATCGCGGCCACTACACCCTCGGCGATCAGCTCCTGGGCAAGCTGCACTCCCCTCGCGGGCTCGCTCCGGTCATCGCGGGCGAGCAGGGTCAGCGGCTTCTGCCCGACCTCGAAGACGTTCACGCCACCGGCTGCGTTGATCTGCTCCACAGCCAATTCCACCCCGCGCTGGATGGACTGACCGTAGGGTGCGCCGGCACCCGCGAGGGAGAGAATCGCGCCAAGCTTCACATCGGGGCTCTCGGCTGGGCCGCAGGCGACGGTTCCGAAAGCGACGGCGGCCACGACGGCCAGACTACTTGCTCGCTTCATTACGCTCCTCCCTACTCGTCGTCGTGGGTGTCCGCGCCTGGGATCGGCATCTCGGTCGTCACGATCGGCTGATAGGTGGGCTTGATACCGCGTGCCTTCGCAACACGCAACCGTACGAGCGATTTCTCCACGGCGATCGACGCCCGGCTCATGTCCATGCCGTCTTCGGGTTCCGCCAATCTGGCCTCGGCGCGCTGCAGTGCCGCCTCGGCACGGGCCACATCGATCATGGCCGCATCTTCCGCCGTCTGGGCAAGAACACTTACCTGATCGCGGCTCACCTCGGCAAAGCCGCCGGCGACCGCGAGCACCTCCTCGGCGCCGTCGGTGGTGCGATAGCGAAGCTCACCCACACCCAGGGCAGTCATGTAGCGCGCATGGCGCGGCAGGATGCCGAACTCGCCGTCCAGACCGGGAGCGGTAAGCTCGACGACCTGAGCGTCGACGATCTTGCCTACCGGCGTGACGACGTTGAGTTGGAAGTTGTCAGCCATAATCGCAATCGGCCTAGGCCGCCTCCTGCTCCGCCTTCAGCTTCGCGCCTTTCTTCATGGCCTCGTCGATGGTGCCGACCATGTAGAAGGCTTCCTCTGGAAGGTCGTCGTGCTGACCGGCGAGGATCTCCTTGAAGCCGCGAACCGTCTCCTCGAGCGGAACGTATACGCCCGCGTTGCCGGTGAAGACTTCGGCCACGTGGAAGGGCTGCGACAGGAACCGCTGCAGGCGACGCGCACGCGCCACGGTGAGCCGCTGGTCCTCCGATAGTTCGTCCATGCCGAGGATCGCGATGATGTCCTGCAGGTCGCGATACTGCTGCAGCATCAGCTTCACTTCACTCGCGGCGTCGTAGTGCTCTCGACCCAGCACCTGCGGGTCGACGAGCTGCGAGTTCGAATCGAGGGGATCGACCGCCGGGTAGATGCCGATCTCGGTCAGCGCGCGCGACAGCGTGACACTGGCATCGAGGTGGGCAAACGTGGTGGCCGGTGCCGGGTCCGTAAGATCGTCAGCCGGCACGTAGATGGCCTGCACCGACGTGATCGAGCCCGTTTTGGTGGCGGTGATCCGCTCCTGCAGTTCGCCGAGTTCGGTGGCCAGCGTCGGCTGGTACCCGACGGCGCTGGGCATGCGCCCGAGCAGCGCCGACACCTCGGATCCCGCCTGCGTAAAGCGGAAGATGTTATCGACGAACAGGAGCGTGTCCTTGCCTTGGTCGCGGAAGTACTCCGCCACGGTGACGCCGGTCAGGGCGACCCGCAGACGCGCTCCCGGCGGCTCGGTCATCTGCCCGAAGATCAGCGACGTGTTGCCGATAACTCCAGCTTCCTTCATCTCGTGAAAAAGGTCGTTGCCTTCGCGCGTGCGCTCGCCGACACCGGCGAAAACCGAGTAGCCGCCGTGCTGCTTGGCAACGTTGTTGATCAGCTCCTGGATGAAGACGGTCTTGCCGACGCCCGCGCCGCCGAAGAACCCGATCTTGCCGCCGCGCTTGAAGGGCACCAACAGGTCGATGACCTTGATGCCGGTCTCGAACTGCTGCGTCTCGGTCAACTGCTCGTGGAACGCCGGCGAATGACGGTGAATCGGCCAACGCTCCTCGGCCTCGACGGGTCCGGCATTGTCAATCGGGTCGCCGACAACGTTGATGATGCGGCCGAGCGTCGCGTCCCCGACCGGCGTCGTGATTGGGCCACCGGTGTCGATGACGGGCATGCCGCGCACGAGGCCATCGGTAGTTGACATGGCAACGCCGCGCACTCGGTTCTCGCCCAGATGTTGCGCGACCTCGATGATGAGATCGATCTTCTCGCTCGAGATCCCCGCGTCGTCTTTGATGTGCAGAGCCTGATAGATCGGGGGCAAGTGGCCCTCGGGGAACTCGACGTCGACCGCAGGACCGACGATGGCGACGACCTTGCCGTGGATTTCTTCGCTCATTGCTTTGTCTCCTCCTGCCTCGCTGGCCGGTCGCTCAACTGCGCGCCGCGGCGCCGCCGACCACCTCGAGAATCTCGTTGGTGATCGCTTCCTGGCGAAGCTTGTTCATGGTCAATGTCAAATCGTCGATCAACTCTTCGGCGTTCTTGGTAGCGCTGTCCATCGCGGCCATCCGTGCCGCGTGTTCGGCAGCGCTGGACTCCAGCAGTGCCTGGAAGACCTGGGCTTCGGCGAACCGTGGCAGAAGCTCGTTGATGATGGCCTGGCCGCTGGGCTCATAGATGTAGTCGATGATCTCCGTCGGCGCGCCACCGTTGAAGCTCGCCGCTTCCGACATGGATTCGCCGAGCTCGGTCGCGGTCGTGCCGACGGCGCTGAACCCGGGATGCTCGCTGCCGGTAACCTGGGCCTCGGCGAAAGCGCGCGCCTCCTCCCGGAACGTCGATCCCCTCTCGCCCCCGAAAGGTAGCTCGCGAATCGGCAATAGCGGCTCCACCACCAGATTCTGGCGCAGGGCCGAGACGAACTCGTTGTAGATCAGGTAGACCGCATCCGTTTCTTTGGTCTCGTAGAGTTCGATCAGGTACTGCGCCGCAGCGGCCGCGCGCGGATAGCTCAGGTTCTTGAGCAGATCGTCATCGGCCTTGTCGACTTCGATCGGGCCGCGGCGGAAATGGTCCCAGCCTTTGCGGCCGGCGGCCACGACATGGGTTTCCTTGTCCTTCCATGTCTCGAGCGCTCGCGTAGCGTAACGAATCACGTTGGTGTTGAAGGCGCCACAGAGCCCACGGTCGGACGTGATCACGACGGCCGTAATGCGTTCGACGTCGCGCACCTCCAGCAGCGGATGGGTGACCTTTTGCTCGCTGGTGGCAGCCAGCTCGCCGAGCACATCCCACATCTTTTCGCTGTAGGGGCGCGCGGCGAGCATCGAGTCCTGCGCCCGACGCAGCTTGGCGCCGGCCACGAGCTTCATCGCCCGCGTGATCTGGCGCATGTTCTTCACCGACCGCACGCGGCGGCGGAGTTCGAGAAGAGTGGCCATTGTCTAGACCGCCGCCTCGGCCGGTTCCGTGGTGCTCGCCACGAATGCTGGCAAGAACGCCTCGACATTCGACTTGATGCGGCCGATCAGATCGTCGTCGAGTTTGCCGGACGCCTCGACCGCGTCCCACAGGTCCGGGTCGTTGACGTCGACATATTCGTACAGGCCGAGTTCGAACGGCCGCACCTGCTCGACTTCGAGCTCGTCGAAGTAGCCGTTGCCACCCGCCCAGATGATCGCGATCTGCTTGGCCACCCGCAACGGCTGGTACTGATCCTGCTTGAGGATCTCCGTTAGTCGCGCCCCGCGCGCCAGCTGGCGCTGCGTCGCCTTGTCGAGGTCGGATCCGAACTGCGCGAAGGCGGCGAGCTCACGGTACTGCGCCAACTCCAGGCGCAGCGAACTGGCCACCTGCTTCATGCCTTTGATCTGAGCCGCGCCGCCGACCCTTGATACCGACAGGCCGGCATTCACTGCCGGCCGGATGTTCTTGTGGAACAGCTCGGTCTCGAGAAAGATCTGGCCGTCCGTAATCGAAATGACGTTGGTCGGGATGTAGGCGGAAACGTCACCGGCCTTCGTCTCGATAACCGGCAGCGCCGTCAGGCTGCCACCGCCCTCTTCGTCGGACAACTTGGCGGCGCGTTCGAGCAGCCGCGAATGCAGGTAGAAGACGTCGCCCGGGAAGGCCTCACGTCCCGGCGGCCGCCGCAGCAGCAGCGACATCTCGCGGTAGGCATCGGCGTGCTTGGAGAGATCGTCATAGATGACGAGGGCATGCTCCCCCTTGTCACGGAAGTACTCACCCATCGCGCAACCCGCATAGGGCGCCATCCACTGCAGCGGTGCCGGTGTCGACGCCGAAGCGTTGACCACGATCGTGTAGTCCATCGCCCCGCTGTTGGTGAGCTTCTGCACGACCTGTGCGACCGTCGATGCCTTCTGGCCGATCGCGACGTAGATGCAGGTCACGTCCTGGCCTTTCTGGTTGATGATCGTGTCCACGGCGACGGCGGTCTTGCCGGTCTGCCGGTCACCGATGATCAACTCGCGTTGGCCACGGCCGATCGGAATCATCGAGTCGATCGACTTGATACCCGTCTGCAGTGGTTCCGCCACCCCCTGCCGCTCGATGATGCCTGGTGCGATGCGCTCCATCGGCAGCCGCTCGCTGGTTTCGACCGCACCCTTGCCATCGAGCGCCGCACCCAGCGGATCGACGACGCGGCCGATCTGTTCCCGCCCGACCGGCAGTTCGACGACGCGACCGGTCCGCTTCACCGTGTCGCCTTCCTTGACCAGCGTGGTGTCGCCCAGCAGCACCGCGCCGACGCTGTCCTCGTCGAGGTTCAGTGCGATGCCGAAGACACCGTTGGGGAACTCGAGGAGCTCCTGCGACATGCAGTTGCCGAGGCCGTGTACGCGTGAGATGCCATCACCAACGGCGATGGCAGTGCCCACTTCCTGGACGTCGATGTCGGCTTCGTAACCGGCGATCTGGCGTTGAATGATGCTCGAGATTTCTTCGGCTTTGATACCCATGTGATTCTCGCTTCGAACTCAGTTGGCGGTGATCCGCTCGCGCATCTGCTCCAACTGGTGGCGCAGGCTGCCGTCGTAGACGACATCCCCGATGCGGGTGGTCAGACCGCCGAGCAATTCGGGATCGGTCTTTACGTTGAGACGTACGACGCGCCCCGAGGCGCGCGCCAGCTTTTCCTTGAGATCCTCTACAGCCGTCGCGTCGAGCGGTCGCGGAGACGTGATCTCCGCGTTGACCACGCCCATGTGCTCATCCGCCATGGCGGCGAACAGGGCGACGACCTCGCGCAGGTGATCGAGGCGGTCGTTCTGGCCCAACACGCTGAGGAAACGCCTGGCCATGTCGCCGGCCCCCAGAGTATCGGCAATCTCGACGAGCACCGAGACTTTCTGCGCCCCCTCTATGGCAGGGTTGAGCAGAAGCGACTCCAGCCCGTCGTGGCCGTCTACCGCCGCGGCGAGTTCCCCGAGGTGCTCGACGAGCGGCTCGAGCGGTTCATTCGTGTCGAGGGCGGCACCGAGAAGACCCTTCGCATACCGTCGCGCGATTGCTTCGTTGATCATGATCGTTCCAGATGGGCCAGTTTCAGGACACGCTCTCGCCGAGGCGATCGAGGTAGTCGCGTACCAGGCGATCCTGGTCCGCGCCGCTGAAATTCTTCTTCACCAGGTCGGTGGCGATCCCGACCGCGAGATGGGCAATATGCGACTGCAGGTCGCGCTCGGCGCGGGTCACTTCGGACTTCATGTCGCGGCCGGCGCTGCGGCGGATCGCGTCCGCCTGCCCCGTCGCCTCCTCGATCATCTTGGCCTTGTCGCGCTCGGCGTCATCGCGCGCTCGAGCCACGAGACCCGAGGCTTCGTCTTCGACGCGCTCGAGCCGGGATGCGGAGGCGGTAAGCCCCTCGCTGGCCTGAGCGGTTTGCTGCTTGGCCAGGCGGCGCGCCGCAATGATCGTTTGGTTACGCTCGGCGAGGATTACCTTCAACCCTTCGAACTCGAAGTTCTCTCTCACGAAGACGGGCGGCACGACGAGCAGCCAGTAGAGCACACCGACGAGCAGGACGAAGTTGATCCACTTGTAGACGTACTCGGCGGTCGTGGGGACGGCCACATGGGCCTCTTCGTCACCGTGCTCTTCGGCGGCCGCAGCGTGGCCGTCATCCTGCACCGTCTCGGCGTGCTCCTGCGCGTGCAGCGAGCCTGGTGCCAGGCTGACCATAACCAGGACAACCAGCGCGAATAGTGCCAGGCGGATGATCCCACGCGATGATTTCATCTACTTGCCCCCGCCAGCGTCAGTGTCAGTGTCAACGGGTCGGCCCAGGACTCGCTCGGCGATCGTCCGCGCGATTTCGTCGGCATCGGATTCCAGTTGCGCGCGCGCATCGTCAATCTGCCGCCCGATCTCGGCGCGCGCCTCCGCGATCTCTTTTGCGGCATCGTCGCGCGCTGCGCCCAGCACCTGTTCACGCCGCTCGCGCGCTTCGCCATGAGCTTGCTCACGAATCTGGTACGACTCCTTGCGCGATTCCGCCACTCGGGCTTCAACCGCTGCCAGGCGCTCATCCTGTACTCGTTGGGCGTCCTCGAGTTCGCCGCGCGCGCTGTCGATCTCGGCCTGGCGCTGAGAAAGGATCGCGTTGAGCGGGCCGAACAGCCAACGATTCAGAATGAACACGAGCGCCAGAACGGCGCCGGCTACCAGCAGGATCGTCGGCGGGTGCGGGAAATTTTCCATTGAGTCGATCCGGAGTCGCTTGGTGTCGCCGGCCTGCGGCCCGAGGTGCAGAGAACGGGCGATGGTCGCAGACTTGGGGCGAAGGAGGCGAGCGCCGATTCCTTCTGGGGGGGCTTGACCGTCGAACGGTGTCCGTCAAGACGCCGCGCCAACGAGACAAACTCTCAATGGAGCGACACAACTGTTCGGCCCCCGATTCTAACAGCCGCCTCGAAGTGTCGGCAAGCTAGCTCGTGACCCCGCCAGGGCCGATCCGAGTGGTTCCTCGTCGAGTGCTCAGGCCGTCCACCCGGTGCCGCCCCGGTCCGGATCGGTGACGGGTCCCGCGACCGTTTCCGGGAAAGCGTCCTGGTCTTCCGCCCCCGGCGGCCGGGTCACCGAGCGTACCCGCAGGTGAAGCGCCGCCCTGGCCAGCATGTGGGCGCTCGCGGGAGCGGTAAGGAACAGGAACACGGTGACGAGCACCTCGTGAAGGCTCAGATCACCGCCGCGACTGAAATGCATAGTGGATGCGATGAGCAGGCTACCCATTCCCAGCGTGGTCGCCTTGGTCGGTCCGTGGAGCCGACTGTACAGATCGCCGAGTCGCACCAAACCGATCGAGCCGATCAGCACCAGTGACGTTCCAGCGATAATCGCCAGGGCAATGATGGTATCGATGATCATGGTGTGACTGTGGGTTCCTAATCGATGATCGTGCCGCGAATGATGTGCTTGCACCACGCGACGGTCGCTACGAAGCCCGTCATCGCGATGAGCAATGCCGACTCGAAATACACCGTGTCGTCGAGGGTGATGCCGAGCAGCACGAGCAGGCCGATGCCGTTGATGTACAGGGTGTCCAGCGCCACGATGCGATCGGGGAGATCGGGCCCCAGGACGACCCGACAGAGACACAACAGGAAAGACACCGAGATCGCGCAGAAGCCGAATAGGAGCGCGGCGGCGATCATTCGAAGATCTCCTGCAACGGGCGTTCGTAACGCTGCTTGATGGTGTTGACCTCGCCGTCAGGGTCGTCGGTGTCGAGTACGTGGACGAGGAGCTCGAGCCTGTCGGGCGTCAATCTCGCCGACACCGTCCCCGGGGTGAGAGTAATCATGTTGGCAAGAACCGTGATCGCGGTCGGGTTGCTCAGATCGAGCGGTATGACGATCCACGTGGGATGCAGTGTTCGCCAGAAGCTCAGAATGCGCCACGCCACCTGCAGGTTGGCGATCAGCAGGTCCCACAGGAAGACCCGGAACAGCCTCTGTGCCGGGCGGTAACGCGCGACATCCAGGGCCGCCGGCCAGAACATCCCTGAGACGGCGGGGATGACCAGTGCCAATATCGCGGCCAGCAGCAGGTGTCCGGCCGAGAAACTGTTCACCAGCAGCAACCACACCACGAGGAGCCAAACGCTCAACCATGGATGCGGTAGCCATCGTCGGCTTTGCGTGTCGTGGCTCATCGTCCACCTGCACCGTGAGCGGGTACATTGTCTCCACCTTCCGGCGACGCGTTCATCACCGCCTCGATGTAGTCGTCCGGCCGGAGCAACTGCGCCGCTGTCGAGTAGGCGAACCTCGCGACCGGGCCGGCGAAGACGGACATGGCAACGACCAGCGCCAGGAGCACCACCACCGCTGCGACCCGCGCCGGCTCCGCGCGCGGAACTGTGGGGGCCACGATGTCGCCCGGGTTGGCGCTACCGCGGTTCACGTTCCAGAACACCATACTCCCCGCCCGGCTCAGGGCGACGAGCGCCATGAAGCCGGCCGTGAGTACGACCGCGTATACCCACACCGCCGGCTGCGCCCCGAGCGCCGCGCTCAGAATCAGCACCTTGCCGATGAACCCGCTCAGCGGCGGCAACCCGGCAAGTGCGACGGCGAGCACGAGGAACATTCCACCGAGCAGGGCAGGCTGACGCACCGCCGGCGCCCGTACGAGTCGGCCGGCCACCTCGCCCCGCTGAAGAACGATGAGATCCACCAGCAGGAACATGGCCGCCAACGCAAAGGTGCTGTGGAGCATGTAGTAAAACGCCGCACCCAGGCTCGCCGTACTCCCCAGGCCCACGACGGTGAGCATCATGCCGACAGACGTGATCACGAGGTAGGCCGCCAGCGTTCGCAGCCCGCGCGCCGCCAGGACGCCCAGCGTTCCCACGAGGAGCGTCAAGAGGGCGAGCGGCCACAGCCACTCCTGCGCCACGTCCGCCGCGACACCGGCCTCGGAACCGAACGCGACCGTGTATACCCGCACGATCGAGTAGATGCCTACCTTGGTCATGATCGCGAACAGGGCGGCCACCGGCGCGGCCGCCGAGCCATAGGTGCGCGGCAGCCAGAAGCAGAGCGGCAGCAATGCCGCTTTGACGGCGAACACCACAAGCAACACGAGCGCACCGAACATCAGCAGCGTCGTGTCGGTGGGCGCCACCTGTGGAACCTTCACCGCAAGGTCCGCCATGTTCAACGTGCCCGTAACGCCGTAGATCGTGCCCACGCCGATGAGAAAGAGCGAGGAGCCGACCAGATTGAAGACGACGTAGTGGAGTCCGGCTCGCACACGTTCGCGGCCACCGCCGTGCAACAACAACCCGTACGACGCGATCAGCAGGACCTCGAAGAAGACGAACAGGTTGAACACGTCACCCGTGAGAAACGCCCCGCATAGTCCCATCAACTGAAACTGGAACAGCGCGTGGAAGTTGGCGCCGTGCGAGTCCGGACCGGTGATCGCATAGAGCAGAGAGCAACAGGCCACGAGCGCCGTCATCAGCACCATCATGGCGCTCAGCCTGTCAAGTACGAGAACGATGCCGAAGGGTGCTGGCCATGCGCCGAGCGCATATGCCTGCACGGTGCCATCGTAGGCTTGGTCCATCAGGAGGATGCCGATACCGAGGAGAGCCGCCGTCGCCAGTCCGCCCAGCAACCGCTGGCCGCGCAGGCTGCCGCGAGCACCCAGCAGGACGGCCACGCCCGCCAACGCGGGCAATGCGACTGGAGCGATGATCCAGTGGTTCATCTGTCCCCCACCGGCGGCCGTCCGTCGACGTGATCGGTGCCGAGGTCGAAGCTCGCGCGCAGCGAGAGAATCAATACGAACGCCGTCATGGCGAAGCCAATGACGATCGCGGTCAGCACGAGCGCCTGGGGTATGGGGTCCGGATACGCCACCGTGCCTTCCCGGACGATCGGCGCCAGGTCGACGCGCAGGCGGCCCATCGCGAGTATGTAGAAGTTCACCGCGTAGCTCAGGAGTGCCAGACCCAGCACTACCGGAAAGGTCCGCGCACGGAGCACGAGGTATACGCCCGCCGCAACCAGCACACCGATCGCCGACGCGAAGAGCAGCTCCATGATCAGATTTCCTCACCGTAGTCGAAACTGTCAGCGGCAGCTTCGCTCGCCGCGTCGATCTGCGCCGTCGTCCGGGCGGCACGTTCGCGCGCCGCGGCCAGCAACGTCTCGCGCATGCCGAGCTTCGCGAGGTTGGAGAGCGTCAGCATCACCGCACCGATGACGGTGAAGTAGACCCCGAGGTCGAAGAGCGTGGCGGTCGCGAGTTCCACGTCGCCGATGATTGGCAGGTGTACGTGCCCGTGCCAGCTGGTGAGGAACGGCGCCCCGTACATCCAGCTTCCCAGACCCGTCAGGCCGGCGAGGAGCAGTCCGGCAGCGATCAGCGGGTGGAAGTCGCGCGGCAGGCGGCGGTGCGTCCAGCCGACGCCAAAGGCGACGTACTGAACAATCAGCGCGACGCTGGTCACGAGGGCAGCGATAAAGCCGCCCCCCGGCAGGTTGTGCCCGCGCAGGAAGAGGAACACGGAGACCAGCAGGGCGAACGGCAGGAGCAGGCGGGCAATGACCGCGAGAATCAGCGGGTGCTGATCTTCGTCCTGGAGTTCCGAACGGTCCGGGTGAAGACTCCCGACACCGAGGCCGTCCACCAGCGCGTAGATGCCAAGGCCGGCGATCCCGAGCACCGTGATCTCGCCGTACGTGTCGAACCCGCGAAAGTCGACGAGGATGACGTTCACGATGTTGTGCCCACCGCCGCCGGGCACGCTGTTCGCGATGTAGTAGTCGGCGATGGTCGAGTGTGGGCGAGTCAGGATCGCCCACGTGACCCCCGTCATGCCGAGGCCGGCGAATCCGGCGAGCACCAGATCACGGCCGCGTCGCAGCCCCGACGACTCCAGCGCCGTGGTTTTGGGCAACAGATGCAATGCCATGAGGATCAGAACGATCGTCACTACCTCGACCGAGATCTGCGTGAGTGCCAAGTCGGGCGCCGAGAAGTGCACGAACCCGAGCGTCACCACCAGCCCGACCGTGCTCAGGAGCGCCAGGGCTACCAGGCGACGACGATGAAAGGCGGCCGTTCCGACCGCGGTCACCACCAGCAGCAGCCAGGCCGCCACCGTGGGCAAATCCGTCGGCGTGGCGTTCGGGCCCGGTTCGCTCCATCCGTGCTGCAGGAACGGCGCCAGGCCGAAGACGATGGCCGTGCCGACAAGAAGCGCGAGATAGCGCTGCAATGAACCGTTCTCCAGGTTGCGGGTAACGGTGGCTGCAGCATTGAACAGTCGCGTCAATGCTGCGTCGTGCATCGATTTCGCAACGGCGGACGGAAGCAGTCTCCGGTGGGCCACTACGAGACGATCGCGCCTCGCGTACAGCGCGGCGCCACCCGCCAGCGCGATCAGACTCATGACCAGCGGTACGTTGAGGCCGTGCCAGAGCGCGAGATGATATGACGGCAACGAACCCCCGGCCACGGCGGTCCCGGCCGCGCGCACGACGGGCCCGACCAGGAGGCTCGGCGCCAGGCCGATGGCGATGCACGCCGCCACCAGAAGCTCGACAGGCAACCGCAGGCCGCGGGGCGGTTCGTGTGGATGCCGTGGAAAGGACTCCGGCTCGGCGCCAAAGAAAGTGTCCCGGGCAAAACGAATCGAGTAGGTCGCGCTGAGCAGCGCGGCCGCCACCACGATCGCGGGAACGAGCCAGCCCGGCAAGCCTGCCACGCGCACATGGAGGGCCTCCTCGAATAGCATCTCCTTGCTGAGAAAGCCGTTCAGCGGCGGCAGGCCGGCCATTGCCGCTGCCGCGATCGTGGCGAGCAACGCGGTCACCGGCATCGCTCGCCGCAAGCCCCCCAGCCGGCGGATGTCGCGCGTGCCGGCCTCGTGGTCGACGATGCCAGCGGTCATGAACAACGCCGCCTTGAACGCGCAGTGGTTGAGAATGTGGAACACCCCCGCGACCGCCGCCAAGGGGGTACCGATCCCGAACAGCAACGTGATCAGACCAAGATGGCTGATGGTGGAGTAGGCAAGGAGCGCCTTCAGATCGTGTTTGAACAGCGCCCAGTACGCGGCCAGTGTGATCGTTGCGAGACCGGCGCCGCCCACCAGCCACAGCCATGCGTCCGTGCCCGCGAAGATCGGAAACACTCGGGCGAGTAGAAACACGCCTGCCTTCACCATCGTGGCCGAGTGCAGGTACGCGCTTACCGGGGTCGGCGCCGCCATCGCGTGCGGGAGCCAGAAATGAAAAGGAAACTGCGCGGATTTTGTGAACGCGCCAAGCAGAATCAGCCCGAGCGCCACGCCCACCAACGGACTGGCCTGAACCACGTCCCTGGCCACCAGGATCTCGGACAGTTCGAAGCTGCCAACGATGCGGCCCAGAACCAGCACCCCCCCGAGCAGCGCGAGGCCGCCTGCGCCGGTGACCGCCAGGGCCATGCGAGCGCCCTCGCGTCCCTCGCGCACATCACTCGAGTAACCGATCAAGAGAAACGAGCTGATGCTGGTCAGCTCCCAGAACACCACGAGCAGCAGCAGGTTGTCGGAAAGAACGATCCCGACCATCGCTCCCATGAAGACGAGCAGGTAGGCGTAGAAGCGCCCCAATCCGTCGCTGCTCGGCAGATAGTCGCGCGCATACAGCACGATCAACGCGCCGATGCCCAGGATGAGCAGAGCGAAGAGCAGCCCGAGCCCGTCCATCATGAAGGACACATTCCAGCCGATCTCGGGGATCCACGGCCAACCTGCTCTGATCGTCTGTCCCGCGACCACGTCGCCCGCGCGACTCAGGACCAGCGCCAGTGAGCCGAGGGTTAGCAACCCGGCGGCCCACGCCGCGCGGTCACGGCCGCCGCGCGCGGCTAGCGCCGGTATCGCGGCGCCAACGAGCGGCAGCAAGACGATCAGGGCCAGGATCATCGCGCCGCGCTCCACACCGCAGGCACCGCTTGGTGGAATTTCCGTAAGTCTATTGTTTTCAGTGTATTACGTGGTTCTTGCCGCCCCTGGCGGTTGCGTCCCAGGTGCTGTGCCTTCGCCGCCCGCACGGTTCGCCGACGCCGGTGGCGCTACCGGTGGCGCCGCCGGTTTCGGCTCTTCCTTCTTGCGCATTTCGCAGCGGCCGTTCAGATGAGCTCCCGGCTCGACCACCAGGCTGCGCGTATCGATGTCCGCGTCTACTCTGCCGGTTCCGTGGATCGTGGCCTTCTGCGCCGCCATCACCTGCCCTCGCAGCGACCCGTGGATCTCGATCTCCCCTACCTCGACCTCGCCCTCGACCACAGCGCTCGGGCCCACGATCAAGGTTGCCGGCGAGATGACTTTGCCGACGAACTTCCCGTCGATGCGAACGGAGCCCTCGAAACGCAGCGTTCCCTTGATTTCGATTCCTTTGCCGAGATGCCCATCCAGGTCGTGGTTCATCCCCATTGGTGTCCTCCGTCAGTTCCCTAGCTGGGTGAGCAGGTCATACAGGCGATTCAGTTCATCTAGAGAAGAAAAGCGGATCTCCAGTCTTCCTTTGTCCTTGCCGCGAATCGTGACGGGCGCTCCCAACGCTGTCGAGAGCCGAGTCTCCGCTGCCGCGACGTCGGGATCTTTTCCTTTGTTTTGCTCGATCTTGCCGGATTTTCGCGCCGCTGCCTTCGCGCGCGCTTCTGTCTGCCGCACTGAGAGCCCCTTGGCTGCCACTTCTTCGGCGAGACGACGCAATGCGCCTGCATCCTCGATCGCCAGGAGTGCCCTCGCGTGACCCATGCTGAGCGTCCCCGCCACGATCAACTCCTGCACCGCCGCCGGTAGCTTGAGGAGGCGCAAGTAGTTCGCCACCGTCGAGCGGTCGCGGCCAACCCGCTCGGCGACCTGTTCCTGGGTCAATGACATCTCGTGGACGAGCAACCGGTACGCCTGGGCTTCTTCGATAGCGTTGAGATCCTCGCGCTGAACGTTCTCGATGATCGCCAGTTCCAGCGACTCCCGGGGGGTCGCGTCGCGGATCACCGCGGGCACCTTCTCCAGGCCCGCGCGTTGCGCCCCGCGCCAGCGCCGTTCCCCGGCAATCAACTCGTAGCCATCCGCGAGTTTACGGAGCACGACCGGCTGGAGCATTCCGTGTTTGGCGAGCGATCCGGCGATGGCATTCAGCGCATCATCGTCGAAGCGCTCTCTTGGTTGCCGCGGGTTGGGGCGGATCTGGTCGATCGCTATCTCGGCCAAACGAGGCCCCGACTGCGTTTCCTGGGCACGGCCCGGGATCAGCGCGTCAAGCCCTCGCCCGAGTGCCTTTCTTGCCATTTCGGACTACCTCACGCATCAGGTTCAAGTACGCCCGCGCTCCAGATGAACGCAGATCGTAGAGGATAATCGGCTGGCCGAAGCTCGGTGCCTCACCGAGGCGAACATTGCGCGGCACCTCCGCCGCGAAGACCTGGCCGTGAAAGTGAGCCCGGACGTCGGCAACCACCTGCCGGGTCAGATTCATTCGCGGGTCGACCATCGTCAGAAGGATGCCTTCGAGCTCCAGGGCAGGGTTCAGCGAATCGCGCACGCGGTCCAGCGTCCGCAGCACGCGACTCAACCCTTCGAGCGCGAGATATTCGCACTGGATGGGCACGATCACGCTGTCTGCGACACTGAGTGCGTTGACTGTCAGGATGCCGAGCGACGGCGGGCAGTCGAGCACTATGTATTCGAAGTCGTCACGAATGCCTGCAAGGGCACGCCGAAGATGAAGCGCCCGATGTTCATCGTTCACCAACTCCAGTTCGGCCCCCACCAACTCATAGCTCGCTGGAGCTACACGCAACGAATCGAGTTCGGTGGGCTGGAGAGTGTCGCTCAAGTCGGCGCCGTCGACCAGGACCTCGTAGACGGTCGGTGCCCCGTATGGAACCCGAACACCGAGACCACTCGTAGCGTTGGCTTGTGGATCCACGTCGACCAGCAGGGTCTCGAGGTCGGCGGCGGCCAAGCAGGCGGCGAGATTGATCGCGGTGGTTGTCTTGCCAACGCCGCCTTTCTGGTTGGCGATGGCAATCACACGGGCCATAGAGCGTTCTTGGGTCGTGCCAACGAATTGGGGTGGGGCGGCGGCACGTCGCGGTACCGGGCGGGGGGCGCGAGCGTAACACAACACGGCGCGGCGCGTGCCGGGTATGTGTTCCACGTGGAACGTCCTGTTCGCCGGGGTTGCCGAGGCCCTTGTTTCCACGTGGAACACCGTCAACGGCCCGCCGTGGACCGCGCTAGGGCGTGGGAAGCTCCAGCGTCACCATGAACCCGCGGTCCAGGTGGGGTAGGGGGCGCGCGCGGCGGAGCGTCCACCCTGCCCTGGCCGCGTCGCGCCATTCCGGCACGTTCACCTGGGCCTGTTGGGTGCCTTGGGCCAGCTGTCGCCGCAATGCCCTTTGTGTCTCCTCGCCGGTCAACAAGACCGCCCGCCCGCCGGGTGCCATCAACGGTGCGATCTGTCCGAGTAGCGAGCCCCATCCACTCGTCCAGCCGCGCGAAACCAGCACGTGAATCGGCCCCTCGAGTGCGCCATCGGCGATGGCCTCCTCGATGCGCCATTCAAGGACCCGCACGTGCTCCAGTTCGAGAGCGTCGACGGCCTCGTTTAGAAACGTGGCCTTCTTGTTCTTGGCCTCTACTAATACGACGCTGCGTTCCCTGTCGACAATCGCCATGGGAATCCCGGGCACGCCCAGGCCCGACCCCGCGTCCACGATGTTTGGACCGGCGCCAGGCAGGGTATTGCGCACCATGACCGGCTCGATCAGGTGCCGGACGATAGCCGTCGGCCGGTCGCGGATCGCCGTCAGGTTGATCTTCTTGTTCCAGTGCTCGATGAGGCCGAGATAGGCAGCCAGGGCGCCGGTTTCCTCCTCCGTCACCTCGACGTGGTGGCGACCAAACGCGTCGGCCACCTGTGCCTGGAGCTCTGGATCAGCCGTCATTGATCCCGGCGTTGCCCCTCGCCCGTCGGAATGACGTTCACCGCCTTGAGGAAGCCGTTCCCACGGCTGCGCGTTGTGATCCGGGGGTCGTCGGCAAGCGTGAGGTGGACGATTCGACGCTCGTACGGGTTGAGGTCGCTCGTTTGCTGTTCCTCGCCTGTCTCCTTCGCGAGGTGGGCCACCTGATACGCCATGTCCCGGATCTCGTCATCGCGCTGCGAGCGAAAGTCACCAGCGTCGACCCGGACGCGCTTGTGGGCACGGTCCGGCCAGCCTCGGAAGGAATGGTTGAGGATCAACTCCAGTGCGGCGAGCCCACGGCCGCGTCCCTCCAGGAGGTATTGGTTGTCCTCGCCCGTGATTGCCACCTGCATGGTGTCCGCCTCCAGCTTTGCCTCAGCGGTGCACTCGAATCCCATCGCGGCGAAGATGCCGTCGAGGATCGCCGCAGCCTCCGCCGTGAGGTCCGTCCCGTCGGCGGGCGCGGTGTCGGCGGGCGCCTCCCCATCGTCGGCCGGGGCTGGACTCGTCGTCACCGGTGGCGTCGGGGAGGGAGCCTCCACCGGCGGCTCTGTCGCCTCATCATCGCTGACGCTCGCCGCCGCCGCCTCCGTCTCCGTGGGCTCGCCCTCGGAGTGCGAAAAGAACGCTGGCGTGTCCTCTCCGGCTGGTTCCTCCTGCGCCGGCGAGGCGTCCCCTCCGACTGCGTCTGCCGTGGCCTCCTCGGGATCATTCGGCTCCTCCTCCACGGATTCGGCCGCCACCTCCGCCACGGGCTCGGCCGTGTCCTCCGCGACGGGCTCCGCCGTCGGGGATTCTGCCGGCGCGCTTGCGGCCTCCGCTGGCTCGGCCTCCGGTAGCGTCACCGTCACGACATAGACGGTCTCGCCGAGGCCCCAGAAGTCACTGGCTTTCTCCTCGACCTCGTACTGGAGGTCGCCTGCGGCCATGCCCAGGGCGCCTGCGGCCTCTTCCAATGCCTTGTCGACCGAACTAGCTTCAAATGTCTGCGTGCTCATCAGTTGCCTCGCTGGCTTTTTCCGCTCTTCTTGGCGGCTTTCTTGGCGGCTTTCTCCGCCTCGAGTTGCCGGTCCATGGAGCGGTTCACGTACAGTTGCTGGCTAATGCCGAGCAGGTTGTTGACCAGCCAGTACAGGACCAGGCCGCTCGGTACGTAGAGAAACATCACGGTGAAAAAGATCGGCATGAGGCGCATCATGCGCATCATACTCGCCTGCTGAGGGTCCGCCGACGCCTGGGGCGTCAGGCGCTGCTGCACGAGCATCGACCCACCCATCAGCAACGGCAGTACGAGATACGGGTCGTGCCGTGAGAGGTCCGTTACCCACAGGAAGAACGGCGCCTGGCGCAGTTCGATCGCGACCGACAACAACGCGTAGAACGAGAACAGGATCGGGATCTGCGCCAGCATGGGCAGACACCCGCCCAGAGGCGAGACGCCTTCCCGTTTGTACAGCGCCATGACCTCTTCGTTCATCTTCTGGCGCTTCTCGAGGTCCTTGACGCCCTTGTACTTGCCGCGAATCGCAGCCATTTTCGGCTGCAGCTTCTGCGTCTTCCGCATCGACGTCATGGACTTCTGGTTCAGGGGCCAGAAGACCAGGCGAAGCAGCGCCGTCAGCAGCATGATCGCCAGACCGTAGTTGTGGACCAGCGAGTAGATCGTGTTCAGCACGAACAGCAGTGGGCGGGAGACGAAGCCCCACATACCGAAGTCCACCGCTTCCTGGAGCGAGTGCCCCACTCCGGCCAGGTAATCGTATTTCTTCGGCCCGAAGTACACCGGCACGGGTCGCTCGAGAGCTGTCAGGGCAACGGCTGCCGCCGGCACGGAGTGATCCACCGGGCCTGCGCCTTCCTCGTCCGTCTCGGCCGGCAGGACCACGCCAACGGCCGCCAGCGCCGCTCGTGGCGGCACGGCCTCGTTGCCGTCGAGCAGGAACGCGGCCATGAAATAGTGGCTCTCGACGCCCGCCCAGAGCGGCCCGTCAACTACGACCGCGGGGTCCAGCTCGCCGGCGCTCCACTTCTCGAGGCCCGCCGCACCGAACACCATGGCGTTCTCCGCCAGGTAGGCGTTGCGCAGCCCGATCGGAACCTCGTCGAGCCCTGCGCCAAGACCGAGGTACAGGTCCGGAAAGCCAGCCGTCGTCGCCGTGAGCTCCACGATGTTTCCGGTCGCCGGAAAACTGATCTCCTTCGTCGCGGTACGCCCGGCGCCATCGGCCCACTCGTAACGGACGACCACGGGGCTACCCGGGGTGGCTGTTCGTTCATTGCCGAACCCGCTGCCGCCAGTGACAGCAACCGCAAACAGCGCCTCGTTCAAGTCGGCCGCGCCCGCGGGGTCGGTCGGCGACAACCACTCGAACGGCAACCTTCCTGCTGCCTTTGCCGCGGCGCTCACCAGGTCGAGTTCAGCGCCGGCGTCGTCCCGGTACTGCGGCAGAACCATGCTGGTGATCCGACCGCCGAGGTTCGTTAGCGAAGCGCTATAATTCCCTGCCCTGATGGCTACTTGCGTCTCCTCCTGGGCTCCCACCACAGCGACTTCGGTGGACGGCGTTATCTCCCCGGGCGCCACCACATTCGCGCCTTCGGGCCGAGGGGCGCTCTCCTGTGGCGCGACGGGTGGCGTTTCGAAAGGCGCCGCCACCTCTGGGAGCGCCACCTCTGGAGCAGGCGCTGGTACGAAGAAATACTGATAAGACGCGAGCACTGCCATCGACAAGATGACGGCAATCAGAGCGCGCAACTCCATCCGGGGCTCGTCGTTATGCATGTGGCGGTGGTACCGGGTCGTACCCGCCGGCCCGCAAAGGGTTACAGCGGAGAAGGCGACGCGCCGCAAGCCAGGAGCCGCGGGCGGCACCGTGTGCCTCGATCGCGTCCCGAGCGTAGGCGGAGCAGGTGGGTTGGTGTCTGCAATGTGCGCCCAGGTACGGTGAGATGCACACCTGATAGAAGCGGAGAACGAAGTCGAGCGCCCTGGCGATCATGTCGTGGCTTTCCGGGCGAGGTCGAGCAACTCGGGCTGCAACTCTGCAGGCGAACTGGCGAAGATCGTCTGCCTCGCGACAACCACGTAGTCGTAGCCGCCGGGCATCTGTGGTCGGACCCTGCGAAACGCCTCTCGAACCAATCGCCGGGCCCGGTTGCGGTGAACGGCATTCCCGAGCTTCTTCGTTGCGGTGACCCCGAGGCGACAGCCGGCGGCCTGAGCAGGCGCCGCGAAAAGGACACAATGCGCACCGACCCTCTTGTTTCCAGACACGTACGCGTTCTGGAACGCGGCGCGTTTCCGTACCCGGAACCGGGCGGGGTGTGCTTCCCGCTTCACGGCGACCAGCAGTGCCCGTGAATCAGGCGGGGGCCAGGCGCTTGCGGCCCTTGGCTCGCCGGCGCCGGATAATCGCGCGACCGGAGCGTGTCCGCATCCGGGCCCGAAATCCGTGGACCTTCCTCCGGCGTCGCCGGTTGGGCTGGAATGTTCGTTTCATCGGCTCTGGGGTTGGGCGCGCACGTTCCGCGAGCAGGGCGGAGAGGAGGCGGGCTTGGCGGAAAAGGGGGCGGCTTTCAGATTGCCCCCGAGTGAGGTACCAACCCGAGAATGTATGCGGGGTTCGCGGGTCCGTCAACTCGCATTTGTTGCTCGCCCCGAGGCCGCCTCGGCCGGGCACGCGCCTGCGCCTTAGATTAGCCGCTCCGCGGGGGCACGGTTCAGTAACCCGTATTTGCTTTGTTTTTGGTTCGTATTTGTCTCTTGTTGCCGTATTGGACGAGATTCGACCCCTGTGCTATATTCCGCTCCCTCGCAGCGTGGGTCACGCCTCCTCTCCGCGCGCAAGTGATTTTTGTAGCGTAATCCGCCTTGAGCGCTACGGTTATTCTCTTTTTAACAGGTGTGGATAAGTCTGTGAAAATCCGGGTCTTCGGTCTTCAGTAGATCGTTGCCGGGCGACTGAGACCCTGTGTGGCCATGGATACCTGGGATCGTCTTCTCGAGCAACTCGAGCACACGCTCGACCCACAGACTTTCGATACCTGGTTCCGGCCCACGTCGATGCTGGCCGATCGGAATGGCGTTCTTTCCGTCTCTGTGCCCAACGAGGTGTTCCGGGACTGGCTCACGCAGAAATACGCCGGCCTCGTTCGTGAAGCGCTAGAGCGGTTCCCGGGCGGCCCCGCCGACATTCGCTTCGTGGTCGGAGAGGACGAAGTAGCGGTCGCGGACTTGTTGCCCGAGTCGTCCCAAGCCCCGGAGGTGAACGCGTCGTCGGGCGCTACGTTGAACCCGAAGTACACGTTCGCGTCGTTCGTCGTGGGAGCGTCCAACCAGTTCGCGCACGCCGCGGCCCGCGCGGTGGCCGAAGGGCCGTCGCGTTCGTACAACCCTCTCTTCCTGTACGGCGGCGTAGGCCTCGGCAAGACGCACCTGATGTTGGCGATCGGCCACCATGTCCGCCGCGCCTTCCCCTTGTTGCGTATCGTCTACCTGTCCTCTGAGCGGTTCATGAACGAGTTGATCAACTCCATCAGATACGACCGGACGCACGAGTTCCGGGAGCGTTATCGCAGCATCGACGTGTTGCTTATGGACGACATCCAGTTCCTGGCTGGAAAGGAGCGCACCCAGGAGGAATTCTTCCATACCTTCAATGCGCTCCACGAGGAACAGAAACAGATCGTCGTAACCAGCGACGCGCCACCGAAGGACATTCCCACCCTCGAGGAAAGGCTGCAGTCGCGCTTCGCCTGGGGGCTTCTCGCCGACATTCAGGCGCCGGACCTCGAAACCAAGGTGGCGATCCTGAAGAAAAAGGCGGCTGCCGAGGTCCCCGCCAGACACCTGCCCGACGACGTTCTCTTCTATATCGCCACGGCGAGCAAGAGCAATGTCCGAGAGTTGGAAGGTGCCTTGATTCGGCTTCTCGCGTACTCCTCTCTCACGGGTGACGAGATCTCTCTGGATCTGGCCAAGACCGTGCTCAGGGACACCCTTCGAACCGGCGATCGCGTTATCACCATCGACAGCATTCAGGGCCGCGTTGCGGATTTCTACGGTTTGCGCCCGGGAGAACTGAACTCTCGCAGCAACGCGCGGCGCATCACGCGTCCCCGGCAGGTGGCGATGTTCCTCTGCAAGGAACTCACGCCTCACTCCCTGCCGGAGATTGGGCGCGCCTTCGGCGGAAAACACCACAGTACGGTCATCCACTCGGTACGAAAGGTCAGGAAGGAGATGGCGTCCGACAAGGACCTCCAGCGTGGCGTCAACAATCTCCTGGGGTCGTTCCGATAGTCACCTCAACGGTTCCTGTCGTGAGACTGTTAGCGTTCAGTGAAAACTGTGTTCACCTCGCGTGCTGCGGTTACGTTCACACCCAAAGTTCATTAAAAGCCAACAGTACAAAGTCTTCCGGGACGGGCACTTGCGACGTTTTCCGCGTTTTCAACAGCACCTACTACTAGTGCGATACATGAAGAAACCAAATGAAAGGCGGGTAAGCAGCAGATGAAGTTCAGTGTCCAGAGGGAGCACCTCGAGAACGAACTGCAGTTCCTGCAAGGAATAGCCGAGAAGAAAAAGACGATTCCCATTCTCTCGAACATTCTCATGTCCGCGGAGGGAGAAGTCCTTTCGTTGGTGGCGACCGACCTGGAAGT